>Ga0123519_10008364_pt1 | contig 15806 bp, 13 predicted proteins | sample YelNatPaOPRAMG02_FD_87396 | JGI IMG/M metagenome (GOLD analysis project Ga0123519, IMG submission 87396) | Hot spring microbial communities from Yellowstone National Park - Yellowstone National Park OP-RAMG-02 (version 2) | ecosystem: Environmental > Aquatic > Thermal springs > Hot (42-90C) ...
AGCGCTGACGCCCTTCGGGTCGAGTTCCACGTTTTTCACCGGTATTCGAATGTCCGGGTCCGGCTTTTCATACACGGAATAATTTGCGGGGTCCTGAGCCCAAGACTTGTCCACCGGAACGCCAAACACGATCTCGATGCCAGTGTCCTTGTTGAATGAACCAGTTCCTGTGGCGTCGGCAGCGATTCCTGGCGAGGGGGCAAGCCACAGGGCCGCCGCAATGAGCAGCATGAGAGCCGTTGAGCATGTCTTTTTCATCTTAGTGGCCTCCTCCAGACGTGGGTATTTTGCCGGTAAATTTGTACTCGAGCCAGTTGAAGGTAGCCATGATAAAGCCGATCACGAAGAATCCTCCGGCCGGTAAAATCATTATCAGAAGCGGCTTGAAACCGAGGATGTCGTAGCCAAACAACTGACCTGCGCCGAAAAACTCTCGAATGGCGCCTGTCAAGCAGAGGCCAAAGGTGAAGCCGATGCCCATGCCTAGGCCGTCAAAGAAGGAAGGCACAAACGGCTCTTTGGACGCGAACAGCTCGAGCCGGGAAATAATGATTGCAAATACCACGATCAATTTTACGAAAAGAGCAACCTGCTTATACACATCAGGAGATATAACGGGGAGAATCATGTCGATGACGGTAACCCACAAAGCAATGACCACCACGTAGGCAGGGATGCGGATCCTTGGATGAATGAATGACTTAAAGGTCGTTACCGTACAGCTCGAGAATACCTGAACGAACAACACCGCGAGTCCAAGCAGGAGACCATTCTTCACACAAGTTGTTACCGCGACCGCTGGGCAAAGACTCAGCGCCAACCGGAAGATCGGATTCTCCGGAATAAAACCATTCCAAACGAGTCTTAAGTTTCTGTTCACCTGTTTCCTCCGTTAGAAAGCCACATGGAGATTTTCTTTCTTTATGGCATCGTCGAGGATTCCAATACGATACACGAATTTCCTGACAGTGTCTTTTACGCCCGTGGTGACCGCCCGACTGGAGATGGTGGCGCCGGTAAGGGCGTAAATGTCGTCCTTCAAATGCTTCTCCTTGATCTCCTTGACCTGTTCTTTGGTCAAGCCTCTTTTGGCAGCGACCGCTGGATCCAGGGCAGCCAAGTAATCGCTCGGCAGCGGCTCCTTGATTACCTTCAATTCTTTGAGCACGTCGAGGGTTTTCCCCGCAAACTGGTTTTTGAAGTAATTTTGCTCTATTTCAGCGCCCAGACCAGGGTCCTCTTCCGACTCGGTGATGGCAATGCCCGTCACGGTAAAGCTCGGGTCAAGAGAGACCATGAGCTTGATAAAGGTCTTGAAACCTTGGGTGACGCCGGGGATGACGTATCCCAGCCGTTTGTCGCCAAGATTGGCGACAAAGAGCGTTTGGGCGTACACAGCCCTAATATCGCCTGGCAAGGCTGCTTTTACTGCCGCGTCTCTGGCGCTTCTGTCCGCCAGTTTCGCAGCGTCGCCCTCTATTTTGTATGTTTTACCCGGTTTGCCATCGAGGTCGATTTCCGCCAGGACGTATCCACCCTCTTTGACCGGCAGGAGATATCCGAGAGAGTTGCGACCTTTGGAGTCGGTAAGGACGTAGCGATACACGGCATACACTTTGAGATCAGCCGGCGCCTTGGTTCCGGAGCCTTCCTTGAAACCCAGGAGGTCCCTGATGGTCTGTTGTTCTATCCTCTCTTCGTTTTCTTTCCTGGCGTGCTCCGTCTTTGCATACACCACACCGAGTATGATGGCAGCCACCAAGCACACCGCCGTCAAGCTTATCGTTATTTTGAAAATTTCCTTCATAGAATCCTCTCAGTTTCGGGATGAAGGTCTATTTTGTCGCCGCCACAGGGGCTTGTTTTGGGGGCGCAAATCTCTTGGGCTTAAACCACTCGTCAAGAGCCGGCGTGAGACAATTCATGAGCAATATTGCATAACAAACGCCTTCTGGATATCCACCCTTGAGCCGGATAAGCATGGTCAGGACGCCGACTCCGCAGCCGAAGACGATCTGCGCGGACTTAAGCGTCGGCGACGTCACATAATCGGTGCACATATAAAATGCGCCCAACATGAGTCCCCCGGAGAGAATGTGGAGCAGCGGATCGCCGCTGAACCAGGTTTCTCCGCCGAAAATCCAGGCCAGCAGACCTGCTGAGGCAAGCGTGGACACCGGTATGTGCCATGTAATGATGCCCCTGGCCATGAGGAAAAGTCCGCCGAGCAAGAGGAGCAACGCCGAAGTCTCGCCGATGCACCCCGGCATAAAGCCTACGAAGAATTTTTCATAAATTTGAAGAATTCCTCCAAACTGTTGTGTGAGGGCTGCGAAGCCGTAGTGCTTCAACACATACAAAGGCGTGGCCGTGGACACGGCGTCAACTGAGCCGCCGGCCAAATAGACGCCGAGGGAAGACTTGGCCCAATCCACGGGGGGAATCCAGGCGGACGTCATGGCGACGGGAAACGCCGCCATCATGAAGGCCCTTCCCACCAACGCAGGATTCCAGACGTTGTACCCGAGCCCGCCCATAAGTTGTTTGTCAATAAAGATCGCCGCAACAGCTCCTATAATCGGCAGCCAATAGGGCACGCCAGGCGGTATGACGAAGGCCATGAGAATGCCTGTGAGGACCGCGCTGCCGTCGCCCACCGTTACCCGGCGACCAAGCGCCTTCTGGGAAAGCGCTTCGACAACGACGCACGACGCCACACTCACGACGGTTATGAGTAATCCTCTGAAACCAAATGTATAAATGGACAGAAGCATCACTGGAACCAGCGAAGCCGAAACCGTCCACATGATCCCAGCCGTGGTTCTCCCCTTTCGTATATGGGGAGACACAGAGACGGACCATTGATCTCCTAAACCAGCCTCAGTTTTTTCTAGCGTTTCGATTGTCCCATCCTCCGTGTTTTCACATAAAAAGAATTCGTGCACGGCCGCTGCCTGCAAACTGGCGACCAGGGGCCAGCTTTGCGCACGAGCTCCGTCCTATTCGACGGTTCTAGCCATGTTTCTTGACCAGGATTTTAGCCATTCTGGCGTATTGTACTAGGGGCCTTTTTGCCGGGCACACGTAGGCGCAGCACCCGCATTCAAAGCAATCAAAAATGCCAAATTTTTCCGTAAGATGCCCTTTGCCGGCCTCTACATATATGCCCACTTCTTTAGGCGACAGCCCCATGGGGCACGCCTCCATGCACCACCCGCAATGGATGCAGGGCCCTTGTTGGTCCAAATCAGTTTCTGAGCTATTCAGGAAGAGCATACCCGAGGTCGTTTTCACGATGGGGATGTCCATTGAAGACACGGCAAACCCCATCATGGGGCCGCCTGCCACGATCTTCACGAGGTCCTTCACGCCGCCGAGAAATTTCACCACATCGGATACCAGCGTCCCTACCTTCACCTTCAGGTTCGCCGGCCTTGCAAGGGCCCGGCCTGAGAATGTGACCACCTTCTCGTACAGCGGCTTATTCAAGGCAACGGCTTCGTAAATGGCCAGTGTGGTGGAAATGTTTTGCACGATGACGCCCACATCGAAGGGCAGTCCGCCTCCCGGCACTGCACGACGCAGCAGCGAAAAGATGAGCTGCTTTTCGGAACCCTGTGGGTATTTGACGGTGAGTCCCTGCACCTTGATGGAGGCGTTGTCATCGCGCGGCGCTTCACGCACGGCCTTGTTCATGGCGTTGATGGCGTCTGCCTTGTTGAGCTCGATGCCAATCACGCAGTTCTTGATACCCAGAATCTTGAGGATAATTCGCGCTCCCTGCACGATCTTTTCGGGGTATTCCAACATGAGGCGATGATCAGTGGTCAAGTATGGTTCACATTCTGCCCCGTTGAGTATAAGGGTATCGATCTTGGCGGAAGGCGGTGGGGACAGCTTGACATGAGTTGGGAACCCTGCGCCTCCCAAACCCACGATGCCAGCGTCCTTCACCTTAGCCAGCAATTGCTCTCTCGTGAGTTTTTCCCATTCCACGGGTTCATACGTCTTGGGAGAGGCAGACTTGTCCCTCTCGATGACGATGGCTTCGCACCGTACCATGGTGGGATGCGGGTGCACCTCGATCGCCTTGACGACGCCGTTGACGCTGCTGTGAATAGAGGCGCCGAGGGCCTTCTCGACCACGGCGATCAACTCGCCTTCTTGTACCTCTTGTTTCTTCTTCACCAGGGGCTTTGCTGGCGCGCCAAAGTGCATGGAAAGCGGTATAACGACCTGGTCTGGCGCTGGCATCTCCTCGATGGCCAGGTGTTCGGTCAACTCCTTATGTTCTGCGGGATGTATCCCGCCCTTGGGAAATGTGAATCCAGCCATGGTTCCTCTTGATCGGTTTTGTCAAATCATCAGATACACCCATCCGCCGCGATGCTCCTTGCAAGGGCTCGCCTCATTGAGTGATGCCCGCCATTCCTCGTAAGGGGCATGGCGCGACAGGGCCTTTGGGGACTTCTGATGTTATGAGTGCCGTTCGGCTCGCAGTCTGCTAATGGACAGTGAGGAAGAATACTATTTGCCGTCGTCGGTGTCAAGAACATATTCCCCTATTCGGACTCGGAGATTAGGCGAATATTCATGATACGCGTCTCATCCATGGCAAAAATCAATCCTTTGTATGGAGGCAGAAAAAATAGTATATGACCTCTCGAAGGTTGCGGAGGAAAGCGAAACCATATGACGACATCATCAAATGAGGAAATCGAGGCTGAAATCCTACGGCGCATCACGCGGCCAGGGTGGGTGGCCACACGGGGGTTGGTGAGTGATCCCGCTGACGCGGCTTCTTCGGAGGAGGAATGCGCGGCCATAGAAGCGGTGATGAAGGCCATGGCCGCACGTGGTTTGGTTCAACTTTGGAAGCTCATCCTCTTCGATGGGGGCGACGCCATTCTCGCGGCTGCGAGACCCGGCTTCAAATTGGACGAGGATCTTGAACGACGCGGAGCGTGGGCCAAGGCAGAAAGCTACGTTAATGACGAATGAAAACGCTTTTGGATCGCGGCATCTATGAAGGGTTCACTCGAACCCATTTGACGCGGGCACGGCATTTTATTTGGATAGCCACCGCGAACATAAAAGCCACGAGGTTGCTGTTTGGCAACACATTTATGTCATTCCCTGATTTCATGGCAGCGATGGTTCACAGAGGAGTGACGTTCCGCATCATCCATTCGGAACTCCCATCAGGTCCATTTCGAGAACGCTACGAGCAACTGGACAAAGGGGGCATGCTCAGCGCGGGCGTCGAGTTTCTGTTTTGCGAGCGGAATCACGCGAAAATCTTTGTGGTTGACGGCCGCACAGCCCTGGTAGGCAGCGCCAATCTCACGGGAGCGGGCATTGGGGCAAAATCTGCTGACAAGCGGAATTTCGAGCTGGGCTTTCTTTTCGAGGGCGAGCAAGAGACCAGGCCATTCGTGGAGTATTTCGACGAGATATGGATGGGGGCTCGTTGTCCCACGTGCGGGATACGGCCGAATTGTCCGGCGCCGGCGTCGTGAAGCTCGTAGTACAAATGGCATGCCGTTCCACTTCAGGTGTCATAGAACTGTTCTCGAAAGTAATCACGAATTCAATGAGGCGCCGGTCATTTTGAATGCATTGTCCCTGTCATCTCTAGCGAAGCGAGAAATCCTGGTCAGAAAACCAAGATTTCTCAGTCGCAGCATCTCACTTCGTTCGAGACTCGCTCAAAGGTTGACCTTTTGCGGCTGTCAGGGAGGTTCCGAAAGCGACCACACGCTCGACTAGGCGGTCCTCATTCCGACAGAACTTTCGAGAACCCGGATAGTTCGCGAAATTGCGGCCGGGACGAGGCCTCCCTTATCGAGTTCGTCGGCGCTGTGGGATAACGCGACGGCAGGCAGAAGAGCAGCGCTGTTGTCATTTCGGAGGAACGAGGAGCGAAGTAAGGAGCGGCGGCGACATCTCACCGCCGCTCCAGACTGCGATTACAACTGTGGGATCAGGCCTTGAGCTCGGGAATATTGGCGAACAATTCAAGGGCCTCTGGATTGAGCAACGCATCCCTGTTGGTGACCGGTTTTCCTTCGATGACGTTCCTTACTGCGAGTTCCACCTTTTTGCCATTCAAGGTAACAGGGATGTCTGCGATGGGGAGAATGAGCGCTGGGACGTGACGCGGGGTGGTATTTTCACGGATGGTCTTCTTGATTTTGTTTTTCAGGGCGTCATCGAGCACATAGCCCGGGGCTGTTTTCACAAAGAGGATAACGCGCACATCATTTTCCCAGCTCTGTCCCACGACGATGCTGTCAGCCACTTCATCCAGGGCTTCTACCTGTCGGTAAATCTCAGCGGTGCCGATTCGGACGCCGGATGGATTGAGCGTCGCATCTGAGCGGCCGTAGATTTTGACGCCTCCATGCTCCGTGATCTCTATAAAATCGCCGTGATGCCAAACGTTGGGGTACACATCGAAGTACGCAGCCTTATATTTTGCGAAATCAGGGTCATTCCAAAAATAGATTGGTTGGGACGGAAACGTCGCGGTGCACACCAGCTCGCCCTGCTGTCCTATGACGGGTTTCCCTTCAGGGTCATAGGCTTCGACTTTCATGCCAAGCCCCCTACACTGCAGCTCGCCTTCATACACGGGCAATATGGGACAGCCCAGCGCGAAACACGATATGATGTCAGTGCCGCCGGAGATAGACGCCAAATCTATGTCTTCTTTCACGTCCCGATACACGAATCGGAAACTCTCCTCTGAAAGCGGCGATCCTGTGGAACACATTGTCTTGAGGGGAGAGAGATCGTATTTTTCCTTGGGCTTCAGGCCCGCCTTTTCCACGGCCGCTATGTATCTTGCGCTCGTCCCAAATATTGTCATCTTTTCGTCTTCGGCCAATTGGAAAATCGCGCCTGCATCCGGATAAAACGGCGACCCGTCATAGAGAAGGACGGTCGCTCCCACCGCGAGCGCGCTGACGAGCCAGTTCCACATCATCCAGCCGCATGTCGTGAAATAGTAGATCTTGTCTTCTCTCTTGAGATCGCAGTGGAGAATGTGTTCCTTGAGGTGCTGGATGAGCGTGCCGCCCGCGCCGTGGACCATACACTTTGGCAGGCCCGTGGTTCCTGAGGAATACATGATATACACGGGATGATCGAAGGGGAGCTGCTCGAACTCAATACCTTGGACGCCTCTCGATATGAAGTCTTCGTAGTGGATCGCCCTTGGGACATGCGCGATGTCAGCCCTTTTTCGGGTATATGGGATGACCACCACATGCTCGATGCTGGGCAGTTCCTTGATGATGCCGCTGATACGTTCCAGGGAATCGTGGGTCTTCCCATTATAGAAGTACCCATCCGCGGTGAAGAGAATCTTGGGTTCTATCTGCCCGAACCTGTCCAGCACGCCCTTTATGCCAAAGTCGGGAGAGCACGAGGACCAGATGGCTCCGATGCTGGTCGCGGCCAGCATGGCGACTACCGTCTCCATCATATTGGGCACATAGCCCGCAACTCGGTCGCCTACGCGTACGCCGGCTTTGCGCAAGGACGCCGCCATGCCTGCGACCTCGGAATACAATTGGGCGTAGGTCATCCGGACTGTCGGCTGACCTTCGCCCTTGAACACCAGCGCTTCCCGGTCATCTCGAAAGCGAAGAAGATTTTCTGCAAAATTGAGGCGCGCATCGATAAACCATTTCGCCCCTATCATGGTGGGAGAATCTTGGAGAACCTCTTTGTAGGGCTGGGAGTATAAAACGCCGCCAAAGTCCCACACCGACGCCCAGAAATCCTCTCGGTGGGAGATCGACCATTGATAGAGCGATTCGTAGTCACTCAGCTGCAGCCCATATTTCTCGTTTACCACCTTGATGAACCGCGTGATATTGGCATTCTGTACCCGATCTGCTGAAGGTCTCCAAAGAGGCTCCATGTGTCTTCTCCTTCCCTTAAGAAAAAAAGATATACAACCGCAACGGTTGTCAAAAGGTATTTATTCCGTGATCCAGCTTGCCGGATATTTTTGTCCGGGTTTTTCCCCGAGTTTCTGCTTCAGTTCGGCAAGGCCCTTGCGCTTGAATTCCTCTCGGGGCTGTTTTGGTATTCTCCTGTTCAGGATCGACTCGGACCTCAGCCGCCTCCCAATCGTCTTTTCCATCATCGTTCCTAGGTCCAGCAGACGGTCCACATCGATGCCGGTATCAATGCCCATTTCGTCCATCATGACCACCATGTCTTCAATGCTCTGGAGACCAACGACATTGGGGTCCCTGTAGTAATAGGCGCCAGTGCCGCCGACGGGGACCCGGTCGAGGAAATTGGCGGGCCGTCCACCAAGGCCGCCAAGCGTCCCCTCAAAAATTTCAACGCCGGCTTGTAACGCGGCGAGGCAATTGGCGGTACCCCATCCTCGAGTGACATGAAAATGGGCTATGTGCAGTTTTTTTTCTGGCATGGCTTCCAACACCATCGAGAAATACTTGTACACCTGGTTGGGGGGGGCGCTCCCGTCGTGGTCGGCATGTTCAATATCGTACGCGCCGATGGCCAACCATTTTTGTGCAAATTCAACCGCTTCTTCCAAACGGGTGGGTCCGGATATAGGCGATCCCCAGATCGTCGATACGGTTCCATTCACCTTTATCCCTACATCGTTGGCCTTTTGGATACACCGGGCTGCTTCTTCCCAATAGTTAGGCAAGGTGGTCCCAGAGTTTGCGAAGTGATGTTCTTCGTCCGTCGAGACCATCATCAGGATCCTGTCAGGCCCCCAGCCTTCCTTCTTGGCCTGGATAGCTCTATCGACCGCTCTTTCTCTGATGGTGATCGCGGTGAGGGTAATGTCGTCCCAATTGATTCCTGCGCGGGAGAGCTTTTTGGAGTTGCGCAATCGTTTGAAGAGTTCATCGGCGTCTTTGAACTGCGGCATGAGCGTGGGATTGCCGAGATTCGTGACCTCCAGGTGTTTTATGCCGCACAATATGAGCTCCTCGAGGTAAAAGAGCTTCGCATCAGTAGGGATCCAGATCTCTTCGTGTTGGAAACCATCCCTCACGGTGATGTCGTTGATCTGGACTTTCTTGGGATAGATTAGTTCTTTCGGCGCCATATAGGGATTCCTCCTCGGTGTTATTCCCCAGTATAGACTGGTTTTCTCTTTTCTTTGAACGCGGTGAGACCCTCTATTCTGTCCCTGGTAGGGATGGTGACCGCGTATGCGTTTGATTCGATGGCAAGACCCACAGGCAGACTTACCTCGAAGCCTTTGTTCAGGGCAAATTTGGCCTGCGCCAAGGCAACGGGGCCGTTCGCAGCAATTTCTGCGGCGATTTCGAGGCTCCTTGAAAGCAAACGGTCCGGTTCAACAACTTCGAGGAACAATCCATACTGGAGTCCCTCTTGCGCAGAGATGCGACGAGCTCGGAGTATCATCTCCTTTGCCCGGGCAAGCCCCACCACGCGTGGAAGCCGCTGGGTTCCGCCGGCGCCGGGGATAATGGCAAGGCTTGTTTCCGTCAATCCGACGATAGCCGTGGACGACGCCAGACGTATGTCACAAGCCAGCGCCAATTCCAGCCCACCGCCGAAAGCGTATCCATTGACAGCCGCGATAACGGGCTGAGGCAGTTCCTCGACCATGGTAAAGACATTCCGGATTGTTTGAATGTACAGGCGAACCTGATCCGGGGTCATGCCTGCGCGCTCTTTTAAGTCTGCGCCAGTGCTGAAGGCATTTTTGCCTTGAGTGGAACCCGTGATCACCACAACGCGCACCTTCCGGTCGATGGCCACGTCTTTCAGGGTGTCACCCAAGATAGTCAGCAGCGGCATGTTAAAACAGTTGAGAGCGTCAGGTCGGTTGATGGTGAGGACTAGTACACCATCTTTGGTTTCTTTTAAGAGGGTCTGTTCTTCCTTCATGGTACGTTCCTTTCCCTTGATCACCGTCGTCGCTGCAGAGGGGGCCTTTTCTCCATTAAGATCGGCCTATGATATAGGCTGCTCAAGCCTCGCTCGTGAGGTCTTGCGCCTCATTGGAAGCGAGACCATCATTGTTCCATGTGAGTCTGAAACGACTTTCGCATTGCTGCGCGCTTGATGCAATGCCAAAGTCTCCTACGTTATGCTGGTTCACTCCCGCAGGCATTCGCGTTCCAGAGCTACGGGCAACGCTCACGTTCAGCTTTCTCTACGAGAGATTCGTACCTTCAAAGATTTCACAGCGCGGATTTTTACGTATCAGCCTGGGAAATGTGCGACCTCGCTGATCTCACGAGGCCGTCGCTTTGCATATACTCCCGTATAAGCTCATAGCATTTCTTTGCGCGATTTTTCAACTGTAGTTTCTTTTGGCCGTCATATTGTTTGACCAGCCTAAAATAAGAGCTTGACGTCTATAGAGCTGTTCGATATGTTATGCGGTACTAATCCGTCAATGGGTACCCGGGTCAGTGAATCAGGGGAAAGCCCTCAAGATATATATTCCCTAAGTGTGAGAATAAATAAGGAACATCTTGTTCTAACAAGGTCAGACGTGCCAGCTTCGGCAGTAGCTCGGGCAAAAGGGGATGCTGAATGTCGGAAGTTATTTTGGAGGCAAAAAACGTCTTTCTCTCCTTTCATGGGGTGGCTGCGCTTACCAACGTAAGTTTTCAGGTGATGAAAGGAGAGATTTTCTCGATCATTGGCCCGAATGGCGCCGGAAAAACCTGCATGATGAACTGCATCAATGGGCTTTACCATCCGCAGAAGGGGAGCCTGTACTTCAAAGGTACAGACATCACCAGGATGTCGCCTCATAGACGCGCAGCGCTGGGCATTTCGAGGACGTTTCAAAAAATCGAATTGTTTGGAGGTATGACGGTTCTCGACAACATCCGGTTGGGCCGCCATCTTCACCTCAAATCAGGACTCCTGAGTTCCTCGATATATTGGGGCAAGACAGCAAGGGAAGAAGTCGAAGCCCGAAAATTTATAGAGGAAGAGATCATAGACTTGCTCGAGATAGAAGCCATCCGCAATGAAGTGACGGGGATGCTCCCGTACGGAATGCAGAAGAGGATAGAGTTGGCGCGAGCGCTTGCCTTGCAACCGGAGGTCATTCTTCTCGACGAGCCGCTTGCTGGTTTGAACCTTGAAGAAGTGGAAGACATGGCGAGGTTTATTCTCGATATCAACGAAGAGAAGCGCTGGCAGGTTACCTGTGTCTTGGTGGAGCATGACATGGGAGTGGTCATGGATCTTTCAGACCGCGTCATGGCGCTGAATTTCGGTGTAAAGATCGCAGACGGGACCCCGTCAGAGGTCCAGGAGAATCCTGAAGTGATAAAAGCCTATTTGGGTGAGGTGGAGGATCTATATGTTAGCCGCCGCTGAGACGAGTACTGCCGGGGAAATAGTTATTACCAAGGACCTGACCTTACCCAAGCTGCTGGTGCAACAGTGCCGCAAGTTCGGCGCAAAGAAGGTCGCCATGAGGGAGAAGGAGTATGGTATTTGGAGGCCGGTTACCTGGCAGCAGTATTTGGACAATGTGAAATATATCACCCTCGGTCTCGTCAGTCTCGGGCTCGAACCGGGAGACAAGGTCATCATGATTGGCGACAACAGACCGCAGGCCCTGTGGACCGAGATGGCGGCCATGTGCGCTGGCGGCGTAGGGGTGTGGCTGTTCCAAGATTGCCTCATGGAGGAAGTCCAATACATCGTCGATCATTCGGATTCCAAGTTCTACATCGCAGAGGGCCAAGAAGAAGTGGACAAGGGGCTTGCCATTCGGGACAGGTGCCCCAAGTTGAAAAAGATTATTTGGGACGATCCCAAGGGTCTGCGACATTATGACGATCCAATGCTTATGAGCCTGGAAGAGGTTATGCGGATAGGTCGGGAAAAGGACGCCGAGGACCCAGGGTTGTTCGATCGACTTGTAGAAAAGGGTAAGGGTGACGATGTCTGTCTCTTGTTTTATACCTCGGGGACGACCGCCAAACCCAAGGGCGCGTTGCTGACTCACTATAACATGCTTACCATGGGCCGAAATCTCATGAGAGTGGACCCGTGTACACCGGATGACGACTTCGTGTCGTACCTGCCCTTTGCCTGGATCGGCGAGCAGATGATGTCCATCTCATGCGGCTTGCAGGTAGGCTACACCCTCAATTTTCCTGAAGAACCTGAAACTGCCCAGCAAAACGTGCGGGAAATCGGCCCTCATGTCATGTTTGCCCCGCCGAGACTTTATGAACAGTTCACGCGGACAGTGCAGGTGAAATACCTTGACGCCACATGGCTCAAACGCAAGGTCTATGAGATCGGCATGAAGATAGGGTACCATATAGCCGATCTCAAATTCGAGAAGAAGCCTGTGCCGGTTTTATGGAAAATACTGGGGTTCCTGGCAGATATAACTCTGTTTGCAAAGATACGCGATCACCTCGGTCTCAGCAGGGTACGGCATGCCTACACAGGCGGCGCTGCTATGGGGCCTGACCATTTTCGCTTCTTTCATGCCATCGGCGTGAACCTCAAGCAGATCTATGGCCAAACCGAGATTGCGGGTATTTCGGTGGTGCATCGGGACGGGGACATAAAATTTGACACCGTGGGAACCCCAATACCTGAAACAGAGGTCCGCATAGGCGAAAACGACGAGATTCTCTCCCGCAGCCCGTCAGTGTTTGTGGGATATTACAAGATGCCTGAAGAAACGGCAAAGACGCTGAAGGACGGCTGGCTGCACTCCGGCGATACCGGTTTCATAGATGAAGATGGCCACCTGGTCGTTTTTGACCGATCCAAGGATATCATGATCCTCAGCGACGGAAGAAAGTTTTCGCCGCAATTCCTGGAGGCGCGGCTTAAGTTCAGTCCTTATCTCAAGGATGCGCTTGTGATCGGGCATCAGCGCCCCTACGTCACGGCGATCATCTGTATTGACTACAATACTGTTGGAAAATGGGCCGAAGACCACGGCATCAACTATACCAGTTATCCCGAGCTGTCCCAGCTACCTCAAATTTATGACCTCGTTGAAGATCCCATACGGCAGGTCAACAGAACCCTTCCAGAGAGCGCAAGGATAAGGCGATTCGCCAACCTCTACAAGGAGTTCGATGCAGACGACGACGAATTGACCAGAACGAGGAAGATACGGAGAGCCTTTGTGGAGAATCGGTACAAGGACATCATAGACGCTTTGTACAGCGAAAAAGACATGATGCACATGGACACAAACATTACCTATGAAGATGGCCGTGTCGTGCAGATCAAGACAGACATTCGGTTGCAGACTGTGCGAGATGGAGGAAAGTAAGAATGAAGCTCTTTGCACAACTGGTCGTGACTGGCGTGATGCTCGGATCCATCTTTGCCTTGGTGGCGCTGGGATGGGTTCTTATTTACAAATGTTCAGGCGTATTGAACCTGGCCATGGGGGAGCTCACCATGATCGGGGGATATGTGTGCTTGGGATTCTATGAGAGGTTCGTCACGTTCATGCCATTGGGTTACGCCTTCTTTTTCGCCCTCCTCGGCACGATCTTTGTGGGCCTGATTCTCGGGCTAGTCACGGAACGTCTTTTCTTGAGAAAGATGATAGGCGAGCCCATTCTCGCCGTCATTATGGTCACCGTCGGGTTATCGTTCTTTTTCAAAGGCATGGTGTTCATTATCTGGGACACCGACACCAAGGTCTTTGCGCCGGCGGTCTTTTCCATTGAGCCCATTGTCTTGGCAGGTATAGCCGTGGGCGAGGTCTATGTATGGAGCTTCATAGCTGCAATGATCCTGATGGTCATCTTTGTGAGTTTCTTCAAATACACAAGATGGGGTCTCTCGATGCAGGCGTGCGCTGACGACGAGATGGCCGCGCTCTCGCTGGGGGTGAGCGCCAAATTCGTGTATGCCCTTGCATGGGCGATAGCCTTTATGGCCGCGGGCGTGGGTGGAACGTTGCTTGGCAATATCAACGGCCTTAACTATTCGGTCAGCATGTTAGGACTCCTGGTATTGCCCGTTGTTGTATTCGGGGGTTTGAACTCCGTGCCGGGCGCGATAGTCGGCGGAATCACTATAGGCGTCCTCCAGAATCTTACCGGCGGGTACCTTGACTACTACTTTCCCGGCGGTATCAAAGAGATCGCGCCGTTTATTTTCATGGTAATTTTCCTGCTTTTCAAGCCTTACGGCTTGTGGGGTTGGGAGCGCATAGAAAGGGTTTAGGCCATGAGTTACTTGCCGTGTGGTACGTATTTTGAGTCCTATGAAGACGACCAGAAATGGTGGCGCACTCCCTTCATAAAAGGGAAGATGATCCTCATGGTCGTGTTGCTGGCTTTCTTCCCGTATCTTGTGGGAGAGCAATGGCTCAGCGTGGCCTATACCATTAATTACTACATCCTCGCAGCGCTGGGCGTGCAGCTTTTGATTGGGTATTGCGGTCAGATCACCCTAGGTCATGCAGCGTTCGTCGCCGTGGGCGGGTACACCAGCGCCATGATGATCTTGTTCGTCCCCTGGCCGCAGTGGATAGTCGATTACGGCTTGGCCTACCCTATTAGCATCGTATGCGCCGCTTTCTTGGCGGCAATTTGGTCGGTTCTCTTTGGGCTGCCTTCTGCGCGGGTCAAGGGATTCTATTTAATCATGACGACCATGGCCGCGCAATGGATCACTGTACCCTTGGTTATCACCCAGTACGTGAGCCAGATCGGCGGTCGAGGACAGTCATTCTCATTGCCCCCCGGGACGGTGAAGATAGGTCCGTGGGTCATCGATTCTGATGAAAAGATATACTATTTCTCGGTAATTCTGGTGCTTCTTTGCTTGCTGGCGATGGGCAACTTGTTGCGCTCGAAGATCGGCAGAGCGTGGATCGCCATCCGAGACAACGACATTGCGGCTGAGACCATGGGCGTCAACATCGTCGTGTACAAATTGTTGGCGTTCTTTACCGCGGGTTTTTTTGCTGGGATTGCCGGGGCGTTTTACATCAGCGCCCTGTTCTTTGTAAGCCCCGAGCATTACGAATGGTTTTTCTCCCTGTTGTGGGTAGGCATTATTCTCATAGGAGGCGTTGGAAGCATCCAAGGTCTGGTGTTTGGTTCAATATTTGTCGTGATGGTGTTCAAGATCCTTGAAATAGGGGTACTTGGGCTCAGCGACATGCTCATGGCCTCTTATCCCAACCTTGGATGGGTAACCACGAAGATAATCTTCTTTAAGGAATCGGCGTTTGGCCTAGCAATTATCTTCTTCTTGATCTATGAGCCCAATGGTTTGAGCTACCGATATTGGCAACTCAAGAACTACTTTAACCTGTGGCCTTTCTCTTACACCGGCAAGTAACAACGCCTTGGGGCTAAGGCGGACTAAGAACAGGAAGGAGGTGCGTTGATAGCTAAGAAGGGAGGCCTCTTTTAGAAACCGCTGAGTGCATATCAAAACAACAGACTGGAGGTTCAGATGACGAGAAGGTTGTTGCTTATGGTAGTGGCTTTGACGCTGGTAGCTGGGCTAGCGATAGCCGCGGAAGAAATCAAGATTGGTTCTATTAACGATTTGACTGGGGCTACTTCAGATGTCGGTAAAGAGGCGGCATTGGGAGTCAGGGAGTGTGTCGCGTACGTGAATGATCATGGGGGCATAAACGGAAAGAAGATTAGGTTGCTTCTGTATGATTACGGGTACCGGGTCCCCGAGGCGATCACCATTTACAAGCGATTCCGTGATCAGGACAAGATACAGCTCCTCCTGCAATGGGGAACCGGCGACACGGAAGCGCTGTCCCCAACGGTGAACAAAGACAAGAT
>Ga0123519_10008367_pt1 | contig 15801 bp, 15 predicted proteins | sample YelNatPaOPRAMG02_FD_87396 | JGI IMG/M metagenome (GOLD analysis project Ga0123519, IMG submission 87396) | Hot spring microbial communities from Yellowstone National Park - Yellowstone National Park OP-RAMG-02 (version 2) | ecosystem: Environmental > Aquatic > Thermal springs > Hot (42-90C) ...
GGGGGAGTTCAATGAGGCGCACGTTGAGGAGGGGGCGCACCTGGACGCGCGTGGCTGTGAGCACCCGCTGGGCTGTCTCGGTCAGGCGGCGGTCCACATCCCGGGTGAGGACGTAGGCCAGGACCGAGTGGGTGGCGGCGCCGAAGACGAGGAGCACCGCCGCCAGGACGAAGGCGTACCAGAGGGCCAGCCGCACCCGCAGGGGGAGGGCCACGCGCTTCATGGCTCCTCCCGCAGGACGTAGCCCACGCCCCGCACCGTGTGCAGGAGGCGTGGCTCGCCGGCGGCTTCCAACTTGGCCCGCAGGTACCGGATGTAGACCTCTATGATGTTGGACTCGCCGCCGTAGTCGTAGCCCCAGATGCGCTCGTAGAGGAGGTCGCGCGTCAGGACCTGGCGCGGGTGGCGCAGGAAGAGTTCCAGGATGTCAAACTCCCGCGCCGTCAGGTCTACCGGGCGTTCGCCCCGCCAGACCTCGCGCGTGGTGGTGTTCATCGTCAGGTCGGCGAAGCGGAGCACCTCGCCCGGCTCCGGGGGGCGGGCCCGCCGCAGGAGCGCCCGCAGCCGCGCCAGGAGTTCGTCAAAGGCGAAGGGCTTGACCAGGTAGTCGTCCGCGCCGGCATCCAGGCCGGCCACGCGGTCGGGGATGGCGTCGCGGGCCGTGAGCATCAGGATGGGCAGGTCGGGGTGGTTCTTCCGCAGCCGCCGGCAGACCTCCATGCCGTCAATCCCTGGCAGCATGATGTCCAGGATGACCAGGTCGGGAGAGGCCTCTCGGACCATGGCCAGGGCCTCCTCGCCGGTGTAGGCCACCTGGACCTGGTACCCCTCAAAGGTCAGGCCGCGGCGCAGGAAGTCCGCGATTTTCGGCTCGTCCTCCACGATCAAGACGCTCTCCCCCATAGGCCGCGCCCCATCCTACCTGCAAGAGCCTTTCCTGTGGCCGTTGCGCCCTTTCCCGGCGCGCATTATAGCCCGCCCCCTCGCCGATGTCAACGCCGCGCCGAAGCGGGCCAAGACACCGTTACCAGGTTGCAAAGAAGGGCGGAGGTGCCACATGTGCCAGGAGGAACGCGCTCCGAGGGCTGGGAAGGGAGCCCCCGACAAAGCGGATGAGCCCGGCGCGGGCGCGAGCCATTCGTTTATTCGTTCTTCCATTCGTTGACGGCAGGAGCGATCCATGGATCGCCCCTACGGACCTCTCCCTACCCCCGCTTGCAGGAGGGGTAGGAAACTATAGATCACGCTCCTACTACGCCACGGTGGTTCTTGACGCCTTGCAATCTGAGTAGGGGCGCACAGCCGTGCGCCCCTACGAGACTACAACTGTGACCTGCATGGTCGAAAAACGAATTTTCATTGTGGCCCAGCACTCCCAGCACGACACGAGGCGATGGGGCGGCCCACCACGACATAACGTTGCGCTTCAGTGTGAAACGTGCTATACTTATGCAGGCGCTGGGAGTCCGTATGGGAGCGGCCCTCCAAAGGTCCATGTGGGGAGGCACAGCCATGGAACAAGATAGTTCCCGGGAATGGATGATCTGGAAGCGAGTGACCATGAGCACGTACCTCGCGGCCACGGCGCTCCTCCTCCTGCAGGCCGTGTCGCACCGAGACGTGCTGACTGCCTGGTGGCTCTACCTGCTCTGCCTCCTGGCCCTGGCGGCCGGGGCTCTGGCCATCTGGCTTTCGCCTCCAACGTGGTTTGCCAGGACCTGGTTCGTCCAGGGGATGGTCGCCCTCTTCGCCCTCCTCGTGGTGGGGGGAGCCCTCCTGCTGGCCGAGGCCGGGTTCCACGCCGCAGGGCTCCTCTTCCTGGTGCCCCTCCTCTCCAGCGCGGTCTGGTCTGGGCCCTGGTTCGCGGGCCTGGCAGGGGTGCTCGCCACGGGAGGCCTCGTGGCCCTGGGCTGGAGGACGGGCGTGGCCTGGCCCGACCTGGTGGTGTGCGTGGCGGCCCTGTGGGGAGTGACGGCCGTCTCCGCCCTCGCTGCACAACGGGTGGCGGCGCGGGCCCAGACCATCGCCGAGATGCAGCGGCTGGCCACAGCCGCCGCCACCAGTCCCTCCATGGACGGACTGATGAAGGCAGTCCTGGAGACCGTGTGCCGCGTGGTCAAGGGGGCTTCGGTGCACATCCTCCTCCGGGATGAGGAAAACCGCCTGGTGCTGGCTGGGGCGAAGGGCCGGGAAGAACGCCCCAACGTGGACTATGTCCCCTTCGGCCAAGGGGTGACCGGGCAGGCTGCCGCCCGTCGGGAGGTCCTCTACGTCCCCGACGTGCGCCAATTTCCTTCCTACATAGAGGGCCATCCCGACACCGCCTCCGAACTGGCCCTGCCCCTCTTGGTAGGGGAGCGCCTGGTGGGCGTGCTGAACCTGGAAAGCACCCGCCGCAACGGGTTTGGCGTCTGGGAGCGGCGGTTCCTGGAGGCTGTGGCCCCCCAAATCGCCCTGAGCCTGCGGAACGCGCAACTGTTCGCCCAACTGCGGGAGCGCGCCGCCCAGCAGGCCCAGGTGGCCGAGCAGGTGGCCGACGTGGCCGAGAGCCTGCTGGCCCTGGCCGAGGAACTCGCGGCCTCCTCCGAACAGGTCAGCGCGGGGACGGAGGAGATCGCCGCCACCATGGGCCAGATCGCCCGCGGTGCCGAGACCCAGGCCCGCCGCGTGGAGGAGGTCTCCGGGGTCATGGACACCACGGCCAAGACCGCCTACGAACTGGACGGCATGGTCCAAAAAATGGAAGAGACGCTCCTCCAGGCTGCCGAGGCCCTCGGGCGCGCCGCCGCCGACCTGGAGGCCCTGGATGGCAAGATCCAGGAGATCCAGGAGGTGGTGGGCCTCGTGGAGGGGTTTGCCGACCGCACCGACCTCCTCTCGCTGAACGCCTCCATTGAGGCGGCCCGCGCGGGGCAGTACGGGCGCGGTTTCGCCGTGGTTGCCGAGGAGATCCGCCGCCTGGCCGAGAGTTCGGCACGCTCCGTGGGGCGCATCTCCACCTTGGCAGAGGAGATCCTGAAGAGTTCACACCACGCGCGCACCTCCATGGGCAAGGTGGTGGAGGCCATGGACGTGGTGCGGGCCTCCGGCCGGAGCATGGCCGAGGGCGCAGCCGCCCACCTGAAGCTCCTGGAGGGGGCCCAGGCCGCGGCCGCCGAGATCACAGCCATCGCCGAGCAGAACGCCCAGGCGACGGACGAGGCCGCGAGCGCCATTGACCAGCAGAGCACCGCCATGGCCGAGGTGAGCCACACGGCGCAACAGGTGGCCAGCATGGCCGCCACCCTGCAACAGGTGGTGGCGCAACTGCGCCAGGGCGTGGAGGCCCAGGCGCCAGCCCTCTTGTTTGCCAGCGGAGGGGCAACGAACCCATGAACGAGGTGCCTCAGGCCCGGGAAGAGCCAACCTCTTGGCTGGTGAACCTCTGCTCGGGGGAGGAGGAAGGGCGCCTCCAATTGGTCCTCTTCCGCGTCGCGGAGGCCCCCATGGCCGTCCCCGTCGCCCAGGTGGAGTACGTGGAGCGCCTAGGGCCCCTCACGCAGGTCCCCGGCGCGCCTCCCTTCCTCCGCGGGGTGACCAGCCTCCGCGGACAGGTGGTCCCCATCGTGGACTTGGCAGAACGCCTCGGCCTGGGCTCCCGCCCCCTGGGGCCTAAGGCGCGGGTCCTCGTGGTCCGGGTGGACGACCAGGTGGTGGGCATGGCCGTGGACGACGTCCTGCGGGTGCTGTACCTCTCCGAGGACGCCGTGCAGCCTCCGCCCCCTGTGGTGGCGCGCGTGAGCGCCCGCTTCCTGGCCGGCGTCGCCTACATCCAGGGGGATGTGGTCCTGGTCCTGAACCTTCAGCGTGTGCTGACTCCAGAAGAGGCCGAAACCGTGCGGGAGGCACGCCAGGCCATGCAGGAGGGCTGAGCCATGGGCTACCGGGTCCTGGTGGTGGACGATTCGGCGCTGGTCCGCCAGATGCTCAAGCACATGCTCCGTGGTTCGGAGTTTGAGGTGGTGGGCGAAGCAGCGGACGCCGCTGAGGCCCTCCAGGTCTACAGGGAGACCAAGCCTGACCTGGTGCTGATGGACATCATCATGCCGGACACGAGCGGCATTGATGCGCTGCGCCAACTGAAGGCCCTGGACCCCCACGCCCGCGTGGTGATGTGCAGCGCCGTGGACCAGCAGGAAACGGTGGTGGACTCCCTGGAAGCCGGGGCAGAAGACTTTGTGGTGAAGCCCTTCAGGCCGGCGGAGGTCCTGCAGGTGCTGCGACGCGTGGTGGGCTAGGGTTGCGGTACAGGGCTGGCTTCTGGACGGAGGGAGACGGTGGCTGCAGGTGCCTTGCGCGTCCTGGTCGTGGACGACTCCGCCCTGATGCGGCAGTTGATCGCCGACCTCCTCAACTCCGATCCCGAGATTGAGGTCGTGGGCACGGCGCGGGACGGGTGGGAAGCCCTGAGCAAGATTGAGGCCCTCCGCCCCACCGTGGTGACCCTGGACCTGGCCATGCCGCAACTGTCCGGCCTGGACTTCCTGCGGATGCTGACGATGGAGCGGCCGCTGCCCGTGGTGGTGGTCACAGGCATAGACGACACAGCCACAACCCTCCAGGCCTTGGAGGAGGGCGCGGTGGACTTCGTCCTGAAGCCCTCCGGGCCCATCTCCGGCGACATCGCCAAAGTGCGGGACGAATTGGTGGCCAAGGTGAAACTGGCGGCCCGCGTCAACCTGGAGGAGATGCTCCGGGCCCTCCAAGGCCGCACAGCCACGCCCGTCCCCCAGGAGGCGCAGGCCCCGCGGCCGCGCATGCCCATCGTGGCCATCGGTGCCTCCACCGGGGGACCGCAGGCCCTGCGCTGGGTGCTGCAAGGGCTCCCCCGCGGCTTCCAGGCCCCCGTCCTGGTGGTGCAGCACATGCCGGCTGCCTTCACCCGCCCCTTTGCCGAGCGGATGGGCCGCGCCATCCCCCTCCGGACCCGCGAGGCCGCGGAAGGGGACGTCTTGGAGCCCGGCATCGTCTACGTGGCCCCTGGAGGGGTCCACATGAAGGTCCGCCACAACGCCCGGACGGGCTCCTTGCAGATCGCCCTGGAGGACAGCCCACCGGTCAACGGGGTGCGCCCCTCCGTGGACGTGTTGTTCCGTTCCCTGGCCGAGGTGGCCGGCCCAGAGGTGATCGCCGTGGTCCTCACCGGCATGGGGGAGGACGGCGCGGAGGGGATCCGCGCCCTCAAGGCCCGAGGGGCCACCACTGTGGCCCAGGACGCCCGCTCCAGCATGGTCTTCGGCATGCCCCGCGCCGCCGCCGAGACGGGCGCGGTGGACTACGTGCTGCCCCTCAAGGAGATCCCCGAGGTGCTGATCCGCCTGGTAGCGGAGAAAGCCGCCTCCCTTCCGGGGCGGCGCAAGGGGTCCAGGGCGAGCGCTAGGGAGGAGGGACGGTGACGCTGGACCTCTCGGACTACCTGGACCTCTTCCTGGGAGAATCCCGCGAGCACCTGGAGCGCATGGACCACGCCCTGGTGCGCCTGGAGCGCGCCCCTGGCGATCCCGAGGCCCTGGCCACCCTCTTCCGGGCCGCCCACACCCTCAAGGGCCTCTCCGCCGGGATGGGGTACGAGGCCATGGCCCAGGTGACCCACGCCATGGAGGACCTCTTCGGCCACCTCCAGCGCGGGGGTCCGTCCGACCCGGCTCTGGTGCAGGTCCTCTTTGAAGGGGTGGACCTCCTGCGGGAGTTCCTGGATGCCGTGGAGGCCGGTCGGGAGGGCTCAGTCAACCTGATCCCGTACCTCCACCGCCTGGAGGAGTGGAAGAGGGCCGGCCTCGCCCCCAGGGAGGCTGAGGCTCCGCCCCCAGAGGAGCGCCCGGTTCCCCCGCCCGAAGGGGTGACCCAGGTCCGCTTCCGCCTGCCGGAGGACCTGCCCGCCAAGGGTGCGCGGGCGTACGTCCTCCTCCGGCGGTTGGCAGGGTTGGGGGAGGTGGCAGGCCACAGGCCCTCCCTGGAGGAGATGAAAGGCCCGTCTTTTGACGGGGAGGTCACTCTGTGGTTGCGCACAGAGCGCTCGCCGGAGGAGATCAAGGCGCTCCTGCAGGAACATCCGGAAGTGAGGGAGGCGGAGGTCCTCCTGCCCCAGAGACAGCCACCCCAACCCACCCCCACTCCGGCGAAGGCCCCGGCCCCGCGCCTTGCACCGAGGGAGCAGACGGACGTCCGGGTGCGCTCGGACCTCCTGGAGAGGCTGACGGACCTCATGGCCGAACTCGTCGTCAGCCGCGCCCGGCTGGAGGAGCGGGTGCGCCGCATCCCCGACGAGACCCTCAGAGACCTGGTCCACGAGCAGGCCCAGATCCTGGACCGGGTCCAGGAGGCCATCCTGGACCTGCGCATGGTGCCGGCAGGGACGCTCCTCCACCGCTACCCCCGGGTCGTGCGGGACCTCCTGCGGGCCACGGGCAAAGAGGCGGACCTAGTGCTAGAGGGGACCGAGATTGAACTGGACCGGGCCATCCTCAACCGCCTGGACGAGCCGCTGATCCACCTCATCCGCAACGCCGTGGCCCACGGCCTGGAGAGCCCGGAGGAACGGGTGCGCGCCGGGAAGCCCCGCGCAGGCACCCTGACCATCCGGGTGGAACGGAAGCAGGACACCGTGGTGGTGGAGGTCTCGGACGATGGGCGCGGCCTGGACCGGGAGCGCATCCTCCGGACGGCCGTGGAAAAGGGCATCCTGCGGCCAGAGGAGGCTGCCCGCCTCCCCGACCCCGAGGTCTGCATGCTCATCTGCCACCGCGATTTCTCCACGGCCGCCGACGTGACGCCCGTCTCCGGCCGCGGGGTGGGGATGAGGGTGGTCAAGGAGGCCGTGGAGGAGATGCGGGGGGAACTGGAGATCGCCTCGGAGCAGGGCCGGGGCACCACATTCCGCATCCACGTCCCTCTGACCCTGGCCATCCTCCAGGCCCTCGTGGTGCAGGCTGAGGGACGGCTCTTCGCCATCCCCATGGGCCAGGTCACCCGGGTGGTGGGCCTGGCAGATGCCATCCGGAGCGGCCGGGACCTGGTGGTGGATGGGCGCGTGGTCCCGGTATGGGATCTGGTGGCCCTCCTGGCCGGCGCGCCCCTCTCGGCGGAGGTCCCCGACGGCCGCCGGCGGGCGGTGGTGGTGGGCCGGGCCCGCTGGGAGGGGGCCCTGGCAGTGGATGACCTTCTGGGCATCCAGGAGGTGGTGGTCAGGCCCCTGAAGGGGCTCCTGAAGGGCGTCCTCGGCCTGGATGGAGCCGTCACCCTGGCCGATGGACGTGTGGCCCTCGTGCTCAACACCGCCGCGCTCCTGCGGGAGGCCGCCAGCCGGACCGCCTAGGGCCACAGGCGCTCCGCACCAAGGGCGCGGAAGGGCTCGGCTCCAGGCGCTCCGGGGAAAGCGATGAGGTGCCCCGGGCACCGGCAGTCGGAGGCTCCGAAGCCCGGGGGCCAGCGGCGGGCTCCTGGGGCCTGGGCCAGGGCCGCGGCCCAGGCACATTCCCCCGGCGCATCCCCGGCCTTGCCCCACACCTCCCGCACCTCGGCCCAGGCCAGCAGGGAGTCCACGTGCCAGCGGACCCGCTTGGCCCGCCGCAGGTGGCGTCCCACCCGGGCCGCCAGGCCCCCTGGCCCCTGTGCGCTCCCCACGTAGACGTACCAGCCGGCAGGGAAGGCCACCTCCCCCAGGCGGCCCACCGAAATGGTCACCGCCCGGGGAAGGACGCAGACCAGCGCGTAGAGCCCTCCCGCGCGGCTTACCGCACCTTCACTTCCCCGATCCACAAGGGCTCTCCCAGTTCCGCCATCTGGGGGTAGAGGTACGCGCCCACGCGCAGGCGGTAGGAGCCCGGGGGGAGGTCAGCGGGCAGGGCGAGCCGGTGGGAGTCCTCCAGGATGTCGTCCGGCTCCCAGAGGGAAGAGGGGTAGTAGACGCCCCCTGGGCGGTGGTCGCTCCCCACCACGCGCTCCCCTCTCGGGTCCACTAGGTGCACGTAGGTGGTGTAGTCTCCTTCCAGGGGAAGCCGCGGCTGCCAATAGAGGGTCACCGCCAGGTCGGAGCCCGGCGAAGCCGCTTCCGGAGAAAGGCGGTAGCCCAGGAGGACCAGGCGGCCGCCCAGGGTTCCCCCTGGAGCAAGCCCTTCTGGCAGGGCCACCGGGCCCGTGACGAGCCAGTAGCCGCTCCGCTCCTCCACCCGGAAGCGGACCTCCAGCCCGGGCATCGCCTTGGCCAGGACCACCGGCCGCCCGGTCTCCAGGGCGGCTTCCAGCACCCGCCCCAGGTGGGCGAAGCGGGGTTCCGGGGTCAGCAGGGGGAAGGCCCCCGTCAGGTCCGGCCGCCGGCCCTCCACATACTGGAGGTACCAGAGGGGCATGATCTCGTTGCGGTCGTTGCTCACCACGATGGCCCCTCGGGGCAGGTCCGCGGCCAGGAAGGCTTCCCAACTCTGCCGCGGCGCGAGGGCCTGGCTCAGGTCCACCTGGACCACGTTCTCCCAGGCCAGGAACCCCGGCAGGCTGACGAGGGGCAAGAGGAGGATGGAGCCCAGCCACCGGTACGGCGGGCCGGCGAACCGGGCGCTGGCCCTCCCTTCGGGGAGCGCGGGGCGCGGCCCCAGGCGGCGCAGGGCCAGGTCCAGGAGCCCCCCGATGCCCACGGCCATCCACAGGGCGAAGGCGATGTAGGTGGGGATGTAGAAGACCTCAATGTCGCCGATCTGGTAGGCCAGGTTGAAGCCCGCCTGGGCCAGGTAGAGGAGGACCGTCAGGGCAAGGAAGGCGCGCTCCCGCTTCCACACCAGGATGAGGAGCCCCACCACGCCGAGCACGACGCCGATGGGGGTGAACTGCTCCAGGAGGAACTGCCCGGTTGACGCCACACGCGCCAGGCTTTCCGGGCCGAGGCGCAGTTCGGAAGCGAACATCTTCCCCAGGCGGAAGTCCAGGAACCCCCGCCAGGTGTTCTCGTAGAGGCGCAGGGGCGGGCCGTTGGGGTCCCAGGGGAGCGAGAGGTAGGGGGTGTGGGAGGCCCGCAGGGGGATGTACAGGTACAGGAGTTGGGGCAAGGCCAGGCAGGCCAGAAGGCGCGCCGCGCGGCCCGTGGTGAGGCGCCGGAGGGAAGCGCCCCGCAGCCAGGCGAAGGCGGCCAAGCCTGGCAGAAGGAGGAGGGAGGTCCCGTGGTGGGCCAGGGCCAGGCCCACCGCCAGGGCCAGGGCGGTGGCCAGGCGCTCCCGCTGGGGGCCCCTCGCCCCGTCCCACGCCAGGGCCAGGAAGAGGACGAGGACCGTCAGGAACGCGTGGAGGGAGTAGACCTCGGCAGCCACGGCCTGGCTCCAGAAGATGCGGGAAACGCCGAGGGTGACAGCTGCCAGCGCGGCGGCGGGCTGGGCCAGCGCGGGGCAGACCTCCAGGATGCGCAGCCGGCGCAGGAGGTAGAAGGCGAGGAGGTACAGCGCGGCCACCGCCAGGGCCGCCCACAGGGCCGAGAAGAGGTTCATGCGGAAGGCCGGGTCGCCCACCGGCAGGAGGTGCGACCAGGCCCACCCCAGCATCAGGTAGAGGGGGTAGCCGGTCGGGTGGGCGATCCCGGCCAGGTAGGCGGCGAACTGGAACTCGCCCCCGTCGGCAGCGAGGACCGTGGGGGCGAGGGTCCGAACGTAGAGCGCCCCCAGCACGAACCCTATGAGCGCGGCGATGGCGGCATCCCCGCGAGGGAGGGGCCGGGGCCTGGCCTCAGGCCCGGGCCGGGAGGGGGATGCCGCGCCCGCGCCCATGCCTCACAACCCGAGGAACCCCGAGAGGAGGTAGCCCAGGGTGAGGAGAAAGTCGGTGCTCAGGATGGTCATCACGTTGCCCCCCAGGGCGGGTTCCAGGGGAGCCTCGCCCCGCAGGTGGGCCTGCACGCCGAGGATCGTCTGGCGGGCCAGGGGCAAGGTCAGGAGGACAACCAAGGTCCCCACCGGCATGAGGTGCAGGGCCACGCCGAGGACGACGCTGGCGTAGGTGCCGAGGAGGAGCGCGGTGAAGAGGCGCGCGGCCCCCACCGGGCCCAGGCGCATCACCAAGTTGCGCCGGCCCACGGTCCGGTCGGCTTCCAGGTCCGGGAACTCGTTGAGGAGGAGCAGGTTGGCGGTGAGGAAGCCCGGCCCCAGGGAGGCGAGCACCGCCGACCAGGTGTAGGTCCCGGTCTGCACGAAGTAGGCCCCCAGGACCACCAGGCTGCCCAGGCCCAGGCCAGCAGCCACTTCCCCCACGGACCAGTGGGAGAGGTACGGGGTGTAGAAGTAGGCGAAGGCCCCGCCCAGAAGGACCACTGGCAGGAGGGCCCACCCCTTGGTCAGGCAGAAATAGAGGGCGATCACGGCGTCTATGGCGAGCATGCTCACCCCCAGCCAGTAGACCTTCCGCGGCTCCAGCAGGCCGGCTGGCAGGATGCCGCTCCCGCCGCTGAAGGGGGTGCGCCGGGTGCGGAAGTCCAGTTGGCTCGCCCAGTCAAAGTAGTCGTTGAGGACGTTGACCGCCACGTGGGCCAGGATGACGCCCACCCAGGAGAGGAGGAGGGCGCCCCAATCCAACGTGCCCTCGTACCAGGCGATGGCGGCGCCGATGGGGCCGAGCACCACGGAGAGGAGGAGGAATTGGGGCCTCGTTTCCAGGAACCAAGTCTTGAGGGCCCCGGGCGCGAGAGGTTCGGTGGCTTGTCCTTGCTGCGTCATCGGTTGCATCCCCCCAAGAGAAACGGTTTGCGGGCCTGTCCGGGGCATCGGCCTGGCCAGGGGAGAAGCCCAAGGCTCCCAGCAGGCCCGAAGGAGGCGCCCCTGGAGGGACTCGAACCCCCGACACGCGGTTTAGGAAACCGCTGCTCTCTCCTCTGAGCTACAGGGGCAGGCGCCGCAAGTGTAGCACACCTTCCCGTTTTGGGCAAGGCTCGCCCCGCCCAAGGCCCCTGCTTCCTCTACAGAAGGCCCTGGCGCCGCAGGAGGACCTCTTCTATCATCTGCAACTGGTGGGGCTTGTCGGCGTCCATGCCCAGTTCGGCGTACCGGGAGAGGATCGCCCGCCCCGACACCCGCAATGCCCGCCCAGCAATCCGCTCGGCCTCGGGGATGTCCAGCCGCCGCAGGAGGAACTTGATCAGGGGGATGAAGCCGATGAGGCGCACCTGGGCCAGGTAGTGCTTCCGCTCCTCCAGCAGCCGGCGGGCCAGGTGTTCGTTGGCCCGTGCAGCGCGGATGCGCACCATGTAGATGTCGCCCCCAGCGAACCGCCCCTCTTTCAACGGGACGAAGGTCCGGCCAGAGCCGGGGAACTGGGCTTCCATCACCCCCTCTTCCACGATGGGATAATAGAGGTCGTGGTCCGTCTCCTCGCACACAGCCACGAAGTACCGCACCACCTCCGGCGTGATGAGGGGGATGTCGGCAGAGCAGGCCACGACCTTCTCCGCCTGGGGGTCCAGAGCCTGGACCTGGTCCAGGCCCGCCAGCACGTTGTCCAGGAGGCTGCCGCCGCCCGGGGTGTAGACGACCGGGCCCCCGAACTCCACCCCATCCTCCGGGCCAAGGCCCACCAGGACCACCGTGTCAATGCGCCCTGACCCCTGCAGCGCGTCCACCACCCAGCGCACCATGGCCTTCCCCGCCACCGGGATGAGGGACTTCTTGGACACCCCCCTCCAGGCCGCCAGAGGGTCCGGGCGGTCGGGAGGGCTGCCAGCCAGGACCACCGCATGGTACCGCCGTTCCGCCATCTCCTCCTCCTCAGGACCTCGGATGTCCAGACATCCCCGTTTCAGACCTGGGAGAGCCGCTCAATGGTGGGGCGTAGGTTCAGTTCGGCAGCCATGGCCTCCAGTTCGTCCTGGCGCAGGGGGCGGCCCTTCCCAGCCAGGGCGACCAGGGTGGCTTCCATCACGTTCGTCCCGAAGGAGCGCCCCTGGATGCGCGGCGTCGTGGTCACCAGGTAGCGGACCGCCCGCGCTCGGAGCAGTTCCACATCCTTGGCGGTCGTGGTGTTGGTGACGATGACCTTCCCCTCCAGCCGGTCCGGCAGGTGCCGCCGGATGTAGTTGAAGTCGCCGGCGATGACAGAGGCCCACTGGTAGTAGCGGGTGTACTTGGGGGTGATGACCTGTTGCTTCTCGCCTGTGGGGTAGAGCATGCTCATGGGCAAGCGCCCCAGGATGGGCAGCAGGATGGCAGCCAGGACCTCCAGGGTGCGGAGGCCCCGGATGGGGATGGGCAGGCCCAGGCCGAACATGAAGTCGCCGTAGATGGTCTCGTAGCCCGCCTCGTGGAAGGAAAGGGCCATGTCAAAGCGGTCGGCAGCGGAGGTGATGAGGCCCCGCTTGGGTTGGATCTCGGGCCCGATCTCCGCCTCCACGACCTGCATGACGCGCCGCTCCACGATGGCGCGCACCCCCGCGCCGTCCACCACCGGCGTGTGCCGCACATCCCGGATCAGGGTGTAGGCCTGGTGCAGCCTGTACTCCTTGTCCCGCACCCGCAGGGTCAGGTCGGTGCCCCCCAGGCCGAAGGCATCCACCTTGCCGTCCAGTTCCCGGTAGAGTTGGCGAGCCTTCTCCACGTCGCCATTGGTCCCGATGCGCTCAATGGAGACCTGCTCCCCCAGGAGTTCCACCACGGCCTTGTGGTCCCGGGCCGAACTGCCCAGGCTGATGCTCACGACCCGTTTCACGCGCCCCTCCTTTCGCTAGCCCAGCGCGGCGAACGCCATCCTATCGCTGTGCTGCAAAGGCCGTGTACACGGGGTGTCCCTTCGCTTTGCCCTGCCGACACCGTCAACAAATGATCTCACGAACGCACGGATGGACCTGGCACGGGGGCGAGCCGTTCGTGGATCCGTTCCTCCATCCGTTGACGGCTCTCCTCAGGCCGTCGGAGTGCGCTCCTCCCGGCACACCTGCCTGCCTTTGCAGCCAGCGACATCCCATTAATTTATAACCCTCCTGCAACCGCTAGGATACGCTCTGGGAGCCTTTCCCCCTGACCGCATGGACGAGGATGTAGGGCACGCCTCCCGGCGTGCCACCCCCCGTCCCCTTGCGGCTGCAGCCTCCGGAGGGGTCTTTACTTCGTGCCCTCTGTGTCCTCTGTGAAACAGCCTTCCCCCGTCCTCTTGCGGCTACGGCCTCCGGAGGGTATAATCCGCCGGAGGCCCCGCCCTCCCACCTGTAAGCCCAGGAGCCAGCCATGCGCGCAGATGGTCGCCAACCGGATGAACTTCGTCCTGTCACGTTCCACCTCCACTACAGCCGGTATGCCGAAGGCTCCGTCCTCGTGGAGGTGGGCCAGACCCGGGTCCTCTGCACCGTCTCCCTGGAGGCGTCTGTGCCGGCGTGGCGACGGGGGAGCGGCCAAGGGTGGCTCACGGCGGAGTACGCGCTTCTGCCGCGCTCTACCCTCATCCGCTCCCCTCGGGAGACCAGCGGCCTCCGCGGCCGCACCCAGGAGGTACGCCGCTTCATCGGGCGGAGCCTCCGGCCGGCCGTGGACCTGGCCGCCCTGGGCGAACGGACCCTCATTGTGGATTGCGACGTGCTCCAGGCGGATGGTGGGACGCGCACCGCGGCTGTCACCGGGGGATACGTGGCCCTGGCCCTCGCCCTGCGCCGCCTGGAGCGGGAGGGAACGCTTCCCCCGGGTGCCCTTCGGGACCCCGTGGCGGCGGTGAGCGCGGGCCTGGTGGAGGGCATCCCCTTGCTGGACCTCTGCTACGAAGAAGATGCCCGTGCCGACGTGGACCTCAACGTGACCATGGATGCCGCAGGGCGCTTTGTGGAAGTGCAGGGCACGGCCGAGGGCGCGCCCTTCTCCCGGGCGGACCTGGACTGCCTGCTGGACCTGGCCCAGGGGGGCATCCAGCGGCTCATCGCCCTGCAGCGCGAGGTCTTGGCGCAAGATGCGTGAGGCGTGCGCGGCGGAAGGCAGGGCCAGGCGCGGCCGCGCCTGGCCCCTCCGGTACTGCTTGGCGGGCTCGGCGGCCCTCTTGGCCCTGGGGCTTGCCGTGGGCGTCCCCTCCCTGGTGCGGGCCTGGGTCCTCTGGCGGGCCCGGCCCTACATCTATACCCGCGTGGAGGAGGTCCCCCCGCGGCGGGTGGCGGTGGTCTTCGGCGCCGCGGTGTACGAGGGCGACATCCTCAGCCCCATGCTGCGGGAGCGGGTGGAGACGGCGGTGGAACTCTACCGCGCTGGCAAGGTGCAGAAGATCTTGATGAGTGGCGACAACCGCTTCATCCACTACAACGAGCCCGGGGCCATGATGAACTACGCCCTGGCCCTGGGCGTGCCCCAGGAGGCCCTGGCCCCGGACTACGCCGGCCGCCGCACCTACGACACCTGTTACCGGGCTCGCCACATCTTCGGCCTGGACGAGGCCATCCTCATCACCCAGGGGTTCCACCTCCCCCGGGCCGTCTACACCTGCCGGGCCCTGGGCGTGGATGCCATCGGCCTGGTGGGGGACCGGGAGCAGCACCGCCCCTTGGTGGTGGCCTGGTACGAGTTGCGGGAGGTCCTGGCCACCGTCAAGGCCTGGTGGGACCTCTGGGTGCGCCGCCCCCTCCCGGTCCTGGGGGACCCCATCCGCCTGTAGGGGCTGGGGCGCAGGAGGGACGATGGATGCCCAAGGCGCAGTTTGAGTACTCGGCCGGAGGCGTGGTGCGGGATGCCGAGGGCCGCTTCCTCGTCGTGGAGACGACAGACCTCAAGGGCAACGCCGTCTGGACCTTCCCGAAGGGCCTGGTGGAGAAGGGGGAACGCTCCCAGGAGGCCGCCCTGCGGGAGGTGGAGGAGGAGACCGGCTACCGCTGCCGCATCGTGGGGGAACTCCCCAAAGCGGAGTACTGGTTCCGCCATGGCGGGCAACTGGTGAAGAAGACCGTGCGCTGGTTCCTCATGGAGCCGGTGGAACAGGTAGGTTCGCACGACTGGGAGGTGCGCTCCGTGGCCTGGCTGCCCCCCGAGGAAGCCCTGGAGCGCCTCACCTACGTCTCGGACCGGGACCTGGTCCGCGCCGCCCTGGCCGAGCCGAAGGGCGCGCCCTGACGCTGGCCCCCGGGCTATAGAGGGCTGGCCCTCAGCCCCCGCCGGAGGAGCGCATGATGCCCACCGCATCTCCAAGGTCCAACCCCTTCCCCCGCCTGGGCGTTGCCCTGGGCTTCATCCTCCTCCTGGACGGGGCGTACCTGGTGGGTGGGCCCCTGGTGCGCGCCTCCCTGGAGCGCCTGGGCTTCATCTGCAGCGCGTTCTTCCTGGCCCTGCCCCTGGCCGACGTGGTCGCGAGCCGCGGGAGCCTCGCCGCCCTGGGCTACCGGCGCGCCGGCTGGCTCCGCTGGATGCTGTGGGGCGTCCTGGGTGGGGCAGTGTGGCGCCTGGTGGAAATCCTCACCCTCTACCCCTTCTGGGGCCCCCGGCTGGGCCCGGGCCCCCTCGTCGCCTGGGGGGCCTGGCTTTTCAACGCCCTGGTGATGGTCCCCCTCCTGGAAGAGACCTTCTTCCGCGGCTACCTCCAGACGGGGCTGGCCTGCTTCGTGCCGCCCTGGGCTGCCATTGGCCTCCAGGCCGTCCTCTTCGCCTCCCATCCCTGGCACTTAGCCCAGGGGTGGGTCCACTGGCCCTCCATCTTCCTGTTCGGGCTGTTGACCGGGTGGCTGCGCTGGCGGACGGGGTCGCTGGCCGGGCCGTGGGGCGCGCACGGCATGGCCAACGTCCTGCCGACGCTTCTGCTGCGGATGGCGGGGGTTCCGGCGTAGACCTCTCCCCATCCCCC
>Ga0123519_10008373_pt1 | contig 15793 bp, 11 predicted proteins | sample YelNatPaOPRAMG02_FD_87396 | JGI IMG/M metagenome (GOLD analysis project Ga0123519, IMG submission 87396) | Hot spring microbial communities from Yellowstone National Park - Yellowstone National Park OP-RAMG-02 (version 2) | ecosystem: Environmental > Aquatic > Thermal springs > Hot (42-90C) ...
GCGGTTACCGTTACGGCACAGGTAGCAGTTTTAGCCCCATCGACGGTGGTGACTGTGATGGTAGCTGAACCGGCAGCAACGGCTGTGACTACGCCCGTTGAACTTACCGTGGCCACGCTGGTATTGCTGCTGCTCCAGGTAACGTTCTTGTTGGTAGCATTAGCCGGCGATACGGTAGCGGTGAGGGTAGCGGTCTGCCCTACAGTCAGGCTCAACGTGGTGGGCGAGACGGTTACTCCGGTGACAGGTACCGTCTGACCAGGAACAGGTTCATTACCAAACACTTTTACACCGTCCACATACATGGGTATACCCGGCATTTGCTTCAGGGTAGAAGTAATTCCTGCCCATGAGGGATCGTTAGTCGGATCCCATGCAGAAGCCGGAGCATTGGGCAAGCTAATACGCATCTGAGCTTCCTTCTTGTCATACTGTTGTCCGCCAGGATATATTTCGGTACCGGGTTTAAAGGTTACTTCGGTATAGTAGATGCCGTTGGCTGCGTCAGCAGGTAAAAGTTGGGTAAAGTTTACCACACCAGCATTATTGGTTTGCACAACATAATTTGAAGCAGTATAGCCTGCTGCCAGTCCTTCCGAAATATTTACGTACAATCTAAATTTATATTCAGAACCTTCACGGGCTGGCCATGCAGTGTGGTTGTATACCCATACAGACCATTCGGAGAAATTGGTTCCTGTAGCGTTTGCTTTTGCTTCAACGAAATACTCATCTTTTGGGGTTTCACGAACAGGGAAGTTGGCCAACGGTGTGCCTCCATAATCAATAACGAACTTTGCAAGCAGACCAGAGAAAAGAGCATTGTAGTCACATGCTACTTCGTTATTGGTGTAATTGGATCGGTCGTCAGTATAGGAGTCATTACTGCCTGGTCCACCCACTAATGCACCATATAGGATATGTCGCGTTTCGGTAGGAGGTCCTTGTACATTGTTTGACCATGCTCCGTGTGCACCTCTGTGGTGAGGATTAACGGGAGGATTATTACCAAAACCACAGACATAACTTCTGTTGCTTGGATTGGATCCAAGAGCATAATGCAGTTGTTGTTTAGCAAAGTTGAGGTATTTTGTGGTTTTAGCAGCAGAAGTGGCAGCGTCGGCATAGTAGGCGGCAACAAAGGCAGTATTCATAGCATAGCGCAACGATCCCCATATATCGAGGAAAGCGAGTCCTCCCGGGGTATAAGTAATCCGGGAACCATTATAACCATCTGTCCAATAATCGAGATAACGTTCGGCGTCAATTTTATACTTTTCTTTGCCCGTCAACTTAGCCAGTAGGGCATAGCAACCATAGGATTTATCATCCCATGCAATAGTCCATTTGTAAGCTTTAACGGGTTCCTGACCCTGATTGCCAAGATTATCATAATAGGTTTCGGCCTTGGTAAGATAGGTTGCATCGCCGGTTGCCCGGTAAAGCCATATAGCTCCCCATACCAGTTCATCGTTATAGCCGCTCCAGGAGTTATAATATCCAGCAGCATCGGTAATAGCGTCGGAGTATTTTCCCTTATAGGTTTCGGCAAACGAATACAGCTGCTTTGCATGATTCAACAAAGTAGCGCTATAGGTAGGATCGTCGGATTTGAAAACGATGCTGGCAGCGGCCATTGCGGCAGCGGTTTCAGCAGCCAGATCTGAACCAGGTTTTGAGGCATCAATTTTATAGGCGGGTCTGGCCATACGCATTACTTCGGGTGGGCCCCAAAAGGCATGATCAAGACCCCCATTACCCACCTGACCATACAATTCGTTGGGGGCCGTGTGACATTTAATAAAATAGTCATTGACGTAGCGCAGGTTACGCTTTAGGTATGGCATTTGCCCGGAACTAATGTACCCCTGAGCAAAGTCAATGGCTCCCCATGCCAGCGCCGTAGCGGTAAACGCCATAGGAAAATTAAATTTCACATGGTCACCTGCATCAAACCATCCTCCTGTCAGGTCTTTTCCAACATCGCTCCCATCGTTCATGGCTGCATTAGCTCGCCATGTCACCCGATTGCCTGCGGCAATCTTAGACTCCTGACATTCGTAGAAAAACATAGATTTCTGCAGGACCTCAGCATAATTGTAAGTTTGTCCTGTAACCGAACCGGTTCTGAGGAATAAACCTCCCCACAATAAAAGTCCCCATCCCACACGCCTACTCATCAGGGTGCGGCAGGACATCCATAGAAATTTTAAAGTTTTGCACATAAAACATAAGTTTTTGGGTTAATAATTAAGTTAGTTGGCCTAAACTTAGCCATTTCGGTTGATAAAATTGGTTAGATAAATCGGTGGTAAAAGTAATTCATCACACATCCCAGCGGTATAAATTAATGTGACAATAATACGACATAGAGTACGACACAACTACGACAAAAATTATATAAAGTACTGTAAATCAATATATTGCTATATCTTATTCAGAAATTCCGTAAGGCTTTCGCCTGGCTGAAGATTAAAACGTTTACGTAGACGGGATCGAGCTTTTTCAACGCCTCTGGGTGATATATTCAGAAGAAATGCCAACTCTTTGGTGCTTAAATCTAACTTTAGGTACGCGCATAATTTCAGATAAGTTAAGCCCATGTCGGGATACATTTTCTTGAGCCTTTGTATAAAATCGGCATGTACTTCATTGAAATGTTTTTCGAAACGGTCCCACTCTCTTTCTGTAGCAAATTCTTTTTCGAGTATTTTGCCAATTTCTTCAATCCGCCGTTTGGCTTGAGTATCCTGAATTAATGGTGCATTCTGTTTGATAATATGGTTGATTTTTTGCAGAATATCGTTTTTGTGAGATAATTGTAATACGAATGTGGTAAGTTCTGAATTTTTTTGTGCCATCATGGATTCTTGCTTACTTTTTTCCAATATCAATTTTTCTTCCTGCAATTTTAATCGAGCTTTTTCGGCTTTAAGCTGTTCTTCTGCCATCCACTTTTCAAATTCAGCCTTTTGCTGTTCCCATTTGAGCAGTTTTTGATTATACCAGCTGTAGATAACAAATAAAATCAGCAGGGCAACTGCCAGTCTGAACCAGAAACTCATCCAGAATGGAGGAATCACGGATATCCTTAGGGAAGCCTCGCTGACCGGATTGTTATTTTTATCTAACATTTGGACACGAAACCGATATCTCCCTGGATCTAGGTTGGTGTAAGTCACCGGGTTTATTCCGTGATTGGCATATACCCAATCCTTGTTAAATCCTTCGAGGCGATATCGGAATACATACATTCTTGAGGAATAGCTTAGCGGGGCATAATGAATGGTGATAACATTATGTCGGTACTTGAATTCTATTTCATCGACAAATTCTAAATCCTTTGGTAGGATGATTTTTCCGTCAATTTTCTGACCAATCTCTATTTCTTTATTGTACAGAAATATTCTCGTAATTTTAATCGGAACATACCGTTGATTTTCTAGTGCTTTCTCAGGCCTGAAATAGACCATCCCTTCCAGTGATCCAAAATACAGGTATGATGAATCGTACCATGCAGCATTTTCAAGGAAAGAAGAGCTAATGAGTCCCTCAGCACGGCCATAATTAAAGAATTTTTGATTTGCCAGGTCATAACATGATAGACCAAAATTTGTAGCAAACCAAATGTTGCCCTCCTTATCCTGCAGAATACTGTTTATGGTATTATGGGGTAATCCATGTTGAATATAAAATTTTCGAAACGAATCGCTTGTTCGGTTATATAAATTTAATCCATTGCGGGTGCCTATCCAAAGGTTTCGTTGTTTGTCTTCGAAAATAGAAAGTACAAGATCATCACTCAGGGCACCGGTATCGGTCGGGTTGGCGTAATAGTTGACGAACTGACGTTTAATGGGATCGTAGCGACTAAGGCCAAATGATGTGGCAATCCAAATAAAACCATATGAATCTGGAACTATTGATCGTATCCAATTGAGTGATAGGCTATTATTGGTGTTTAATGTTTTTTGTATTTGTTCAATTATCTGTCCTGTGTGGCGATTGATCACATAAATACCTGCACCGTTGGTTCCTACCCACAGGTGCGACTGTTTGTCTTCATAAAAGCAGCGAATATCGTTACTCAGTGAAAACATTTCGGCGGGCGAATCATGTATAAAATGTCGGAATTGCCCGGTGCGTGGATCGTAGGAAAAATATCCCATTAAATATGTTCCTATCCATATTTTTGATTCGCTGTCTTCGTAAAGGGCAAGAATGGGTTTGTCGGCCAGTATTTTGATCAGGGATGCCGGAAGTAGCTTATGTTCAACCCGATTCCATATGCTATCGTAAATATTTATACCCCCTCCATCGGTTCCAATCCATATGTAATGGCGTCTGTCACGAAGAACAGCAGTTACCATTTTATTGGATAATGTATTGGCGTAGCCGGGGATGCAACGCAGCGATTGAAAAACATTACTGGTATTGGCATAGGAAATGCCACCGTGAAAATGACCAACCCAAAGATTGTTTTCACGATCAACATAAAGGGTATGTACATTGTTATTGCTAATGGTAGATTGATCGAAACCATAATGTTGAAAGCGTATGATGGTTTGATCTTTAAGTTGCAAATAAGCGATACCCCCTCCATCCATTCCGATCCACAAATTGCCCTGTTTATCCTTTGCTACTGCCCATATCCGATTGGAGGGTAATCCTTCGCTGGTGGTGAAGAAACTACTCTTTAGTGTTTTTTTATCTATCATACACAGTCCGTGGCTATTAGTTCCCAGAAATAATTGGGTTTGATTACCACAGATGCTTCTGATTTCGAGGCTTTTCTCCGAAGGAATGTCGATTTTTTCACATTTTCCTTTTCCTGTTACGTATCTGAATAGCCCTTCAACAAAATCGGTCACCCAGAAGGTGTCAGGATTTTCAGAATATATGCTGGAAATCCTATACAGATGACTTTTGATCTTCTTTACTACCGATTTATCCGGAGACTTTCGGTTGATTATAAATTCGTACATTCCTCCTCCGTCCGTTCCTATAAGGTATCGGTTTCGGGCAAGCCGTGCTATGGCCGTTACCTGAAAATATTGGTTTCCCCATGGATCGGGGGGAAAGGCAAAATGGAAAAAAGCATCTCTCTCCCTGTCGTAGAGTTCGAGGGTGTGGCGGGTACCGACCAGAAAAGTTGAATCAATATCCTCAAAAATGGAGATTACTGCCTGATATCTAATGGTCCTGGGATGAACATTATCATTATATACTCGGAAATATATACCGTCATAGCGAGCCAAGCCATCTTCGGTACCTATCCAGATATAACCATAGCGGTCATGATAGATGCAGTTGACATTACTGTTGGGTAAGCCCCGTTCAACATCAAAGCGTTGAAAAATAAGCTGTTGGCTATGAATGCCATTGCTGCTTGTGACCCGACAGAAAAATAATTGTAAGATAATAAACATAAACACCCGATAGGCTGTTTGTTGGGTAGCCAAATGCACCATGGTCGACAGTATTTAAAATTTTGGTGATTTATTAACCTCCGGCACAGCACTCATCATGTAAGGTCAAATATATCATTATTTATCATTTAAACAAGCAATAAATTTTGAATCCTGTGGTAAAATTTAATCATTCAGAAATAGTTTAAACCAGAGTGTTGTGTGATAAGATAAAGATAGTTTTCCTGTATCTTCTGGCTGCTACTATTTGATGTAAATTTACCTCATATGTTCTCTGTAAATATTGTTCAATAGCTTCTTCTGATAAAACGGGTTAATCTCAGTCCAGAGATTCCTTAAACCCCTATGTATTAAGCAGGTTCGTTTCTTTCCTCTTTTTCAAATATAAAAGCAATCGTTTCAGATAAGGAGGATTATTGTAAACAATTTGTTGGTTTTTTATCTAACAATTTATGCAATTGGAGGTTTAAATTAGTGTTAATAAAACAAATAGGGCTATTCTCCTGTTAATTAAGTACAGACATCTTATCGACATTTACCGACTAAAACAGAAATTAAAGTTGAAGTATTTTGGAAATAGGATTGTATAGCTTTGGTGATCGTACGATAGAAGAGGGCACGGGAAGAATTATTTCTCCGCATGAACGGATTCAACGGTTGTTGGAGGAAATAAAGCTTGCCGATGAGGTAGGGCTTGATGTATTTGGAATAGGGGAGCATCATCGCGAAGATTTTATTGTTTCGAGTCCGGTTGTTATATTGGCTGCAGCTGCCCGTATAACCAAGCGAATCAGGTTGAGCAGTGCTGTTGTAGTATTAAGTTCGGAGGATCCGGTCAGGGTCTTTCAGCAATATACATTGCTTGATCTTATTTCTGATGGTCGTGCCGAACTGATGGTGGGCCGTGGTTCTTTTATTGAATCTTTTCCCTTGTTTGGGTATAATCTGCAGGATTACGAGGTTCTTTTTGGGGAAAAACTGGATTTACTACTTCAGTTGAGGGAAAAGGAAATCATTACTTGGAAAGGCAGGTTTCGTGCTCCATTGTACAATCAAAGAATATATCCACGTCCTTTGCAGGAAATGCTACCCATCTGGATTGCAGCTGGTGGCACCCCCCAATCGGCTGTACGTGCTGGCAAACTGGGACTTCCACTTGCCATTGCAATTATCGGTGGTGAACCTGAACGTTTTGCTCGTTTTGCCGAACTATTTCGTAAAGAGGCATATGCTACTCACAACCGGATACCACCCCTGAGTATTAACTCACATGGTTTCATTGCCGATAGCGATAAAGAAGCCTATAATACTGCTTATCCTGCCATAAAAAGATCCATGGACCAACTGGGTAGGGAGCGTGGCTGGCCTCCTATGACCAAGGAACAGTTTGATTTTTCCGTATCCCTCCATGGGGCTAATTTTGTGGGGTCGCCTGAACGTATCGTTGAAAAAATTCTGTTCCAGCACAGCATCTTCAAGCATCAGCGTTTTCTTTTACAGTTGACTGTAGGAACTTTGCCCCATAAAAAAGTGCTACGGGCTATTGAACTTCTGGGAACTAAAGTAGCTCCGGTAATCAGAAAAGAACTGGGAGTTAAATGATACATTCTTTGTCGGGTACGCATGTCTGTGTGAGTGGTAGTTCTGTTTTTAAATGTGGTAAAGTAGAATTAACTTTGCCAAAAATTATTAAAAGCGGATGGACAATAACAGTATTTTATCCAAACTTGAAGCGCTGAAGCTGAAATTCGAAGAGGTGAGCCAGCAAATTACCGATCCGGCGGTAATGGCCGATATGAAAAAATATGTAAAGCTGAATAAAGAATATAAGGAACTTGCCCCTATTGTAAAAGCATATGAAGATTACAAGCAGCTATTGAACAATATTAATGACGCAAAGGAGATTCTTGCTACTGAGAAAGACGAAGAGTTGCGAAATCTTGCCCGCGAAGAGTTGGAAAGTTTGAATGAACGACTTCCGGCGCTTGAGGAGCAGATCAAGCTGTTACTTGTACCGGCCGATCCCGAGGATGCTAAGAATGCTATTATGGAAATACGAGCAGGCACGGGAGGGGACGAGGCCAGCATCTTTGCCGGCGACTTGTACCGGATGTATACCCGATATTGCGAAAGTCGGGGATGGCATGTGTCGGTAACCAGCTATACCGAAGGAACGATGGGTGGATTTAAAGAAATTGTGATGAAGATTACGGGTGAAGGGGTATACGGTGTATTGAAATACGAATCGGGGGTACATCGGGTGCAACGGGTGCCCAAGACCGAGTCGCAGGGACGTATTCATACCTCTGCCGCTACGGTGGCCGTCCTGCCCGAAGCCGACGAATTTGATATAGAGCTGAACATGAACGATATTAGAAAGGATACTTTCTGCTCATCGGGACCCGGCGGCCAGTCGGTAAATACTACCTATTCGGCAATACGGTTAACCCATATACCCTCGGGGATAGTCGTACAATGTCAGGATGAAAAGTCGCAGATAAAAAATTTTGAAAAAGCACTGGCCGAGTTGCGTACCCGACTTTATAATCTCGAATATCAGAAATATCTCGATCAGATTGCCTCGAAACGAAGAACCATGGTATCCACCGGCGACCGTTCGGCCAAGATACGCACCTATAATTTCCCTCAAGGGCGGGTGACCGATCATCGCATCAACTTTACGCTATACAACCTGCAGGCTATCCTCGACGGCGATATTCAACCGCTCATCGATCAGTTGCAGATGGCCGAAAATGCTGAACGTCTCAAGGAAAGTGAGGTATGATTACCGTACTATTAAGGGTATCGTTACATTATCATTTTGAAGTTCAAGACTGATGTAGTAATACCCTGCGGGTAGGCTATTGATGTTGATTCGATCACGGGCGGAGGTAATTCTGAAAACCTCGCGCAGGCTACCGTCGAGTGAGTATATTCTTCCATAGGCAGGGGTCTGTGCGGCAGGTAGTTCAATCCAAACCATCCCCGAAGCAGGGTTGGGGTATAGCTGAATGGATTTTTCGCGAAGAATATTGGCACTGGTAGATTGCTCAAATTTCATGTTGCCCAGATTAAATCCTCCGTAGCTCAGAATTTTCAGAACATGGGTTCCTTCGGTCAGAGGCAGGTTATAAACCGTAATGCTGGTAAAAGTGTTCCAACTGCCTGTTGAGGGAACTTTAACCCGATCGGCAATGAGTTGATCATCGAAATACATTGAGAACGAACCTGTTGATAGCTGGGAAGCCACCCGTATGGTTGCCTTATAGGTAGCTGTTTGGGCCACATTTACGGTGTATTCTACCCATTCGCCGTTATCGAACCATCCGATGGTGTAGCCGTTGTCATAGGCTTCAAGGTCTACATTTTCATCCAGCCGGTAGACATTCCCCTTGTTACCTGTGTCGTTATCGTGGTAGGCTATTCCTTCGCCCCCGGTATCAAAATTGGCTGCAATGATGGTTCCCGGAATCGCAGAGGGCTTACTGGCATCGGGGTAGGGCAACTGGCCATCGCCCAAATGTATGTCGAAACTGTCGGTGTAGCTGTTGCAGGCCGTCGTTACCGACACTTTTAAATATCCCTCCTGCATAGCGTTTACTTTCACCTGTGAGGCAGTAGTATTGCCAACAATAGTAACACCACTTCCCTGCCATTGAAAACTTGCTCCAGGTAGCGAATCCACTTTGTATATCAGACCGTCCATGCCATTGCCTACCCATTTTTTGCCGGATATTTTTGGTGCTTTCAGTTCTACGGGAAGAGCATATATTGTGGAATCGCACTTGCTTTTGACAACCAATCGCAAGGTATCGGCTTTACAACCCCAGTTGACTACAATCGAATTGGCTTGCTGACTCACTATTGTGACGGACGAAGGGATAATCCAGCGGTATTGTAGGCTATCGGAATACTCGCTGATGCTATAGGTCAGATTGTTTTCATGCTCATTTACCTGAGTGTTTCCTTCGATTCCGGATTGGGAGGATTTTTTGTATACTCTCACATAGTCTACATAAAGCTTTTGGGGAAACACTGTCGTGGCATCGGGGTCCCCAGGCCAATTTCCACCAACAGCAAGATTAATAATCAGGAAAAAAGGATTATGAAAAGCCTCGAGGCCTGCTTTTGAGATATCAATTACGTAGTATTGCGTATTGTCGCAAAAGCCGCGAATCGTTTTGTCATCCCATTCAACGGCAAAAATATGATAGTCGTCGGCAAATTTTCCGCTTGGCAAGGTATAGGACAGACCGTAATAGGGATGATTACCATTTACCATTGGTCCCCAGTGCAGTGTGCAGTGTACTTTGGAGTCATTAGTACCTCCGCCGACCATTTCCATGATATCAATTTCTCCGCAATTGGGCCACCCTACTGACGAAATGGATTCGCCCAGCATCCAGAATGCAGGCCAAATGCCTTTACCGTAGGGGAGTTTCATGCGTGCTTCGATACGTCCGTAGCGAAACGAAACTTTTTTTTGCGTGGTAATGCGTGCAGAGGTATAATTGCGGGTCAGGTATCGTTCTTTTCGCGCTTCTATAACCAGATTACCTCCTTCAACCCTAAGATTTTCACTCCTGTCGGTATAATATTGTAGTTCGTTATTGCCTCCCCCATAATCATTTACCTCTATGTTCCAGACATTTTTATTCAATGAGGTGCCATTGAACTCATCGGACCATACCAGCTGATAACAACTCGTTTGTGCAAACGTGAAGCTGCTGAACATGATGATCCCCAAAAACCATATTATTTTTCTCATACTTTTATGAAATTTAAATTCTAATCAAAGATAAGACATGTGAATTATAATCACCTTACAAAATAGCCTCATTCTGTCACCACATCCCTACCATTTAAGTACCACACTGAATAAATTTTGTGATTTTGGGGCTGTTTTTTAAATTGCCTAAAAAAAGGGTATGCGTGCATCCCTGGTAAAACAGCTTCAGTCTACCCCCATCCTGAAATTATTGATTCCGCTGATGGCGGGGATTTTGGCAGCAAAATACATCGAAATTTCTTCGATATTGCTGATTATTCTTTCTTTATCTGCTCTTATATCTGCCCTTGTTTTTACAAATCAGTATAGACTGTATAACCTGGGTTGGTACGTTAGTATGTTTGTTTTCTTTTTTTTACTTGGGGTATGGGTATTTAAAGCACAGTTCACTGCGCCAGTCAACTATGAAAGGCTTAATAAATCGAAATACTTTATTGGCATTGTTAATTCCCTGGCTGAGCCTGTAAAGACTGGCCAACGATACGAAATGAAAATTGTATATTACCGGGAATGTGGTATTTGGAAGGCCTGTAATGCCAAAGTCATTCTATATGTTAAAAAACATTTGGATTTTAGGGTACATCCCGGTCAATACCTTTTGATCAATAATGTTTTGCTGCGATTACAACAGGAAAGCCCTTTCCCTTACAACAAAAGTCAAAGTGAATATTATTTTTTGCAGAACATTAGTGGGCAGATATATGCTGAGTCGGCGGGTAGTATACAAGCTTTGCCCTTACGCAGCAGGTCCTTTTTGTACCCAATACAGCAATTAAGGGAAAAGTTATTGACTCGTGCCGGGGTGTATTTTACAGCTGCTGCCGAACGTTCGATATTTCAATCCCTCTTTTTTGGCTACCGTGCCGAAATGGATAGGGATTTGACCAATGCCTATGCTACCGCTGGCGTAATCCATATACTTTCGGTGTCAGGTTTGCATGTGGGCATCATCTATCTGTTTTTTATTTTCATTACCGGGCCGCTGAACCGAAATTCATGGACACGCATTTTACGTACCCTGATTATTGTTGTGGCCATATGGTTTTATGGGCTGTTAGCAGGATTTTCGCCGCCGGTGATACGTTCGTGCTGTATGTTTTCGATCCTGGGGTTGGGTCAGCTTATTCAGCGCGAAACTTTTCCCTTCAACAGTCTTTTTCTATCGGCCTTTATCATTTTGCTTATATCTCCCTGTCAGATCTTCGATGTGGGCTTTCAGCTGTCCTATGCTGCTATGGGTGGGATCTTCCTGTTTTACCAACCATTTTGCCGAATTATCGATGTTAGCAATTATGTCGGGAAAAAGATGTCGGAACTTGTTGCAGTTTCGCTGGCAGCGCAATTGGGAACTTTACCCTTTAGCCTTTATTATTTCAATAGCTTCCCGCTGTATTTTCTGGTTTCCAATCTGGTAATTGTCCCTTTTACAACCCTGATCATGTACACGGGTATAGCTTTTTTGCTGCTGATGCCGTTTGGACTGTTGGCAGCATATGTGGCGGAGCTACTGACAACCATGATTGCATGGCTCAACCAAATGGTGCTTTGGATTGAACATTTACCATATGCATCGATTAAAGGTTTTTATCCCAATACCTTCGAAACAATATTGCTGCTGTGCCTCATTCTATTCCTTGCTTATCTCATTTATTTCCGCAACTTTAAGGTGGTGCCTTTTATGTTAAGTCTGATTGTTTTTTATCAGGTTGCCGAAATGGTAAAATTTGTCAGGGGAAATACCTGTCGACAGCTGGTAATCGTCCGTTCCTATCCGGCGGGTTTTATCTGCTTCCATCATCAAAATCGCATGATATGTCTGTTTGTCGATACCCCTCCGCAGTATGTCGACCGATACCTCAATAATTACCGAAAAAATCTATATGTACAGGATATCAGGATGATTCAGTTAAAATGCCAGCCAACACTGCAGAATAAGCACGCTTACAAAATTCAGCTTGAAAATATTGTTCTTACTTTATCTTGTCCGGTGTCTCGATCGGAAGTAAACAAAAAAGGTGTTTTGGCCGAGGGTAGCACAGAATTCTTCCTGTCGCAACGTTGTTTATTAACTATTACCCCCCTAAGGACAGAAGAAAAAATACCCATCGAAGATCATGGTGGTTATTATTTAATCAATTTAAATTAATTTTACACGTTGGTATAGTTATGCATAATGCTGGATGATTTTTTAGGTTAACAGTTTAAAAGTCCGTTGAATGAAACGGCTCTGTTCACAGATAAAAAAGGATCGTCTGAGTTTTGATTTATTGTTTAACCTGATAAAGCGGATGAACAAATTTACCTAAAAAGATATTTATGCACCATTACCGTAAAGAAAGCAAAGATGTATACAGGGTAGCAGAGGGGAAACTTTTTTCTTCCTGTGCATCTTTGGCGATCTCTAAGGTTAATAGTCAAATGGAAGTCAGTAAATTATAAAATTATTTAAAAATGAAGATATTGATAGCAGGAGCCGGCGAAGTAGGTTTGCACCTATGCAGGATGTTTGAAAATGAGAAGCACAGTGTTTCGCTGATCGATCGTTCGGAGGAACGATTAAAAACAGCCCGTCTTACATTCGATGGTCATACCTATCAGGGTTCGGTTGCCTCTATCAATACCTTACAGAATGCCAATGCTGGAAGCAGTGATTTGTTTATTGCAGTAACCAATGACGAATATGCCAATGTAACTGCTTGTATTCTGGCAAAAAAAATGGGGGCTAGAAAGACCCTTTGTCGTATCGACAATCGTGAATATCTGGAGGAAGATAAACGTAGCCATTTTGAGGATCTAGGAATTGACTACATGTTTTATCCCGAAGAAATTGCTGCTACCGAGATAGTTAATCTCATTCGACAGTCGGCGCAGTCGGATATCCTGACGTTTGGGGGAGGAAAACTTTTTTTGCATGTGGTTCGTGTAGAAGAGGAGAATCAGTTTGCAAATCAGACACTGGAGGAACTATACAATATTTCTCATACTGCCGAGTTCAGGGTAGCTGGTATTGTGCGTGACAATGTCACCTACATCCCCAAAAGCAGTGCAGAAGTTTTAAAACCAAACGATTTGCTCTATACGGTGGCAACGGCTAAAGGGGTGGAACTGTTAAAAAAGTATTTTCACAAAAAAAGTGATCAGATCAAGAGCGTGATCATCCTGGGTGGAAGCAGAGTGGGTATAAATGTCGCCCGTAAGTTGGCTGCTACTCACACTGTTAAGCTTATCGAGCGTGACCGGACAAAAAGTTTTGAAATATCCAATGCCCTTACCGGTGTGCTGGTCATTAATGGCGATGGACGGAATATCGATTTGCTTAAACGTGAAGGAATTGATCATACCGATGCTTTTGTTTCGGTTACCGGCGATGCCGAGGTGAATATGATTGCCTGCCTGCTGGCTAAAAAGATGGGTGTAAAACGTACCATTGCCGAGATTGAAAATATCGATTACATCCGGCTAGGGGAAAATATTGAAATTGATTCGATCATCAACAAAAAAATCCTTTCGGCCAACAAAATTTTTAGTTTTACGACCGCTAACGATGATGTGTCATCGATCAGTTGTCTTACCTGCTCCGATGCCGAAATAATTGAATACATTGCCCGTCCCGACTCTCCTATGACGAAACAACCCATTGGGCAGATCAAGTTACCCGACGAAGCTACCATTGCGGGCATAATTCGTGGCAACGAACCCGTTATTCCTGATGAAAAATTGCAAATCCGACCTTTTGATAAAGTTGTAATCTTTGCTATGCCCAAGGTGCTGGCTGAGATAAATAAACTTTTCAAGCCCAACAACCGGTTTTTCTAAACGATTTGCAGATTTGTCACCTGTAGCTGATGATAGGTGGGGCCGGTGGGGGATAGTATGCTTTCGTAAAGAACAACCTGCCTGACGGGCCAGATTCCGAATACAGTCTCAGACTGAGAGGCAAGGTAGTTGCGCATCGGATTAAGATCATATGTGGACTTAAAGCGCCCTAGGGTCAGATGTGGAGTAAAATGGCTTTCTGTTTCGATGCGGGGAAGGTCGACCTGCGTTTTGATGCGATCAAACTCCTGCATCAGTTGCTGCAACAGCAATGATTGAAGCTGCTGGAATCTTTTAATCGGTTCGAGTCCCATCCATAGCACCCGTGGCTGACGTTGGTGTGAAAAAATATTGAGTTGCAATATGCGGGCATCAAAGGCCTGCTGTCGGGTGCAAGTCGCATTGATTGCTGTTTCGATGGAATCAATCAGCGAAACATCGGTGTTGCCAAGAAAACAAAGGGTAAGATGCAATTGATGTGAGGGTACCCATTTGATTTTTGCCCATGCATTGACCCGTGATCGGATTGCGCTGTAGGATTCCAGAAATTGTTCATCGGGCGAATATTTCAGGGCGATAAAAAGTCGTTTTTCCATTGCAGGATTTTTTTAGTCAGTTATAAGGCACCTGCCTCGATCATTTGTACAATTTCTTCGATATCCCTGTCCTCGCCTTGTGGGTCGTACCGTGTTTTAAGGTTCGAACCAAATACACGGGCCAAAGCTTGCCAGAAAAAGGCTTCAAACGATCCGCGAAATTCTTTTACTGCATCAAATGTGGTATTTCCTGTTTCGCGGTAAAAAAGTTTGATGAGGATACGCCCCTGAGTAATGGTAAGCTTGCGAAGTTCGGCTTCGTATCGTTGCTTAAGATCGGCCTCGACCCGGGCTACATATTCCTCGCGCAAGCGCTTACCGGGAATTTTTTTAACACTGTCGTCGACCTGGCGATAAACCTGTGCAGCAATTTTAGCGTAGGGATAGACGCGTTTTACGTTATAAACCAGCCGCAGATATTTTTGATACTCTCGCTTTTCTTCCTCTGTAAATATACGGGGGGAGTAGATATATACCGGGGTAATATGATCGACATAAAATGTGTCGCTACCCACAACCTGTATTCGGGTACTGTCCAGATCACCGCTCAATCCACGGGTGGCAGGTGCATGCATAAACACAAGCATAAACAACCATATTATCCTGTTCGATCCCATTGGGATAATGTCTTGGCACAAAATTACCTAAGTGCAGGGAATAAAAAAACTCAGTAAGCGATTTTGAGCATAATATCTCTCAGCAGAAAATGGAAACCATTTCGTGTTTCGGTTATAAATTATGCTATGTTAATTTAGATTTTTAAAAACTAACATATATGTTAATTGATCGTACCTATATAATATCTTATTTTTTAACTGCCGGGTTGTTAAAAAGGTTTATTAATCAAAAAAAAACAGTTTGCCCAGGCCCAGAAATATAAATAACCAAATGAGTCCTTTAATGAGAAAAAATAAAAACCCTGCAACTCCTATTCGTTTAAGCCAGCGGATTTTATTGTCTGAATCAGGTGTATGTTTCATGGTATGATGACTTTTGGGTTCGATAAGTGTATTTTTTAAGCAGTTTTTAGTTAAAGGTCGGGTGGTGTGAAAAGTCAGCTAAAATCTTTAGAGCTATTGGGCTATTACTTTATATTTTTCGATTGTGCTGGCAAGCGGTTTTTTAGGGAGATTGGCCATAAAAGCGAATCCCCGTTGATGACC
>Ga0123519_10008376_pt1 | contig 15789 bp, 11 predicted proteins | sample YelNatPaOPRAMG02_FD_87396 | JGI IMG/M metagenome (GOLD analysis project Ga0123519, IMG submission 87396) | Hot spring microbial communities from Yellowstone National Park - Yellowstone National Park OP-RAMG-02 (version 2) | ecosystem: Environmental > Aquatic > Thermal springs > Hot (42-90C) ...
AGTTAAAGAGTTAAAAAATTAAAGAATTAAAGAAAAAGAATTAAAATATAAATCTTTTAACGCTTTTTCAGAATATTATAATTTTTAATTTCATATACATAAACGCCGCCTGATTTTACCGGTTTAATTTTCAATACGGATAAAAGTTTTTTAAATCTCGTGTATGCATTATACTTTCTCCCGTTTACAACGGTAGTGGCGGCATTTTTGTTATCAATGGCTATTATGGCATTTAATTTGGTTAGCTGTATAAATTTTTTAAGAGAAAGTTTGACCGTTTTGTTTATTTTTACTTTTTTGCCGTAATAAAATATATCAAATATAGGATTGCTTTTATATTGTTTAGGCGGCAAAAATAAATATCCCCCCGCTAAATTATAATAAAAATTATCATAAGCTTGAAAAGCCATGCTGTAGCCGGCATTGCTAAACGGTAAAATTAAAATATTTTGCCCCTTTTTTATGTAATTTTTATATAACCCGTTTGCAAAAAAATCAGGAATATAGGTGTGTCCTTGCCAGCGTGATTGGTTTGGCACCAAAAATAAAATGCTTAAAAAAATTATTGAATAATTTATAGCTAAATTAAAATTAAAGTTAGTTTTGAAATCTATCAGTTTGATGTTTTCAATATCTTTAACAAATAATCCGGCAATAATCGAAATTATTAAGAAAGCATACAGCATAAATCTTGAAGGGAGGGCTTTGCCTATAAGCGGCATTTTATAAAAAATAATCCAAGGCAAAGGAATTTTTGTGATTATTCCGGCAATATGCAGATACGGTCCTAAAGAAAAAACAGATATTAAAACGAGTAAAAATATCAGATATCCCGTTTCTTGTTTAGCCCAACATTTCTTAGCATATAAAATTATCAAAATTATTAGGGGCAGTCCTAAATAAGCGCAGGCTTGAGTCCATGTCGGACAAAATTTATCCGAAACAGTTCTGAATATATTTCCTCCTATCAGAGTAACATGGGTCGGTATAATAAAATTTAGAATATCGGTCGAATATATCTTAGGTGACATAAAATATTCCGGAAGTTTGTTTATTGCGATAAGCATTGTATAAAGAAAAGGACTCAATATAATAAAAGACAGAAAGACGCTAAAAATATTATAATAGAAAAAGGTCTTTATATTCTTCCGCAGTCTTTCAAAAAATATAAACGAAACAAATATGCTTATGAAACCAAAAAAAATAAATGTTGCATATATTTCCGCAGAAATTAAAAATTCAAAACTTAACAATATAGAAATTAAAAAAGATGATAATTTTTTATTTAATTCGCCGTTAAAACCTTTTAAATAAAATAGAACAATTAAAGGTATTACGCAGATAAAATATAAATTGATATCGGTAATTTGCTCAGAAAGCACATAAGTTGAAAATCCGAATATATAACCCCCTATCAGTCCGGACAAATTTGATTTGGTTATGTATTTAATTAATAAAAAAGCGCAAAAGCTCGATAAAGCAGAAGATATTAACGCTAAAATATTATAAGATACGAACGGACCTAAAATTAAGGTTAAAGGAGCGCTCAATAAACTTAACCCGAAAATAGAAGTAACCCATAAAATATTGAATCCGAAAGGCTCCCAGATAAATTTATTTGTCAAAAACGGATTTAAATGATGAACGACAGCATAAGGATACCAGCCTAAGCACCAGATAAAAAGCAAAGGATCCGGCGGAGTACCGATGAAATTGGAATTTATGTTCTTTAGCATCGGAAAACCGAAGAATATAATAGAAAAACATAAGTAGATAAAAAATACTAATATATAATTTTTTAAAGTTTTTGCGGCAGGTCTCATCTTACAGTTTCTCCTCAATACAGTCTAATGCACGCATAACATTTTCGAATACATTACATTATACAATATGTTATTGAAAAAATAAATGAGTTCTGATTTAATATTACCAAATTAAAAGTATTAAATTTTTTGTCCGAACATTGGAGAGTACCTAATTATGATACATTCTAAAGCGCCGTTAAGACTGGGTCTCGCGGGAGGGGGCACCGATGTAAGCCCTTATTCCGATATTTACGGCGGCGCGATACTGAATGCGACCATAAGCATGTATGCTTATGCCGTAATCGAGCCGCTGTTCGGCAACGGCGCAACCTCCGATGCAAATCCGGAAAGCATTATATTTAATTCCATTGACAGAGAAGAGCGTTACTGCTGCGGTTTAAATAGATTCTTAGAATACGACGGCACTTTAGATCTGATAAAAGCGGTTTATAACAGAATAGTAAAGGATTTTACCAAAAAGCCCCTATCATTTAAACTCTCGACCTATGCGGACGCTCCCGCCGGTTCCGGACTCGGAACGTCTTCTACCCTCGTCGTGGCTATTATAGGAGCCTTCGTTGAGTGGCTGAAACTGCCTTTAGGCGAATACGATATAGCACACCTTGCATATGAAATAGAGAGGGTGGATTTAAACATGGCAGGCGGTAAACAGGACCAGTATTCCGCAACATTCGGCGGTTTTAATTTTATGGAATTTTACGACAAAGACAAAGTCGTAGTAAATCCGTTAAGGATTAAAAGAGAATATATCAACGAGCTGCAGTTTAATATTCTTCTCTATTATGCGGGGACAAGCAGATTGTCTTCCGATATAATAAAAGCTCAGGCCGAAAACGTGGCAAACAAAAACGAAAAGTCGATAGAGGCTATGCATAAACTTAAAGAGCAGGCTGTTATGATGAAAGAAGCCGTATTGAAAGGCAGGCTTGACGATATAGGCGAGATACTTAATTTCGGCTGGAAACATAAAAAACAGATGGCCGATTGCATTTCGAATCCCCTAATCGACGAAATCTACGAAACCGCTTTAAAGAACGGAGCGACCGGCGGCAAAATAACGGGAGCGGGCGGCGGCGGTTTTATGATGTTTTACTGCCCCAACGGAGCCAGATATAACGTAATAAAAGCTCTTCAAAAGTTCGGCGGCGAATTCAGAAGATATCAATTTACCGAGGTCGGACTTGAAACATGGAAAATATAAATATTTTAATTAAGATACAGTTTTTAACTCCATAAACGAAAACGATGAAAATATACAGAGGCAAAATTTCCATACTAATGCCCGCTTATAACGAAGGCGGCAGAATTTACAATAACCTTTTGAAATCCTACGAAATCTTTAAAAAATTCAGGTTTCCTTTTGAAATTTTAGTTATAGACGACGGAAGTTCGGATAATACTAAAGAAGAAATAAAAAAAGCCGCTTTGTGTCATTCAGAGATAAAACTCGTAGAAAATAAAACGAATCAGGGCAAGGGGTTTGCTTTAAAAAACGGGTTTTCCAACGCAACCGGAAATATAATAATATTTCTTGACAGCGACCTTGAAATTGACCCCTTTCAAGTCGGAAACCTATTAAAAGCGATGAGGGATAATAATGCGGAAATTGCCATCGGCTCCAAAAGGCACAGTAAATCAAATGTTGATTATCCTCTCCGGAGAAAAATATTAAGCGTCGGCTATTATATCTTAATAAGACTGATGTTTAACCTCCCGGTTAAGGACACGCAGTCGGGCATTAAAGCATTCAGGAGAGATGTTCTAGATAAAATATTTCCTATGATATTGTGCAAAAAATATGCTTTTGATGTAGAAATACTGGCAAATGCAATTCGTAGAGGATATAAAATAGTGGAAGTTCCTATAAAAATTGTTTTTTCAAGAAAAAACAATATGGGACGCATTAAAATAAAAGATATAACAGATATTTGGATTGACACTCTGGCTATATGGTATAGGATGAAGTTAATAAAATATTATGATAAATAAAACGCAAGTTCTTGCTAAAAGGCTGGTTTCAGACAAACTGTTTTTTAACGGCGCAATGATATTTATTTTTGTAATGGCGGGAAACTTTTTCAATTATCTCTTTCAGATTGCCATGAGCAGAAGCCTCAGTGTTTCCGATTACGGCACGCTGAATTCTTTACTGTCTTTACTTGTTATAACTTCTATCCCGTCCGGCGCATTAACCGCTTTTTCCGCAAAAAATATCTCTAATAATCTCGCGGCGGGCGATATAACGGGGGCAAGAAAATTTATAAAATATACCGTTATCAAAACTTTTTTATATGATTGTTTATTTCTGGCACTCTTTATAGTCTGCATCCCGTTTCTGATGAAGTTTATGAAAATTGATTCTTATTTTTATTATATTATAACGGGACTGGCTATTTTTCTTATATTTCCTTTTTCGTTACTGCTTGGCAGTCTTCAGGGTTCCAGAATGTATTTATCTTTAGGTCTGTTTTCTAGCCTATCTTCAATTATTAAATTTATTTTGGCAGTCGTTTTGATATATGCCGGTTTAAAAGTTGCAGGGGCTTTATTTTCGGTTGCCGTTTCACCGTTAATTATTATTGCAGCCGGGGCAGCTGTTTTATTTTCATATTTAAAAAACAGGCAAGATAAAGGCGATGATAAATATACAGCTATTTATAAAACAGAAGAAAACGCCCTAAATACCGGAAGATTTTATTTTCTGTTCTTATTTTTAGTATTGCTCTTTTACACTTTTTTTACGAACATAGACCTTATAACCGTAAAACATTTTTTTCCGGCATATAAAACGGGTATATATTCCGTTGCCGATATACTCGGCAAGATAATACTTTATTTTCCATCCGCTATCGTGCTTGTTATGTTTCCGGAAGTTTCGCATGCCCACGCTACCAACAGCAAAACAAAACATATATTGCTTAAAACTATTTTTATTACATTCCTAATGTGTTCGTTTCTTGAAATATTTTATATATTATTTCCGGATAAAATAATTTCGTTTCTTATGGGAGCAAAATATATAACTTCGGCTCCGCTCCTTACCTTATACGGTTTAAGCATGTTTCCTTTTGCTTTTATTAATATTTTTATCAATTACTTTATGGCTATAAATAATTCAAAGATATTGATTCCTATGTTCTTATTTTCTATATGCGAGATATTATTGTTTTACATGTTCCATTATTCTCTAAGGGAAATAATTTTAATAATTATGATAACCGGCTGGGCGGTAATGTTTACTTTGTTTATTTATTCTTTTTATGGAGAATTGGCATTATTTCTAAAGAAATTTTTGCCTATTTAAAGACAAAATGAAAGAAAATATATTCGTTTCGATTATTATTCCGTTAGTAGGCATAAACGATTACTTTTTAGAATCATATCCGCACCTGCTTTCTCTTGATTATGAAAATTATGAAATAATCGTTTTGCCGGATAAGTCTGTTTCAGAAGATTTTCCCCGCGTAAGAATGATTCCCACAGGCAAAGTTTCTCCTGCCGTAAAGAGAGATATAGGAGCCGAAAACGCTAACGGTGAGCTTTTATTTTTCCTTGACGACGATTCTTATCCCGAAAAAGACTGGATAAAGAAGGCTATACCTTATTTTAACGACCCTTCCGTCGGAGCTGTCGGCGGTCCGGCAATAACGCCTTTAGACGACAGCTTTCTTCAAAAAGTTTCGGGAGCCGTTTTTTTAACCGCGGTAGGCGGCGGTGTTCCCGAGAGATATTATTCTATTGGCAAAACAAAAGAAGTCGATGACTGGCCGTCAGTTAATCTTATAGTTAGAAAGGACCTCTTCGTAAAAATAGGCGGATTTAAATCGGAATACTGGCCCGGCGAGGATACTAAACTTTGTCTTGAGCTAATAAATAAAGGCGGCAAAATACTGTATGCACCCGATGTTATAGTATGGCATCACAGGAGACCGGGCTTGTTGCGCCATCTGAAACAGATTGGCAATTACGGTCTTCACAGGGGTTTCTTTGCGAAAAGATATCCGGAAACATCCTTTAAACTTTTATATTTTATTCCGACATTCTTTGTGGTATACTTGCTTTTGTTTATAGTATCTCTGCTATTTTTTGGCAGATTGTCTTTTTATATCGGCTTGGGTTTTATTCTTTATATGGGGGCTTTGGCATACGCTTTTTTTGATATAAATAAAAAAACAAAAGATTTTAAAGTTTCGTTAGCCTCGGCATATTATATCGTGCCCACGCATATATGGTACGGAATTAGATTTATTCAGGGGTTTGTATTTACAAAAAAACTTAAAAGCAAGTTAAGGTAAATAAAGCTTATGATGAAAATTTCGATATCGTTTCCGCCCCTGGAATCCGAAAAGGGTATCCCTCTTTTAACTCAAAATCGGCAATTTCAATGGTTTAATGACCCTACATATATATATCCGGTTATTCCTGCCTATGCCGCTACGTTATTAAGCAAAAACGGCTTCGACGTCATGTGGGACGACGGTATAGCGGAGGGGCTTTCATATAATGAATGGCTTTCAAGATTAAAAAAAGAAAAACCGGACATCGTCGCAATAGAAACAAAAACTCCGGTAGTCAAAAGGCACTGGAAGATAATTTCGGATATTAAAAAACTTTACGAAAGCAATCCCCCCATAACCGTATTAATGGGCGACCACGTTACCGCGCTCCCTGAAGAATCGATCCTAAACTCCGAGGCCGATTTTATAATTACAGGAGGAGATTACGATTTTTCGCTTTACGGTTTATGTTCCCATTTGAATTCATTAAGGACTTCCACTCCTGAATCTTTAACGACTCCCGGTATATATTACAGAGATAAAGGAAAGATTGTTAATACGGGCAGTTTCGCGCTTGATAACGACCTTAATGCTCTGCCTTATATAGACAGAAAGCTAACCAATTGGCATCTTTACGCCTATAAGAACGGAAATTTTAAATATACTCCGGGAACCTATGTAATGGCTGGAAGGGACTGCTGGTACGGAAGGTGCAGTTTCTGCTCGTGGACTACGCTTTTTCCCGGAGCTAAATTCAGGTCGGTGTTCCCGGAAAGACATCTTGATGAAATAGGAAAACTCATAGAAGAGTTCAAAGTCAAAGAGATATTTGACGACAGCGGATGTTTCCCTGCCGGAGAATGGCTTAAAGAATTTTGCAAGGGCATGATAGAGAGGGGTTATAATAAAAAAGTCGTTATGGGATGCAATATGAGGGTGGGGGCATTGAAGCAGGAAGACTGGGTTTTGTTGAAAAAAGCCAATTTCAGATTTATTTTAATCGGACTTGAATCTATGACGCAGGCTACCCTCAATAAGCTCAATAAAGGCATAAAAGCATCCGATATAGAAGAAACCGTAAAAATGGCTAAAAAGGCGGGATTAGAGCCCCATATTACTACAATGGTGGGTTATCCATGGGAAACAAAAGACGATGCAGTTAAAACTATTGAGTTTGCAAAATATTTGTTTAAGAAAGGCTACATTGATACGCTTCAGGCAACGATAGTCGTTCCTTACCCGGGGACTCCGATGTTTGAAGAAGCCAAAAAGAACGGCTGGCTTATTACGGAGGATTGGGACAGATACGACATGAAAGAGTCCGTTTGGAAAAGCCCGGTGGGCAGCGACGACGTGTTAAAATTAACGCAGGGGCTATATACTTCAGCTTTGAACCCTGCGTTTATAGCGAGAAAAATAATCTCAATCAGAAATACGGACGACCTTAAATTTATGTTCAGGGCAGGTAAAAAAGTGATAGCACATTTTATTGATTTTAAAAAAAGCAATGACAGGAGCAGATGTGATTAACGATTTGGTTTCTGTTATAATAACTACAAAGAATGAAGAAAATAATATTGAAATGTGCCTTAAAAGTGTAAATTGTCAGTCGTATAAAAATATAGAAATTATCGTCGTTGATAATCAATCTGCAGATAAGACAAAAGAAATTGCAGCTAAATTTACTGATTTGATTTACAATAAAGGACCTGAGAGGTCAGCTCAAAGAAATTTCGGGGTAAGCGTAAGCGGCGGGGAATATGTTATATACATAGACGCGGATATGATTTTAGCTCCGTTTGTTATCGAATCATGCATTGCCGAATTTAAAAGCGATACTTTATTAGTTGGACTATATATACCTGAAATAATATTAGGCAGAGGATTATTTTGCAGAACAAGAAGATTTGAAAGGTCTTTTTATAATGCTACCCCGATAGACGCGGTAAGATTTGTGAAAAAAGATATTTTTATTAAAGCAAACGGTTTTGATGAAAGATTTTCGGCAGCGGAGGATTGGGATTTTAACAGAAAAGTTTCAAATTTAGGGAAACTTAAACTTTTAGGCAGTTATAAAGTTTCATCTTGCGAAAAAAAGGAAAACGAAGAAGAAAACATTTTTTCAAAAGAAATTGTAAATTTTTTAATTTCAAACGGTATTAATTCTAAAGATTTATATAATAAATATAATAATGTGATATTTCATAACGAAACAAGTATTACTCTGTCAAAATATTTTAGCAAGAAATCTTATTATATGAAAGGGTTTGATATTTATATTAATAAATGGGGTAAAAACGATATTATCATTAAAAAACAATTCGGTTTATTGTATAGGTATTTGTTGGTTTTTATTGAAAGCAGCAAATGGAAAAAGCTATTGAGACATCCGCTGTTAACGGTTTATATGTATTTTTTAAAGGGTGCGGTAGGATTTGTATATGTCAAACATAAAATGTTCAAAATTAGTTGATTAGTTTTAGCTATTATTACATATACTTCAAATAAAAGATAATAATTTGTGCTACTTGGAGGTTAATTAAATTAAATAAAATGAAAAAATCCGCATACAAAAAAATAGAAGAAAAATTAATTTCACTTGTCTCTAAAAATAAGTATGTACATAACTTAGCAAGATTTATAGGTTTTTATATATATACTATTTTTATTTTTCCAAAATATTTCATATTATGCGGTTTTGATGTAAAAGAATTAAAAAGTTTAGGATTCAAAGTGTATGGGTCAGCCGGTCTAAAAATTTTATATAATGGGCAGAAAAATAATAAAAATGAAATAATTTGGATAAGAAGACCGGTATTTTTTTGGACGATAATAGCAGAAATAAGTCGATGTTTCACATACTGTTTACCTAATTATGCGTTTGAATTATATGGGGTGAGAAATAAAAAATAATTATGTCAAATAAAAAAAAATCGAATAATAAAAAAATGCTTGCTTTTATGAATTCCTATTATTTTGGAAAAAGCGGCGGAGATGTTATTTTTTTAGAACTATGTAAATATTTTAATAAATATGTTGAAATTACTGTCATTACTTCGGAAATGGGCAAAAAGCTTACCTTAGAATACTGCGATAACTTAAATTTTATTATTACAGATAAAAGGAAACATTTTAAAAATATTATTTTTTCATACCTTTTTAGAGGTATAAAAGCTCTATTCTTGAGAATACAATTAAACATTGGGGATATCCTTTATGGGACTTCTGATTTCTTGCCAGATGTATTTCCCATTTTTTTTTATAAATTACATAATAAACGAGCTATATGGATTCAAAAAATATATCATATAATTCCAACTGATAGAAAAATTTCATTTTTTGCGCAAAATTTAAGTTTTTTTTTAATTAAATTATTAGCAAATAAAATCATCGTTGTTAATAAAGATGTTAAAGAATATTTAGTTAAAAAAGGATTTAATCAGGAAAGGATTGAAGTAATCTATTTGGGCGTTAATATAAATGAAATTCAAAATAAAAAATATAACTATCATATTAATTATGATGCCGTGTTTGTAGGTAGATTAGCAGAATCAAAAGGAATATATGACTTAATAGAAATTTGGAGCTTTGTTTGCAATGAAATCAAAAACGCTAAACTTGCAATTGTAGGCGCAGGGAATGCTGATATCATAAATGAAATAGTTAAACTAATAAAAGCTAAAAACCTAGAAAATAATACTAATCTGATTGGCTATGTAAAAAATAACGATGAGGTATATTCAATTATTAAATCAAGCAAATTATTTGTGTCCCCAAGTCATGAAGAAGGATTTGGTTTATCTATAGCTGAATCTATGGCTCTTGGGACTCCTGTTGTAGCGTATGATTTACCCGTCTATAAAGAAATATACGGAGATTCGATTAGTTATGCTAAACTTTTAGATACAAATGATTTTGCAAGTAAAATTATTAAGTTATTAAATGATAAAAGCTTATTGACTTATTACTCAAGATTAGGAATTGAGGTTGTCAAAAAATATGATATAGAGAACTGTGCCAAAAAAGAATTGTCAATAATGGACTTATATAATAACTTATAATAATTATTAACGCCGTCATATAACAAGAAATATGCTGAAGTTTATACATAAAATTACAGGTAGATTAAACTACCATAAATTCCCGCTTCTTATTTTTATAATTTTATCTTTTGTCCCTTTTTTATGGTTATATAATAAAAATGGGACATTTTATGCTAAGGGTAATGCTGGATTATGGTTTATATTTTATAATCAAACTTATATATTGAAGAATGCTCTATATTTAATATCCGCAAATAACTTAGGCTTAAAATGGATTCGTTTCATGTTTTACCCATTTACTTTAATTTTTTCTTTTATTTTTAATGTTGTTGGACAGAATTATCAATATTCACAAATAGTTTTTTATGGTTTAATTATATTTTTTTCAATACTATATTTCTATTTGTTTATTTTAGAATTATTTGAAGATTATGATAATAAAAAAGTTATTGCTTGTATTTCAGCTATCTTTTATGTTTTCAATTTTATTACAATATTTAATTTATTATTTCTTTATACTGGTGGTTTAGCTCTTTTTTTGTCGTTATTTACAAGTTTAATTCTTTTTTATCTTATAAAAGGATCTAAAACTAATAAATTAATTTATCTTTTAATTGTTGCTTTGTTAATTTCTCTATGCGTAATATTTTTATCTATTTTTCAAGTTTTTATTCAAATAATTTGGCTTGTTTTATTTTTTCTTTTTTATTATATGCTTTCAAAAGTTGATAATATTTCTCGTTTTAAAGAATATTTAAATTATTTATCGAAGATGTTTTTTATAATTTTCTTTATAAACATTTGGTGGATTCTTTCATATCTTAAATTTGCATTCTCTGATGATGCATACTCATATGCCGCAAAGATTTTTACTAGTTTTTTTCATGCATATGTCCAGATAAATCCATATTCTAATAAACAAAATCTTTTATCTTATTTTATGAATGTATCATTTCTTAAGGGTAATTGGATTTACAAGTATTCTCATCTCGCATATGAAAAAGTTTATTTTGATAAATTTTTTATTATAATAGGGTTTTTTATTACTTTTATTTTATTAATTCCTATAATAAAAAATCCTAAAAAACATTTTATGTTTATCTTATTATATCTAACAGGTATTTATTTTAGCGTAGGTTATGAATATCCTTTTAGAGACGTTAAAATTTGGTTACTAGAACATCTGCCATTACATTTTTTATTTTACCAAAATATCTTTTTTCTTATTATAATAGCTGTATCTGCTGCAATTTTATTTGGTAACGGTGCAATTATAATCTATGAATATATTAAACATAAAATAGGGAATAGAACCGGCATAATTTCTTTATCTTTAGTAATGCTTATTTCTTGCTTAATATATGTTTTTCCTATGTGGTCTAATAGAATATTTAAGGGATATGTAAGTTATAAAAATAAGAAAGTTTCTTTTCTTGTAAAAGTTCCAAGTTATTACAATAAAGCAAATAATTTCTTCGGCAAAACTAAAATTAATTATAATATCTTATCTTTGCCGCTTTTTTATCCAAATATAAATTTTAATTGGCATTATGGTTATTACGGGGGAATGCCGTTTTACTTGTTATATGGTCATAGCGTTATAAGAGTTGTTCAAAATAATTATCCTCAGGATATTACTCTAATATCATTGCAAAATTATCAATACCCTGATTTGCAAACCTTTCTAAGTATATTTTCAGCAAGGTATATAATATTACAAAATGATATAATATTGCCAAAAACAAATATAATGGGTGCTTTTTATACTAATTTTAGTTCTTATTTAAAATATCTATCAAAACCGGAATTAAAATCTATATTAAACTCATCAAAAGGTCTGAAATTAATAAGAAAATTCGGTAAACTTGACATATACAAGCTGTCTAACAAGTATTTCTTATTTAAAGTATGGACGCCTAAAAGGGTAATGTTTATAAATCATAAATTGAAATTGCATGATTTAGATAATTTTATGGTGCCGATTACAATGCAAAATAGTTTCAAAGTCAGAACGGCGGTATTTGCGAATTTATTTTCTCAAAACACCCATTCAGAAAGAATAAAAAACTATGAATTAAGCAATATTGCAGATAAATATTCAAAACAATATTCATTAGGCAATAAAATATTGAATATTCCGCCTTATAATAAGGTGCTAAAAATATCAGAAACAGTTAAAAAAATTACTGCTCCGACTATTGAGTTTAAAGAAATTAATCCTTCAAAATACGCGGTTATAGTTCATAATGCAAAGGCAAGTTTTCCTCTTATTTTTAATTTAATGTATTTGAAGGGCTGGGATGTTTATCCGCAGATTTATCCTAAAAGGGCAGGTGTAAATTATTCAAAACAGACTGATGCAGATAAAAATATTACATTTCAAAGCGATAAATTTATTTCTAAAGACATTAACGGAACTATACAGAACAATAATATTCCGGACGGACATGTTCTTCAAACTTTATTTGAAAAACCCCTGCCCGCCAAATACCACTTTGTTGCTAACGGTTATGCAAATTCGTGGTGGATTAATCTTAATTATATTAAAAAACTTGGTCCGCAATATTACAAAGTCAACAAAAACGGAACGGTTGATTTTGAACTTATAATTGATTACTGGCCTCAGAGATTATTATATATAGGCTTGATTATTTCAGGTTCGTCGTTATTGATTATAATAGCCTATTTGATTTACGACGCTATTAAGAAAAGAAAAAATAAAAAAAATACAAATATTAACGATGCAACTGGCACAAATGGTGTAAACGATATAAAAAATGATAATAATATTTAAATTAATCTTTAGTTTTTAAAGATAGTATCTTTAAATATACATATATAAATACAAATACAATACGCAGTTTATAAAATCAATTATGGATATAGATAAAAAAATAATTTCGGACATAAAGGCGATTTTCATAGCGTTGTTTGATGCCGGGTTAAACTTATGGAAAAATAAGCTTAAAATCGCTAAATGGCTTGTCATTGTCATTGCTTTATTTCTTATTTACAAAGTTTACAAAATTTTAACGGTTCATCATGTCGTACAAAATCACATTGTAATATCTAAAACAATTCATGTAAAAAAATCCGGTTATTACAGTCTTGTGACATATATTAAACCAAAGACAGTTTACTTTCATAAAAGACGAATACTCGCCGGAACTAAAGGTCTGCATGCGCTTTCTGGATTAACCGTGCGTCATTATTTATATGCCTATAAGTCTAAAATTTTACTAAATAAAAAAAATATAGACAAATTTAACAAAGATAGATACCGCCATTTAATATACAGGTCAAAGATAACAGGAAAAGAAAGCCATCCTTTTATTCTATTTTATGTTTCTTTTACCAATCCTGATTTGCCGGATAGAATTATTTATACTCCTGTTAATATTCCCGTAAAAAATGTGCTTAGAGATTATACCGTATATGGAAAATTTGGAGATAACGGGTACATTCAACTGACTAAGAATCCTAATAAGAAAAAGCCAGAAGTCAGTCTGACTAAATTTTTATACCTTTACCCCCAATTTACTATAAAGGGTAAAGTAAAATATGTTAAAGCGTACATTAAATATAAAATTAAAAATAAAAAATATTATTCCGAACGATTTAATTTGTCAGACAAAAGATTAATAAATCTTTACGGCATATTTAAAAATAAAAAAAGTAAGCACTGGAGAGATGCTCGTATTATTAAAATTTATTTTGTCGTAAAAAAATATAAAAAAATAAAAGGTTCCGTTAAATTTACTAACTTAGATTTGATATATCCAAACTATATGCCTTTAAAAAAGGTGTTTGAAAGTTTTGTGTATAAAAGATATTTAACTTATTTTATCAAAAAAAGCAGGCTATTTAACAAAATACTTAAAAAAGAGATAAAAAGGTCTAAAAAAAGCGGTGTATTTGTTTCAGCAAAAATTATAAAACAGGCTTTAATTCATAAAACTCTAAATGAAATATTTTTAGTTGATTACGACAAGAAGATAAAGCATATTAGCCATATTAAAAATAAAATGATAAGGCATTTTTACAGATTTATTTATAAAAAATATTTGACGGAACAAAATTTTTTCAGCCGTTTATTGCCGTATTTTAACAAACCAAAACATTTTTATAAAAATATCTTAATTCCTATCGGTTCAAAAGGCGTTGTGATAAAAACAAGAAAAGAGTTTAACGGCAATACGTCTCACTACACTAAGACAACCTATATATATATTCATTTTAATAAATTAAAACTTTATAAATACTGGTCTGTACATAAACCTATTTTAAAGAAAATATTAAAAAGACATAACATTGCTACAAACAATCCGCTTAATTCTTTTATACTTAGAGGCAATAACAGCGACTACTGGCGCGGCAAACATTATTATAAACGTTATCCCATATTTAAAGGTTTAAGGATTTTTGCTTTTGACAAAAAAATAAATAAAATTAGCGGATATTTTTATTATAGAAGCCTTCCTATAAAATATCCTAAATTTTTAAGTTTTTCAAAAAAATTACAATTAAATAACAAAAATAAAATAAATTTTTTCAATTTTACTTCGAACAAGTTTACTTATAAAAATCAGTTAAAACTTATAAATTCTTTTAATTTAAACCCATCAGGTTTTCTGAAAAAACTGCTGTTTACTTCAATTATTTTAAAAAATATAAAAGTAATTAATATAGTAAAGGAAAATAATAAAATAAAACATGTTTTATGGCTTGCGAACAATTCTTTTTTTCTCGTCGCTAACATTGTTAGAACATACAATAGTAAAAGATTTATCTTAAATTTTAAAAACATTAATATAAGCAAAATGCGTTATGGTTTAATGAGATTTTATATCAAGGTAGAATATAATGAAAAATTATTAAAAAACTTTTTAAAATTAAGATGCTCGCTGGTTAATTTTAAAAAAATCAAAAAAATAGTTCCTATTAAATATTATTTGCTGAACGATAGTTTATTTTTTGCGCTTAATTTAAAAAACATTAATTTAAAAAATGTCAATAAAATTATTATCAGTTTCAAGCAAAAGCAAATAGCAATACCTTACAGGTATAATTTTAGGATAAGCAAAAATATTTATTTAATAAATTATGTAAAATTTCATATACCGTTATTGAATATTATAAAAAATAGTCCTCTGTTTAAGTTAAATAATAACAAAATATTTTTAAAAAATTATACAGTATCCTTTAAAAAATTTAACAAAATTTTTAAAAACGGCGGGAGTTTTATTTCAAAAAAAATTTATCTAAAGAAAGGCAACTATAATATACAAAAAGTACATGACAAAATTTTTAAAATTAAGATAGTATCGTTAGAAAAAATTAAAAACAAGACGATTAATTATGCGAAATTAAATTTAAATATAAGAAAAAGAATGAAAACGATAAAAAATATAAACAAAAAGAAAATTACAAAATGAAAAAAATATTAAACAATACGGTCTTCATTGTACTCCATGTTATAGGTTTTATATTTGCCATAGATTTGATATTTAGAATAGCGCACGGTCAGGTAGGTTTTGGTTTTCAATGGCTCGGAATAATCATAATCGTGCTCTATTCCTTGTGGATAAGATATTATATTAGAGACAGGATATTAAATAAAATTAAGTTTTTTAGGGATGGCGG
>Ga0123519_10008382_pt1 | contig 15782 bp, 13 predicted proteins | sample YelNatPaOPRAMG02_FD_87396 | JGI IMG/M metagenome (GOLD analysis project Ga0123519, IMG submission 87396) | Hot spring microbial communities from Yellowstone National Park - Yellowstone National Park OP-RAMG-02 (version 2) | ecosystem: Environmental > Aquatic > Thermal springs > Hot (42-90C) ...
GATAGGTCGGCCTCGCGAATCATGCTCAACGTAGGGACGATCTCCCAGTAAGGCGCGCCGCTCGCAAATAGGAGGCGTTCGGACCCTAACTCAGCGACCAAAAGTTCCACTACGCCGGGCGTTACCAGGCGATGTGCTTCTAGATACAGGTTGGCGTGTCGTTTCATCACCCCGACCGCCTCGCCCAATATGCTGTAGGTGATATGGGCCAAGATCACCGGAACGTCCAGCCTTTCCACGATCCTCGCAAGCCGCGTGGCCTCACCGGACGCGCTCAACTCTACGGCAAGCGGCAAGCCCGCGACTGCGACGGCCTCCAGAGCGGCGTAAAACGGCTCACTCTCCAATGACCAACCTTGTGCGTGGGGCACAAAGCGAAAGCCCACGAATCCCTCCTGGGCGCAGCGCTTGATCTCGTCCGTCACGCCGACGTAGGGCGCTGGGTTGACGATCGCCACGGGATACAGCCGGGGCTCTCTAGCGCAAAGCCCCCTCAAGATCGCGTTGCCCGTGCGCGCGTGGTAGCGGATAGCGCAAAAATGCGTGCAGAGAGCTCGCGCCACGCCGGCACGATCCATCTCGCGCAGCAAGGTGGTGACGTCAAGCGCACGATCATCTTCCGGCCGGGTGCCGATGCATGTAGCGGCATCTACGATCTGCATGCGACCATCACCTCTCCTGCGGGGAGTTTGCAGAGCGGGCTAAGGTTTGAGATAGGCGGCTTCAACCTTATGCAAGATACGGGCGATGTCTTCCACCTCGCGCGAGGTGTAGCCCTCGTGCCAGTAGACGACCATGTGGGCATCGATAGCCCGGCGCGCATTAGGGCAAGATCCTTCGTAGCGCACCTCTTTGCCGTAGTAAGGACAGGTCCACGGGCAACCTGAGGCGCCATAGTTAGCCCTCTGGCGAATCCAAGGGGTCTCGTAAATGATCCAATCATAGTGAGGGTCGATCGGCGCGCCCTCCGCCGCGCAAGCTTTGGCGAACTGTTCCTTGCTCACCTTGAGCGCGTTCGGATCGACGTGCAAGAGGAGCAGCCAGTAGGACGAAACGGCGCCGGGGATGATGGTGCCCATGCGGACCGCTTGCAGATCGGCGATGCGCTCGCCCAATTCCGCGGCCAATGCGCGCCGACGGGCGACGATATCCTGAAGTTTGCGCAACTGGACGCGACCGATCACGGCCTCTATCTCGGTCATGCGATAGTTCAGGCCCAAGAAGAGGTTACGACGTTCCGGGCTGTTGAAGGGCTTGCCGCGGTCGGCGAAACGCTTGGCGTTCCAATAGATCTCCTCGTTGTTGGTGATGACCATGCCGCCCTGCCCGCCGGCGGTGTGGTGCTTGCCCCCCATCAGGCTAAAGACGCCGATATCTCCGATCGTGCCCACCAGGCGCCCTTTATAGAGCGCTGCGTGGGCCTGGCTGCAATCCTCAATGACCGGGATATGGTGGGCCCGGGCGACCTCCATGATCGGATCCATGTCCGCGGGCTGCCCGGCGATGTGAGCGACGATGATCGCCCGGGTGCGCTCGGTGATGCGCTCGGCGACCGAAGCCGGGTCGGCGTTCATCGTCTCCGGGTCAGCGTCGGCAAAGATGGGAATGCAGTTCTGCCAGAGGATGGGGGCTACCGCGCCCGGATCGGTGATCGGCGAGGAGATGATCTCTTGAGCGATATCCGGCCGCAGGGCAGCTAACGCGGCGTGAATGGCGGCCGTCCCAGAGCTGGTAGCCGTGGCATAGGCCACGCCATGATAGGCAGCGAATTCGCGCTCATAGGCATCCACCTGCTCTCCGCCGTAACGGTCAAATCCTCCACCCTGCGTGCGCTCTTTCTCCAACAGGGCATGAAGCGCCGCGATCTCCTCCTCTCCGATGAGCACACGACGGGGAAAAGGCTCTGTGCGTAGGGGCGTGCCCCCCTCAATGGCCAGTTTGGACATCGCAGACTCCTTTCAGATATATGCACCGCGGCCTAGCCGTGTTTGCAGGGCGGCAGCCCGGCCCCTTGTGGGCGTCATCTTCCAAGACGCACGCGCCAAGGCAATAAAACGGGCCCAAGGCCCTGAGCGACAAGCGTTCGCCGACACGCCCTAGAAGCCATGCCAGGTGAAGAGAGGCTCCAGGTCGGCCAAGATCTCATCCAGGGCGCGGTGGTCCTCGGCATCCATCACCTTAGGCGAGGCGTTGCGCACGGCGGCGCAACGGATGACCCCTCGCCGGCGCAAGACCTCCTTGTATACTGCGCCGGGGCATTGCATCTCCAAGGCAAACAGGGGGGCCATCAAGCCGTAAATGCGCTTGGCCTCGGCGCGATCGCCGGCCTCCAGCGCGTTCCATAGGCGCACGCAGACGTCGGTGATGTGGCAGCCGGGCATGTTCCCCGCGCTCCCTCGGGGATACTCCAGCAAGAGATACCGGCAACCCGCCCCGCCGAATACACCCTTGAGCTTCGGCCCCGCCAACTCGCGCACGGCGCTGAGCTTGTGCGTCGTGGGGAAGGTCTCTTCCTTGATGTACTCCACATGCTCAACCTCCTGAACCAGGCGAACCAGGGTGTTGACGGAGAACTCGGTGCCCACAGGAGGCGGGCAGTTCTGGACAAAGATGGGGATACGGATGGCCTCGGAGATACCCCGGTAATAGGCCAAGACGCCCTCCTCATCCACCTTGTTGACGTAGGGGGGCATGGCGATGACCGCGTCGGCCCCCAGCTCCTCGGCGTAGCGGCTGAACATCACGGCGTGCTCCGTGCATACGCCCGCCGTGCCGATGACGACGGGCACTCTCCCGGCGGTTTGCTCGATGACGATGCGCGTCACCCGCAAGCGCTCCTCGTCGGTCAACTTGCTGAACTCGCTGGCATTGACCGGCGAGACGATGCCGTGGGCACCACAGCCGATGCAGAAATCCACGATCCGCCGCAATCCCTCTTCATCCAGTTGGCCCCGTTCATCAAAGGGGGTAGAGGGGATCGTATAAATGCCGCGCATGGGTTTAGTCATAAGCTCTGCCTCCTGATGATCGGTCATTACACCCCTGCGGAGCCTAGTCTACCACGGTCAGAAGCCGGCGTCTACTGACGTCTACCTCTGCGCTTGGACATGCGTTGAGCGTTGGCGCAAAGGGAGCTATACTAGAGCGGTCAGCATGCTGTCACCGATATTCCCGAGACTGAAGGAGCTTTCATGAGCGAGCGCATTGAGTTGACGTTGAGATCCGATCTGCAGCATCCCTTCCTGGTCGCCTCGGCAAAGGAGTTGGCCGGCCTCGCCGAGCGCGTGCGGGCCGAGCCGTTGGCCAGTTATTACGCGCGGATGAAAGACTGGCTCGGCGAGCACGCCCAAAGCCCGCTACCGCATTGCCCGCCAGGGGGGCTGGGAAGCGATTTTGACCCCATGATCCGTGAGGTGGCCCAGATCGCCCTCCAAGCTGCCCTGGCCTGGTGGGTGGAGGGCGATGACCGGTGGCTCGCGCGGGCAAGCGAAGCCCTGGACAACTTGGCCGGCTGGGAGTATTGGCGTTCGCCCATCCACCTGCCCCTCCCGGCCGATCTCAACACGGCCATGATCGGCACCGATGTGGCCTTGAGTTACGACCTCCTTTACCCGCGCCTGGACGAGGCCTTACGTCAAAAAATCCAAGAGGCTATCCTCAAACACTGTGTGGCCTTTATCCTGCCCGAGACGGTCGACCGGCAATGGTGGTCTTTCGCCCATGACGGCAACTGGAGTTTCGTCACCTTAGGGGGGATGGGCTTGGCTGCCCTGGCCATTTGGCCGGAACGCCCTGAGGTGCGCCCGGCCATAGAGACTGCGGCCGGGCACATCCAGCGTAGCCTAGACCATATCCATCCTCTGGGCGGGTGGCGCGAGGGGCCAGGTTACGCGATGTATGCCATGACCCACGGGCAACTTTTCATAGACGCTCTGGCTGCGGCGGGAGATGCGCGCTTGGCAGAGCACCCTGGCCCGGCCCGGCTGGACGACTTTTTCCTCTTTGGGATGCTGGCCCCGGGGCGGCCGGTGTACTTCGGAGATTGCGGGGCCACCGGTGGCGGGGGCTCGCTCCTCTATCGCCGGGCGGCGTGTACGCGCCGAGGGGATTTGCAACAGTTCGCCGACGAGCACAATTCGGGTGGCCCCCTCTCTATCCTCTGGCGCGATCCCACGATAGAGCCGCGCAAACCATACTTTGATCCACCCTCGCGCCACTTTCCGCAGATGGACTGGGTCATCCTGCGCTCCGACTGGGGCGATCCCGACGGGCTGGTGCTGGCTACAAAGGCGGGCACGACCGCCGGCGGACATCAGCACCCCGATTGCGGCACCTTCCTCTTAGCCGCCTATGGCCGGGAGCTGGTCGCAGAGCCGGGGATCGGCACGTATTCACGGGACTATCATCGCGGGCGTTCTCCCATCAAGCGCAGTGGCACGCACAACTGCCTGCTCTTCAACGGCGAGGAACAGGTGGCGCGCGAGTTCAAAGGGGGGATTGTCACGCAATTCGTGACTCAGCCCGGCTATGACGCCGTGCGCATGGAGCTTGCGGGGGCCTATGAGTGTCGCGACTTGGAACAGTGGAACCGCTTCTTCTTTCTCTTACGTCCCGATGTGGTCGTATTGGTGGATGAGGTGCGCACGCGGAATGTGGGGCACTATCAATACACGGGCATGACCATTGAAGCGCGTATACACACCTTCTGTGAGATCCTCATACGCCCGTTTGACGCGGTCTTCCAGCGCCCAGGGGCCACCCTCCTGGTCAACACCGTGCTCCCGCCATATTGCCCCGGCTTGGGTGATCACACCAGTCACTATAGCATCGGCGAGCATGAGGGCTTCCAGACCCGACACCCCGATCAGAAGGGAGCCGTACAGTACCTGCGCATCGCCACAGAATGCGAGAAGGACCCTACGGTGATGGTCACGCTCTTGGTACCCGGCAAGGACTTGGCCGATGCGGAGGCGCGCCGCGCCCGGGTAGAGTTGGAGATGCGCCGTCGGCGCCGGGTGGAGGTGTACTACGCCGGGCGGACGCTGGTGTTGGATTGGGGCAATCGCCGTTGGCAGGTGTACTGGAACGTGATAGAGGGGCGGCTCCCCAAGGTCTTGCAAGCGACGGTGGGCGGGCCTTCAACGTGATCGCCGCTTATGGATCGTAATAGAATCGCGATACGAGCGCCCGCCCGCTGGCCGAGAAGGGCATGCCCTCCATCTCCAGAAGCCAGCGCTTCATCGCCAGGCCCCCTTGATAGCCTCCTAAGGAACCGTCGGAGGCGATGACCCGATGGCAGGGGATCACGATGGGGAAGGGGTTGTGCGCCAGCGCCCCGCCCACGGCGCGCGCCCCTCCGGGCACCCCAAGGTATCGGGCAAGCAGACCGTACGTAGTCACCTGGCCGCGCGGAATCCGGTAGTCGGCCAGGAACACGCGGCGCTGAAAGGGCGAGCAATGCTCTAAGGCGAGCCACTCCAGTGAAAGGGTGACCGTTTCTCCTAGTAAAAGGCGCTGCACCTGCTCGACCAGCTCCGCTATGGCCGGATCGTCTCCGGGCCTGACATCGGGGAAAGCGGCGCGCACCAGGTCCTCCGTGGCCATGCCCGGGCGCGGAAGCAGGATGCGCTGCACCCGGGCCTTGCCGGCCGACTCCTTCCAGACCAGGCCGAAATCGCCGACCTCGGAGGGCACGAGGATGTAACGGAAGCCCTCGTCTAGGGGAGACCGGCGCGTTCTAGAAATCATAGGTGATAGACCAGCGGGCTTCATGATGGGACCAATCTAGGCGCGTTTATGGGCAAAGTCAAATGCGCTTGCTCGCGGCCCTCTTCTTCACTACAATGTGCTCCTATCCAGCGATCTGGCCACATAGAAGGAGGACGAGCGTGATCCGTAAGGTCCCGGTGACATGCAATAAGGATTGCGGGGGCGGATGTCCACTGCTGGCTACGGTTGAGGACGGTCGGGTGACCGAGATCCGCGACAACCCCTTAGGCGGACCAGCCATGCACGGCTGCATCCGCGGCTATCAGGCCGCCAGGACGCTTTACGCCCCCGATCGCCTGAAGAGGCCGCTCCTACGCGTCGGCCCCAAAGGTTCGGGACAATTTCGGGAGATCCCTTGGTCCGAGGCTTTAGACAGGGTGGCCGAAGGGCTGGTGAACATTCGGGAACGTTATGGGCCCGAGGCGATCATCCACCTGGGCGGCTCGGGATCATGCCGGGGGGCCTTGCATAACACGGGGACGCTCACGGCGCGCTTCCTCAACCTCTTTGGCGGCTATACGGTCACTTATAGCAGCTACAGCTCCGCGGCGGCGAGCTTCGCGACACCCTATGTCCTGGGCACATCCATAGCGGGGATCGACCCCGCCACCCTGCGGTATTCCAAGCTGATCCTCCTCTGGGGCGCGAATATCGCGGACTGCCGGCTGGGGTGCGAGTGGCTGGCCCGAATTCGCGAGGCCAAACGCAGGGGGATAGAGATCGTGGTCATCGACCCACGTCGCTCGGCGACGGCGCGCGTCCTGGGCACCCAATGGCTCCCCGTTCGCCCCGGCACGGATATCGCCCTGATGATGGCCGTCCTGTACGTCTTGCTTGCGGAGAAGCTGGTGGATCGCGCCTTCATCAACCGCTACAGCGTCGGCTTCGACGAGCTAGAGGCGCACGTCTTGGGGCAAGATGGCTCGGCGCCCAAGACGCCCCAATGGGCGGAAACGCTGTGCGGCACTCCGGCGGAGGCGATCGTCGCCTTGGCGCGGCTGTATGGCCGGACGAAGCCGGCCGCCCTTATCCCCGGCCTCTCCTTCCAGAGGACGATCGGCGGTGAGGAGGCGGTGCGCATGGCCATCGCCCTTCAGGTGGCTACCGGCAACCTGGGCATCTTGGGGGGCTCTTCGGGGGCGCTCACTTGGGGCAGGCTGCCGGGGCCGAGGATGGGGGCGCTAGAAGTACCTAACGTGGGTCGTCACGCGTTCGTGCCCGTCTACGAGTGGCCGGACGCCATCCTCCAGGGCAGGAAGGGCGGCTATCCCAGCGAGATCAGGGCGATCTATAACGTCGGCGGCAATTACCTGGTGCAGGGGGCCGACGTAAACAAGAGCATCAGGGCCTTTGAGAAGGTGGAATTCTCCGTCTGCCACGATTACTTCCTCACCCCGACGGCGCGCTATTGCGATCTCGTGTTACCGGCGACGACCTTCCTGGAGAGAAACGACATCGTCTTCACGGGGGGCAACTTTGTCCTGTTCTCCAACCAGGCCGTGGAGCCGCTCTACGAGGCGCGCAACGACCTGGATATATTCTGCGCCCTCGCCGAGCGGTTGGGCTTCGGGCGCGTCTTCTCCGAGAGGAAGAGCGAGGACGAGTGGTTGCGCAGCTTCGTGGCCGTCTCGGAGGTGCCCGATTACGAGGAATTCAAGCGCACAGGGATCTACCTGGGCCGAGACCAGGAACGCGTAGGGCTGGCCGAGTTCATCGCCGACCCCGAAAGGCACCCCCTGCGCACGCCCTCGGGGAAGGTTGAGCTATCTTCGGCCCTCTACGCTCGCACGGGGTTCCCCGCCATACCCCAAGCGCGCATCCTGTACCCCAGGCCGGAGTATCCCCTGAGGCTGATCACGCCCAAATCAAAATATCGGGTGCATTCGCAAAACAGCAATATCCCCTGGTTCAGGGAGCTCGAGCCGCACGTGCTCTGGATCCACCCGACGGACGCAGCGGCCAGAGGCATCGCGGACGGGCAAAAAGTCCTGGTGAGCAGCCCCGAAGGCAAGGTATGCATCCCTGCGCGCGTCACCGAGGACATCATGCCGGGGGTCGTCTGCCTGCTGGAGGGTGTTTGGCCGGAGTTCGCCCCCGATGGGGTGGACGTGGCCGGCTCGGCCAACGTGCTCACCTCCACGACGCCCACCGAGCCCAGCCGCGGCTCGCGCACGCATTCGGTGCTGGTGCAGGTGACCCCCTATGCTCATCGGCCAGCGACCTTCGCCTAAAGAGCTCAAAAAACCAGGGGGGATGAGGCCTCCCCTCATCCCCCCGCCTTCATCCTCCCGGCCCTCACAGGGCCAGGCCCCCATCCACGCACAACACCTGGCCGGTGATGTACTGCGCCGCATCCGAGGCCAGGAAGGCCACCGCCGCGGCTACATCCTCCACCCGCCCCAGGCGCCCCAGGGGTATCCGCGCCAGGGCCTGCTGCACCAATTCATCGGCAAGCTTGGCCGTCATCTCCGTCTGGATGAACCCCGGGGCCACCAGGTTCACGGTGATGTTGCGCGCGCCCAGCTCCTTGGCCACCGCCTTGGTCAAGCCCACCAGCCCCGCCTTCGCCGCGGCATAGTTCGCCTGACCGGCGTTGCCCGCCAGCCCCACCACCGAGCCGATGTTGATGATCCGCCCGGCGCGCTTCTTCAAAAAGACCCGCTGCACCGCCTTGATGCAGGCAAAGGCCCCCTTGAGGTTCGTATCCAACACCGCGTCCCAATCCGCCTCCGACATGCGCAACAGGAGCGCGTCGCGGGTGATCCCCGCATTATTGACCAAAATGTCCACCGTGCCGAAGGCGCTCAGGGTCTCCTCTACGAGCCTCTCTGCCTCGGCCATGAGGCTGACGTCGGCACAGATCGCCCGCGCCTCGCCTCCCTCGCGGGCGATCCTCTCCACCACCTCCTCCGCTGCCGCGGCGTTGGCCCGATAGTTCACCGCCACCTTGCACCCCTGCCGCGCCAACTCCAAGGCGATGGCCCGCCCGATTCCCCGCGATCCTCCGGTGACGATGGCCACCTTGCCCTCCAGTGGTCTCATGCGCCCGCCTCCTCCCAACGCAACGCCCCCAGGCTGGGGACGTCCGTCACCGCCTGGACCGTGACCTCCGCCGAGATGCGCTTGACCAACCCCGCCAACACGCTGCGCGGGCCGATCTCTAGCATCGTCCGAGCTCCCCCTTGGATCATCGCCTGCACCGATTCCACCCAGCGCACCGGCGAGGTGAGCTGGCGCAAGAGCGCCGCCCGGATCTCCTCCGGCTCCGTCAGTGGGCGGGCCAGCGCGTTGCTCACCACCGGCACCCAGGGCCGCAGGATACATGTCTCCTCCAGGGCCTTGGCCAGCCGCTCCCCAGCCGCGGCCATGAGCGGCGTATGACAGGCCACGCTCACCGCCAGGGGCACGGTGCGCTTCGCCCCGCGCGCCTTGGCCAGCGCAAGGGCCTGCTCCAGGGCCTCGCGCTCTCCGGCGATCACCACCTGCCCCGGCGAGTTATAGTTCGCTATCCATACCCTCTGCCCCTCGCCGTTCGCCGCCGCGACCACCTCGGCCACCGCCTGGTCATCCAGCCCGATGATCGCCGCCATCCCGCCGGGCCGCTCGGCCCCCGCGTCGCGCATCGCCTCCCCGCGCAGGCGCACCAGCTGCAACCCATCGGTGAACGCCAATGCCCCGACGGCCGCCAGAGCGCAGAACTCCCCCAGGCTGTGCCCGGCCGCAAAGGCCACCCGCTCCTCCACCTCCGCCAAGCTGGGGCCCAGAGCCTCCCACAAGGCCCAGGTCGTCACATAGATCGCCGGCTGGGTATTGGCCGTGTCGTTGAGCTCCTCCTCAGGCCCCTCAAAACACAGCTTGGATAGCTTAAAGCCCAATACCTCGTCGGCAAGCGCGTAAATCGCGCGCGCCTCGGTGAACTCCTGGTAAAGGTCCGCCCCCATGCCCACGAACTGCGAGCCCTGTCCCGGAAAGAGCAAGGCCAGTTTGTTTTTCGGCTTCTCCATCTCGCACCCCCTTACGAGGCGATGAACGAGGGCATGCGCGCCAGTAACCGCTCCGCCTCGGCCACCGTGCGCCGCACCACCTCCCCGGCGGGGATGATCTCGTGGATCAAGCCCGCCACCTGCCCGGCCATGAGCGAGCCGCGCGTCACATCCCCCTCTAGCACCGCCAGGCGCAGCCGTCCGGTGCCGAATTCCACGATCTCTTGCTCCGAGGCCTTGCGCTTCTCCAACTCCTCAAACTCATAGGCCATCGGGTTGCGCAGGCAGCGCACCGGGTGCCCGATGGAGGCCCCCGTGACCATCGTGGAGCGCTCGTTGGCCCGCACGATCGCCTGCTTGTAATTCTCGTGGGCAATGCACTCGTTCGTGCAGATGAAGCGCGTGCCCATCTGGATCCCCGCCGCCCCCAGGGCCAGCGCCGCAACCAGCCCCCGTCCGTCGGCAAAGCCGCCGGCGGCGATCACCGGCACGCTCACCGCATCCACCACCTGGGGCACCAAGACCATGGTGGTCACATCGCCGATGTGCCCGCCCGATTCCTGCCCCTCGGCGATCACCGCGTTGGCCCCGGCCCGCTCCAGGCGCTTGGCCAACGCCGCCGAGGCCACCACGGGGATGACGATGGTCCCCGCCTCCTTCAAGGGGGCGATATAGGGCGTGGGATTCCCCGCCCCTGTGGTGAACACCGGCACCCGCTCCTGGACGCACAGCGCCACCACCTCGTCCACATAGGGGCTGAACAGGGGCACGTTGACCCCATAGGGCTTGCGGGTGTGCTCCTTGATACGCCGGATCTGCTCGCGCACATAAGCCCCCGGCGCGTTCCCCGCGCCCAGGATCCCCAGCCCGCCGGCCTCCGATACGGCCACGACCAGCTCCCACGTGGCCACCCAGGCCATCCCCCCTTGGAGGATGGGGTGTTCGATTCCCAATAGGTCCGTCAAAGCCGTCTTGAGCATCTCGTTCTCCTTTGTCTTATCTCCACCTCATAACACCCCAAGCCCCCTCGCGTTGCGCGATGGCGCCCCCCAAACGCCGGCTTTGCACTGATATGACCGCGCCGTCTGGCCGGCAGCCGCGCGGGCCCAAGATGCTCCCCAAACAGGGGCAACTTTTCCCCGGCGAGCGTGTTACAAAAAAAGACAATCAGGCGTTGGCCTGGCGCATCCAATCTCGCTCACTTCAGGAGGAACGGATTGCATGAATAGACGAGTTGTCGTGACGGGCATGGGGACGATCTCACCCCTCGGCAACGACTTGCCCACCACCTGGGCGGCCATCATCGCCGGGCGCTCCGGCGTCGGCCCTATCACCCGCTTTGACACCACCGACTTTAAGACGACCATCGCCGCAGAGGTCAAGGGCTTTGACCCCAAGGCGCACTTCCCGCCCAAAGAGGCGCGGCGCATGGACCTCTTTGTGCAGTACGCCCTCGTCGCCGGCCGCGAGGCCATCCGCGATTCGGGCCTATCCTTTGACGGCGCCCTTCAGGAGCGCACGGCGGTGATCATCGGCTCGGGGATCGGGGGCATGAACACCTTGGTGGAACAACTGCTCGTGCTCAAGGAGCGCGGGCCGAACCGCGTGAGCCCCTTCTTCGTCCCCATGGTCCTGCCGGATACGGCGGCGGGCACCCTGGCCATTGAATTCGGCCTCAAAGGCCCCAACATGGCCGTGACCTCGGCCTGCGCCAGCGGCGCCAACGCCATCGGCGAGGCCTACGAGATGATCCGTCGTGGCGTAGTGGATGTGGCCGTATGCGGCGGCACCGAGGCCGCCATCCTAGAGCTGGCCGTGGCCGGCTTCTCGGTGATGCGCGCCCTCTCGGAGCGCAACGCCGAGCCCGAGCGCGCCTCGCGCCCCTTTGATCGCCAGCGCGATGGCTTTGTCATCGGCGAAGGGGCCGCCGTCCTCGTCCTGGAAACCCTTGACCACGCCCTCCGGAGAGAGGCTTCCATCTACGCCGAGCTCGTCGGTTACGGCTCCACCGATGACGCCTTCCACATCACTGCCCCCGACGAGAACGGCACCGGCGCGGCCGCCTGCATGCGCCAGGCCCTGGCCTCGGCGAGGCTCGCCCCCGAACAGATCAGCTACATCAACGCCCACGGTACAAGCACCCCGCTTAACGACATCACCGAGACGCGGGCCATCAAGGCGGTCTTTGGCCCACACGCCTACCGCATACCCATCAGCTCTACCAAGTCCATGACCGGGCACCTGCTCGGCGCAGCGGGCGCGCTGGAGGCTGTCCTCAGCGTCAAAGCCCTACAGACCAACATCGTGCCCCCCACGATCAACTTGGATGAGCCGGACCCCGATTGCGACCTGGATTACGTGCCCCACCAGGCCCGCGAGATGCCCTTGAGCGCGGTGATGTCCAACTCCTTCGGCTTCGGTGGGCATAACGCGTGCTTGATCTTCAAGAAGCTGTGATGGCGCGGACGAAAAAGGAGGCCGAACCTGAGCAGACGAGCGGAGATCATCGGCTGGGGGATGTACGTCCCCAAACAGGTGCTCACCAACGGCGATCTGGCCCAAACCGTGGATACATCCGACGAGTGGATCCGCACCCGCACGGGCATCGAACGCCGCCACGTGGCCGGCGCGGGAGAATCCACCGCCCAAATGGCCATTGAGGCGGCCCGCGCGGCCCTGCGCGTGGCCGACGCTGACCCTCGCGCCATCGACCTGATCATCGTGGGCACCTCCACGCCCGATCATCTCATGCCTTCCACGGCCTGTCAGGTGCAAAACGCCCTCGGCGCAACCCGCGCCGGCGCCTTTGACCTCAACGCGGCCTGCTCTAGCTTCGTCTACGCCCTGGCGATGGGCCACCAGGCCATCGCCTCCGGCGAGCATCGCCTGGTGCTGGTCATCGGCGCGGACACCCTGACCCGCTTCGTGGATTGGCAGGATAGGTCCACCTGCGTCCTCTTCGGAGATGGCGCCGGCGCCGTGCTCCTGCGCGCCACCGAGGGCCCTGCGGGCATCCTGGCCACCCTGCTCGGCTCCGACGGCTCCGGTGGGGATCTGCTCATCATCCCCGCCGGCGGAAGCGCCCTGCCCCCCAGCAAGGAGAGCGTGGAAAAGGGCCTGCACTACCTGCGCATGAACGGCCAGGAGGTCTATCGCTTCGCCACCCAAACCCTGGCCCAAGCGACCGAGGAGGTCGCCAAAAGGGCCGGCCTGAAGCCCGACCAGATCGACCTGATCATCCCCCATCAGGCCAACCTGCGCATCATCACCACCGCCGCCAAGCGGCTCAAGTTGCCCTTGGAGCGTTTCGTGGTCAACCTCCAAGAATACGGCAACACCTCGGCGGCCTCGGTGCCCATCGCCCTTTGCGAGGCGCTGGAGGCCGGGCGCATCAACCCCGGCCAGAACATCGTCCTCGTGGGCTTTGGCGCCGGCCTCACCTGGGCCGCCGTAGCCTTAAAGTGGAGCATCTCGCCGGCCAGGGCCGTCTCGCCGGCCTATCGCGTCTGGTGGCGTTGGCTGCTCTACCGCTGGGCCGGCATCCGCAGCCGCTTGCGCCAGGCCACCCGACATGTCACCGTCTGGCTCATCCGCCTGGCGAACCGAATCGGCCACCGCTAAAACGCCTCCGGGATGAGGGCCGGCCGAGTTAACCTTGCGGCCGGCTCTTCACCAGCAAGCTCCATTCCCCTTGCTGCACCACCTGTTCGCGCTGGTTCAATACGTTCACCGCAAAGACGACCACACCCCCGCCCATGCTGGGCATGGCGCGCAGCTTGGTCACCTCGGCGCGGATGCGGAGCGTATCGCCGATCAAGACGGGCCCCTTGAACTTCCACTCCAGCCCCAGGAAGGCCTGCGCCGTGCCCTCTATGAAGCCCGCCCGTGCCGCCAGCCCCGAGGCGATGGCCAGCCCCAATAGCCCGTGGGCGATGCGCTGGCCGTAGGGCGTCCCCTTGGCGAACTCGGCGTCGGTATGTAAGGGGTTATAATCCCCCGAGAGACCGGCAAAGAGCACGATATCCGCCTCCGTCACCGTGCGCGCCGGGCTCTCCATCCTCTGCCCGACGGCGAATTCCTCAAAGTAAAGCCCCCTGGCCCGACTCTCGCCCATGCTGTCCTCCCTGCTGCCTTGTGATCATCTGCCAAAACACCCCGCCCCAAGAGAGGATACGCGCCCAAGCGCCCCGACGAGCATCAGGCGCCCGTGGGCAAATTCAAGGGATAGCGGCCGAACTCCCGCACCGTATCTATCATCGCCCGATAGTTCTCCGGGGGCCACAGCATCCCCTGGTCCGGCCCCAATATATAGCCACCGCCCGGCCCCAGGATGCTCAGCACGCGCAGCGTCTCCCGGCGCACCTCATCGGGGCTGCCCACCACCAGCAGATGCGAGTCCACACCCCCCTCCAAGGCCATGCGCCCGGCCATAGCATCCCGCTTCACCCGCGCCAGGTCATTGGCCCTGGCCTGCACCGGGTTCAAGATGCTCACCCCGATACCGGCCAAGTCGGCGACGATATCCTGCACGCAGCCGCAGGAGTGAAAGCGCACCAACTTGCCCGCCGCAAGCACCCCCTCAAAGCAGCGCTTGTACTGCGGCAAGAGAAATTCCCGAAAGATCGCCGGCGACATCAACAGCGCCTTCTGGCTGCCCAGGTCCTCGGAGAAACCCACCGCGTCCACCCCCAGCTCCAGGTAACGTTCAAAGACCTTGATGTTGTAATCGGCGATGCGCCCCAAGAGCTCGTGCATCTCCGCCGGGTGGGTGTAAAAGGCCATCAGACACTCTTCCATACCCATCAGCGCCCAGGCGCGCTCAAAGAGGAAATAGGTCAACATCCCGGTGATAAAAAGCCGCTCGCGGTCGGGGCGTTGGAGCACGGCCCGCATCTCCTCGCCGATGGTCAGCGCGCCGGGGTCAGGGAACTTGAAACCCGCCAGCCTCGTCAAAGAGGGCAAGGGGTTCACCTTGGGAAAGGGGACGAACTCCTTAAGGGTCATGCGCCAGCCGACGCCCCAGGCGTCGTTCCAGTCGGCCAACCTGAAGTTGCCCTCAAACTGCACGCTCACCTGGATGCCCTCGTCGGGATAGGGCACGTAGGCCGGGCTATCATAGTGAATGGCCCGCAACAGGTTCTCCTTGGGATCCATGCCACCTGACCTTTCGCCGGATATGGGCTATAATAGGCCTTACAACCTCACCGAGATGCTCTGATGAAACGAACCCGCCATAGCTCAGCCCAAAGGAGAGGGTGCGCCTTGTTCGTCCTATACTTGATCATGGGCCTCCTCCTAGGCCTCATCGCCGGGATCGTGGCCCTGCGCTGGTGGACCGACCATCGCTACAAGGAGCGCATCTACACCCCTGAGACCGTCCCCCCGCGCCCCGTGGCCATCGTCTTCGGGGCCGGCGTCTGGCCCGATGGGCGGCTCAGCGACGTCCTCGCCGATCGCGTCCAGACCGCCGTGGAGCTCTATCGCCTGGGCAAGGTCAAGAAACTCCTGCTGAGCGGCGATAACCGTTTCGTCTACTATAACGAGCCCAAGCACATGCGCGAATACGCCCTGGCCCAAGGGGTGCCGGCCGAGGATATCGTCCTGGACTATGCCGGACGGCGTACCTACGATAGCTGCTACCGCGCGCTGCACATCTTCGGGGTCAAGGAGGCCATCCTGGTCACCCAGGCCTATCATCTGGATCGCGCCCTCTTCATCGCCGAGCATCTGGGCCTCGACGCCGTCGGCGTGGGCGCGGATCGGCGCAGTTACCTCTACCTGCGCAATTACTGGTGGCGCGAATTGGCGGCCACGGCCCTCGCCGGGTGGGAAGTCCTGATCGCCCGCCCCAAGCCGGTCCTAGGGGAAAAGCTGCCCATCTTCCCCGAGCAGTAGCGAGCTATTCACCACAGAAGCCGCAGAGAACACAGAAAGAACGGCATTTGTAGTGGCGCCGTGAGGCGCTCATGCCCTGACGGGCACACTATGAACGCTCCGCGTGCTCAGCGGAAAGCCTCACGTTTTCCTACA
>Ga0123519_10008390_pt1 | contig 15772 bp, 6 predicted proteins | sample YelNatPaOPRAMG02_FD_87396 | JGI IMG/M metagenome (GOLD analysis project Ga0123519, IMG submission 87396) | Hot spring microbial communities from Yellowstone National Park - Yellowstone National Park OP-RAMG-02 (version 2) | ecosystem: Environmental > Aquatic > Thermal springs > Hot (42-90C) ...
GCCGTCGCGAACGTGATTGCCGCCGACTCTCACGCAAGGCCCGATGAAAAGGGAGCATGGGACTGGTTTGCCGCAGTTCCTGAATCTGCGATCACCTGCACGGCCGCGGTTGCGCGCGTTGAAGGCCTGGACGCTCAGATGCGGCTCGCTCTTGCACCGGCCGTTCAGAGAAACGCGGATGAATCAGCCTCGCCCGCTGATCCGGATCTTGACGCCCTTGTGGTTGACGCGCTCGCGGCGTGGACAAGAGGCGTGGAAGCCGCCGGGCCGCCGGCCGGGGACCGGCCCGGCTGCGGGCCTGTCATGGCCAGGCTGGGCAGAGTCGCCGGGCTTTTCAGCGAAACCGCCGAATCGTTCAAGGCCTGTTTCGATGCGGCGCGCTCAAGCTCAGGCCCGGCCGGCGTCAATACCGCTGCTCCGGTTCCCGCGCTGGCAGAAGCCACGACCCGGTTTCTGGAGGAATCCAGCCCGGCCACCATCCTCGAGCGGCTCGATGCGGATCTGAAGGAGGCGGGCGACGACGCGGAGCTTGCCGATGCCATTTTCGAGGCATCTGTCGCCGGTCTTGCGGAGGCGGCAGTTGTTGGAGCGAAGGATCCGCTCGGCAACCCTGTGGAAGAGTATCTGAGGGCAAGAGCGGCCGTATCGCTCTATCTTTGCTGCTCCTCAGCAGTCGAGCCGTGGGTGAGGACATTCACGCGATCCGGGAATGAACGGAAGGAATGGCTTCTCTCCTACTTTGACGGACGGCCGCTGCCCGAGGAGGTCAAACAGTTCGTGCAGGCCAGGGACTACGGCGTGCCGTCCGTGCCGCACGAAGCTGCCGGCATTGTTTCCGAGTGGCTCGGAGCGCACGGCGGTCTGGCCGATTTTCTCAGGAACAGGAGAAAGGCGGTCATGGCAGAACTGCTGGAACTGGCTGGCCGCATGCGAAACGTCCAAGCCCATCACGAGGCTCTGATCAGGCTGGACGATCTGGCCGGAAGGATCGCGGATCTCAGGGAAAGCGTCGCGCTTTCGAGATACGCTGCTGATGATCCTCGCGTCGGACCCGCGTGGGAGGAAATCGTGGAAAGGGCTGAGGGTCTGGAGCGCGACCTTGCGGCGGGCCGCCTGCCTGATATTGCCCCTGACCAGAGACGCCTGCTCCGCGAGCGCATCGCGGTCTTCAGGGCCGGAGCGTATCAACGCGTCGCCGCCGACCAGTCGCTGAGGGAAACCCTCCGCGGCTACGAAGAAGCCGCCCGGGCCGTCAGAAATCGGCTGATGAAGCGGGCCCTGGAACCCGCGGCGGCGCTCAGCGGAGATCTGGAAAAATTCAGGAAAGAGATCGCTCTCATCCTGGCAATGCTGTACTCGGACGAGTACTGGCTGGAGCGACAGCTCGAACTCGACGCCATCCAGAAGAGAGTTCTGCTGGGCGGACTCAGCGAGGAGAAACGCTACAGGGAAGGGTACTCAATCGCGCCCATGGGCCCGATGGATCTGGCAAGGAACCTGCGCAAGACCGCCGCGCTCGCGGCTTATGCATGGCGCTCATGGTGCGATATTTCCACCATGGCCTATGCGCAAGACCCCGGGCCGGACGCGCGGAGGCGCCTCCTGTACGACGAGGCGTTTCTCGTGCTCATGAAGCTGCTGCCTGAACATTTCGAGTGCCAGATCGAGAACGCGGCAAGAAGGCTTCCCATACTCACCAGAACTCCGCCGGATTCTCTGATCGAGCAAATGATCAGTCAGATTGGCGCAGCCCGGCGAACGCAGGTCTTTCTTGTCAGAGGTCTGCTCGCGTCTGAAACGCCCGCGGCTGAGCCATCGCGCGAGCCGGCGGTTCTCGAAGCGGCTGCACCGTTCGAGGCCGTCAGCGTGATCGCTCAGAACGAGAAGGATTACGCCAGGTATGAGGAGGCTTTCGACAGGATCGTGCGGTCCGCAGATCCGGCCGCCGTAGCGAAGCAAACCGGGAAGATGCGCGCCGACGAAGCGAGCCGAGGACGGTTCTGGAGGGTGCTGGGATCTTCCCTGACCGCAGTTTTCGAAGCCGCTCAGGATTTGCCGTCGGATTGGGCCGCGCCTGGAGACGGCGCCCAGGCCGCAAGAACCGCGCTTTTGCGCGAGCGCGAGGCGCTCGCCGAGGCCGACCGTTTCATGACGCTGATGGCCGCCGGCCTGCCCGAGAAGGACGCGGCCGGCAGGACCACTGTCTCTGAACTGGCCTCGGCTGCGGAGCGATGGCTGCGGGCGCTCCGGGGTACGGACACCGCGGAACAGGCGGAAGCAGCGGCAATTCACGCGGAGTCAGTGGAGGCTCTTCGTTCGTACGTGCTCAGCCAGCAGGGCAACATGTTTCCAGCCGATCCGGTGTATCCTCCCAGGCCGGTGTGGCGGCGCTATGTTCCGTACCTCAGCGCCTTCGGCGCAAACGCCGAGATGATGGCCACCGAGAACAGATGGTTCCTGGAGGCGGACAGGGCGAGGGCGGAAATGTACCGTTGTTTCTTCGAGCATGCGGCGCGCAGGTTGAAGGGCGAAAGCCCGGATCCGGCCGTCCCGGCTTTCGCCTTCCATCGCTGGCGTGACGCCAGGTACCGCCACATGATGCCGTTCGGGTCTCCGGAGAGCGCAGTTTCACGGCCGCCTCTGCGGGCGACCGTGGCCGACTCCACAATGCCGGAGCATCTGGGGCCTGCCTTCTCCAATGCCCAGACCATTGATCTGCCGAACCAGGACAACTCCGCTGTCAGAAGCCTTTATTTCAATGCGCTGCTTGAGGAAAGGGAACGCAATGTCGAACGGGAATGAATCCGGCGGACGCCGCGCGGCCGCCCATCGCGCAAGGGGCGTCATGCGCCAGGCTGTTCTGGGGGCCGTTCTGTTCTGCGCTCTGAACATCGGCGCGGCGCAGGCAGACGACGGCGCGTCCACGAACAGCCCGGCCGCCGGCCTCGCGCGCTGCTCGCCCGCCGATCCTTTCAGAATCCAGCTTGCCGTGCAGGCCCTTCGCGAAAGGCAGGAGCGAGTGTCGCGAAAGGCGATCAGGTACCTGTGGGACGAAAGGATGGACCCGCAAACCGGACGGATTGGAGCCGTGCAGACGCGATACCTTCAGGCGCTGTGCTATCTTGCGCTCGTTGCGGACGGCAGCGACTCCAACCCGCGCTACAGCGCAAGGCTCGAGAAAGTGATCGCCTCTCTCAGGGAGCCGCTTGCTCCGCTCGAGGGCTCTTCGGAAACCGGCGCAAAACTTTTCCTCGGCACATCGCGCGAGAGCCTTTCGTTCGAGACTCATGCGGTGATCGCCCTGGCTTGCGAACAGTTGGCGGCTTCGGACCTTGGCGACCCCTCCCTGAACGAACTCTTCTTCCGCGGAGCGGAAAGCGCCATCGCGTACATAATGGACTACCGCAAACGGGGCAGAAATTACGAAAGCGCCGGCGGCTGGCCGATAAACGCCGCGCCCTACAATCAGAGCAGGCCGGACAGGCGGTGCACGGCATGGCAGCTTCTGCTGCTGAAAACCCACTCGTATCTCGGAGGCAGGGTTGACTCTACCGCCATGGAGGAGGCTCCTGGCTTCGTGTTGGCGGCGCAGCGTCTGCCGCCGGAAAGAACCCCGTCAGTTGAGGAAGCCGAGAAGACGTCGCGCGAATGGATGCCGAGGATTCGCCGTGGCGAATCGGCCCCGGAACCAGTCCGCGACATGCTGAACGAATACTGGGAGTACAAGCGCCGCATGGAGGAAGTCGGCGGATTCGGCATTGACACTCTGGGAATCACATCCCCGGGCGCCACTGCGGTCGGGCTTTTCGTCCAGGGCCTTTTCGACGCGGATGAGGACAGGCGCCATCTGGCCGCGCAGGCGTTTGCGCGCATGCCGCTTGCGTGGGACAGCCAGCGTTTCTTCCTCAATCAGTTTTTCGCCGCGCGGGGATTATGGATGTATTCTCAGAGATTCAAGACCATGGACTTCGCCAACTACATGAACCGATTGCTGACCCTGATGGAGCAGAAGCAGGACGAAGACGGCAGTTTTCCAATGGGATCCATGGGCGTTGAGGAACTCAACCTGATGGAAAGAGTCTATACAACCGCCATGTGCGTCCTGATCGTGAACGCGAACCGCGGAAACCTGGTTTTCGACAGGATTGCGCCTTGACCCGGATTTTGCACTTTTTCTGATTCTCAAACTCAGAATCCGGGTTGATCGTCACTGTTTTCTGCTTGTCATTCTAACCGCATTGTATTTGAAGAGGACAGGCTTTCGGTTCGTTGTCGAATGCCGTCCATTTCTCAAACTGAAAAGATGCGATGAAAACAGCCCTGCTAGGATACCCCCAGTCTGGAAAACGATCCCTGTTCACGCTTTTGACAGGACGCAAGGTTCCGGAGAGCCGCAAACCCGGCGAAGCGGTCGAAGGCGTCGCATTCATCCGGGACCCTCGCGTTGATCGCCTGAACGAAATCTGCCGGCCACAGCGAAAGGTCTATGCCGAGAACATTTTCGTGCTGTGCCCTGACATCGTCAACGACCCGGCGCGCTCCTGGCTCGAAGCGGCCCGCAAATGCGATCTGCTCTGCCTGGTCGTGCGCGCGTTCACTTCCCAGGATGTTTACCATCCAGCCGGCTCCGTCAATCCGGCCCGCGACCTTGCCGACATCAGATCCGAACTCATGTTCGCGGACATGGAACTGGTGGAGAAGCGCCTCACTCGAATCGCGAAGGAAAAGCGCGGCGGCCAGACTCCCGAACAGGCCAACGAGGAAAGGGCGCTGGCCAAATGCATGGCCGCCCTCGAAGCCGGCAAGCGCCTGAGCGATGCGGGCCTCGACAGCCGCGAACTTGCTCCGCTCAAGAGTCTCGGCCTTGTGACGCTGCTTCCCGAGCTGGTGGCGTACAATGTGGACGAGGCCGACCTCCTGCGCGACTTCGGACCCGGGTCTGTGACTCTGTCCGTGAAAATCGAAGGCGAAATAGCTGCGCTGGACGATCCTTCCGAGCGGGAAGAATACCTGAAATCTCTCGGCCTTTCCGATTCCGGGGTGGATCGGATGAATGCCGCTGCATATTCCGCGCAGGGACTGATGTCCTTTTACACGATCGGGAAGGACGAAGTCCGCGCCTGGACAATACGGAAGGGGTCTCTTGCGCCAACTGCCGCCGGTAAAATCCATACCGATATCGAGCGGGGATTCATCCGAGTTGAGGTCATCAAGTACGACGACCTGATCGCCGCCGGCTCGGAGCAGGCCGTCAAGGCCCAGGGCAGGATGCAGTTAAAAGGCAGGGATTACGTGATCGAGGACGGAGACATCTGCCATTTCCTTTTCAACGTCTGACCGTCCTGAATCGGAAAAATCGCAAAATCCGGCATGACCTGCTCGGAAGAACCACTGCGTCCGGCCGCGTCATTCGCCTTTCCCCGCGCTCCCGGCCAGGCTGTCGAGGACTTCCTTCGTTTTCACGCCAAGCCCCGGTCCGGATCCGTGGGCGTGAGTAAAGCCCGGATAGAAAGCCTTGCGATCCGGCCCCAGGCCGGTGAGGTTGTGATATGCGGCCAGCGGCCCCATGCTGTGAACGGTGAGATCCCCGATGTTGCTGCCGACATAGGTCGGACACCTGATCATGGGACAGAAGTTAACCGGATTGTAGTAACTGAGCATTTTGATGGTGTCCTCCAGCGTCCGGTCGGCTGGAATCTGGCCTTTCGAAGGGCCGAAACTCGGATATGCGGTCATTATCTCGTGGGGCTGGCAGCACGCCGGGCAGTCGGCAAGACAGACCGCGATCCTCCGGTCCAGGGCGGCAGTGACCAGAGCCAGAGCCCCGCCCTGGCTTCCTCCCTTCGCCACTATCCTCGTCAGGTCCGCAATGTCCGGCCTGGTCGCAAGATAATCAACAGCCCTTACCATGGCGCAGTACCAAGAACGGGCCGCATATGTGTCCCTGCCGTCCAGCGGACCCCACCAGGGATGATTGAAAGGAATGTCAGGCGCGTCCGGCGCATGACCCCGTATGAGCGGCACAATCGTCACGAACCGCGGATCATGCTTGAGATCCGAACCGTAGGTTCCGTCAGGTTTCTTGTTGATCCCGAAACCCGTGATGCCCGGATGCGCGGTTACGATCGCCGGCATGGGCCTGGCGCCCTCTTTGGGCACGAACAGCATTGCATGAATGCGTCTCCGCTCCCAGCCGTTGAACGTGACGTCATAGATCTCAAAAACCGGATGATCCGCAAACTCGGCAACACGGACCGTCTCCGCCTCCAACGGAATCGCCCGCAGTTCAGCAAGGGTTGCGGCCCAGAAATCCGAAAAATCCGCCGGCGCCACGAGGTTGGGCCTGAAGTTTTCGATGTCCCATCCTGCCCGGTATCTTCCGATCCAGATGACGCGGCCGGCTGCGTCGAGAAGCCTGCCCCACACTTCGTAAATGCCCGGCTTTCCGAAACGCGGCTTGAACTCCGCCCTCAGCAGCCCGTCGGGGGTCCTGACCAGGTCGGTCGTGGCCCGCGACCAGCGGGGCTCACCCAGACTGTGCACAATCTCCAGCTCCGCCGCCCCACTGAAAGGCGAAGGTCCGAGCCACCCGAAAACGATCCCGAAATCCAATTTCGTGTCCGGACTGTAAACCGGATTTCCTACGCCCAGCGTCGCGCCTTCGAACGGCGGCTGGGGATCGTCGGAACTTTTCACGTCAAAGCGCGGAGCGAGCGCGAAATTCTCCCCGCGTGCAACCGCATCCAGCTCCAGCCGGTAGATGTTCGGGGCGAACCCCTTCACCGGAAACAGAACGGCGAGCTGCTCCGCTCCTGAATCGTCCCTGATCGCGGCAACCTCGAAATCGCCGGAGTCCTTGCCGCAGCTTATCACAAGCGCGCACCCGTCTCTGTGTACAGCAACGGCTGTTCGCGCGCGAACAGCCGTCCTGCTGCCGCGATCCACGATCTGTCGCATCCATGCGCGGTTCAGTTCATTTCCGCCGCAGCGGACGAACATCACCGCTTCATTCAGAAACATCACCGCCTTCTGGGTTTCCTTCTCATTCGCGCCCAGATAAAGCTCCACAGACGGGCTGTGCCAGTCCGGTGAAAGCGTCACGATGTTCACTCCGTCAGCGACGCTGCCCCTGCGGCCGACCCACTCGTCGTGGGAGATCAGCCCCCTGTCCGGGAATCTCACAAACCACTGTTCCTTCTTCAGAAAGGCAAAAGCTCCTCTGCGCGGCGTTACGCCGAGGAATTCAGACTCGCCTGCTTTCAGAGACACCCAGCCGCGGTCGCCATGGCTTGCGAGCGACCAGCCTTCCGATTCAAAACGCAGGCCCGAACCGGTGTCCAGGAAGAGGTTTTTTGTCACGCGATCCGCCCCCCATGTCCCCGCTGCCACAAGCAGGAGGGACGTCAGAATAGCTCCGGCACATGGCTTTCTCAACTTCTCAGACGCAAAATCCGGATTCAAGCGCCGCCTCCCTTCCCTGCAAGCGCCAGGATCTCGCGAGGCATCCGCCACCGCGATCCAAGGAGCGAACATTTTTCCCCTGCGGCGGCCTTCTGGTAATACGCGGTGAAAAGGCTTCCGTCCGACATTTCCACCGTCGAGGGGTAGCCCAGGTCGCCGTCAGGAGCGTCGTCGCGGAGAATCCAGTCGTGGTCCCACGTGGCTCCATGGTCGGAGCTGAAAGCGATTCTCTCACCGAAGGGCGGCCTGCGATATCCGTAGCTCAGAACCAGGATGCCTGACGAATGGCGCAGCAGGTGGGGTGGCGAACCATGGAAGCCAAGAGGGCGGGGCGTCGTCCAATTCGCGCCGCCATCCGTTGACTCGGTTTGAACCATGCTGAAGGACGGCACGTTCACCGCGGCAAGATCGCTCGATCCATGATTCTCGACCCGTATCGCCGCAATTATGCGGCCGTCTGCCAATTCTACGGCATGGGGTTCATGATAGTTCGCCGGAGCAGTCCCCGGCAAACGCGGAATCTTCCCGATGATTCTCCAGCTCCTGCCCGAATCGTCGCTGACGGCTGCAGCGATCATGGCCTCGTTCATGTCATCCCACGTTCCATACGGCTTTCCGACGTACAGAAGCCTTCCGCTCTTCAGGACAATCGGCCCGTGCGGCGCCGAGACAGGAACGCGCAGCGGCTCGCCCCACGTCCTGCCGCCGTCCTCGCTGAGCATGATCCACGATCCCAGAAGAGAGCGCACAGTCTCGTCTGTCCAGGACGCGAAGACCTCCTTCCATGCCGCCCGCTCCTGTTCGGGAATCCAGGCCTCGGAAGCATACATGCGCGTGTCTGAACGGAACCATGAAACGAGCAGGCGCCGGCCGCCCACACAGACAATGCCGGCGTCCCGGTCGTCTATCATGGAATCCTGAATCACTGCCGGCTCAGACCACGTGCGTCCACGATCCGGGCTGAATACCAGCGCCGTCTTCCCGAACGGACAGACGTGCTCGGCCCGGGGCCCGGACGCGGCGACGACCAGAGTATCATCTTCGAGACGGGCGACCGTGGGCCATCCGAAATACGAGAACCGCTCCCGCTTCCTCCCGGCAATCAAGACATGCTCGGCGGGGATGATCTTATCCATCAGGACATTCCCTCCTGCCTCAGTCGCGCCGATGAGCATCACCGGCATTGGAAGCGCGCTCCTGCGCGAAGCCTGGTCCGCGGTCTTCGGACCGGTGGTGGAGCGGAGGAGATTCGAACTCCCGACCCCCACGTTGCGAACGTGATGCTCTACCAACTGAGCTACCGCCCCATCAAGTAAGGAGAAACACTGGCTACTATAGACTCAGCGGCCCGCGATATCAACCTCTGAATTTTGCCATGCGCACAGCATTCTTTCCAGGCAACCCTGATGCACACAAAAAAACATAAAACCCATCTTCAACACTTTCGCAAACCGGCCCGTTGATAATCAATGAGTTGCAACGCCGAAAAAGTTCTTGGCACTACATTTTCTGACCGACCTTCGGTTTTAGATTTGCCGTAGCGTCGGCGGGACAGCAACTCCGGCGGCTTGGATAGCCTTATGGGCGTGGCCCGTCAACTGACTGCGCAGCATGTACCGATGGCCCTGGAACATAGCCTCAACTTCCTGGAGATTGTCCAACCCCCGCACGATCTCGGCCCATTCCCAGGCGGTTGTCCGCGCCGCCAAGCGCCGTTCCAACTCGGCCTTCAATCGCAACGCCAGGAAACTGCAGAAGACATGGCCGCGGATCGTCTCGTCGCACTTGTGGAAGATGGGGCGGGTGTCGAGAACGGACTTCGCTGTACGGATGGTGTCCTCCACCATCCACAGGCCCTTGTACGACAGCGCCACGGTGGCGATGTCGTAGTCGGTGTTCGTGCGCAGAACCCATACCCCGTCGAACCGCTCTTCACCCTTGATCCGATCCTCATCGACCGCGAAATGCCCTTCGCCTTCCAGCTTCAGAAAGCGGCGGTAGCCCTTGTTGCCGACCAGACTCTTGTCGCCTTGCTTCAATTGCCGGCGCAGGTGCTCGACGATCGCGGCCCGGTCATGGGCGTCTTTGCGGCGCTCTTCCTCGTTGAGACAGACGATGTAGCGGTGGCCGGCCACGGTCACCTCGCGCACTTTCAACGGAGCCGGGTCCTTGCTGTGCGTTCGCTCCGGATGGATCTCCTGCCAAGCCCCGCGACTCTTCAAGACCTTCTCGGAAACTTCCTTCTGCCGTCGCATCCGAGCGCCCAAGATGTATCGCACGGGCGGATCGGCTTCCTCCAGTTCTCGGATGGTCTCCTTACGAATCATCCCCCGATCCGCCAGGATACAGATCTCGCGCACGCAGAAACGCTTCTTCATCCGAGCGACGACCGGCAGCAGCGTTTTGACGTCCGTGGTGTTCCCCGGCCACATCTCGCAGCACAGCGGCCAGCCTTCCGCGTCCAACACAATGCCCACGATCATCTGCCTCAGATCCCGCCGATGATCTTTGCTATGCCCGTAGCGCCCGAGCGTCTCGCCGCCCTGACCCTCGAAGTAGATCGAGGTGGTGTCAAAGAACACCAAGTCCACCGCACTGAACAGATCGCGGCGCGACTCGAACAGCGACTCCTCGATCCGATCTTTCACGCAGCGCGGGCTGCCCAGCACCATCGGCACATCCGGCAACGGTTCGCCCAAAAACGCCATGGCCCGGTAAAGATGGTGAAGCTCCAGTCCTTCCGTGCCCGCAATCCGGTAGTTCTCCCGCCAACGTTCCGCCGCCCGATCACTGCCCGACATGAACAAGCGATGCAGCGTCGTCAGGTAGACGGCCCGCTCCACGTCGAACTCATAACGCCGGTCGCGCAACGCCGTGCGCAGCGCCGACTGAATCCCGCTCTCCTCCCACAGCCGCCCGAAGACCAGGTCCGGGCCGATGCGCCGCACGGCCACCGCCTCCGTCTCCCCGGCGGCGTGCGCATCGATGACTGCCAGCTTCTCGCAGAAGCGCAGCCCCGAACGCATCAGGGCATCCATCTGCCCCGTGGCTTGAAGCACGTCCAGGCGACCGAGCGTCGCCATCACCCGCTGTCGGACTTGGCCGCCCTCACGGTAACTCTGCACCACTTGAAGATACGGATACGGCCCCGTGCGCTTGACCCGAAAGTACATGGCGCGTTCCTTTCCTCGACAGCACCATGCATTCAGTCCTGCACCATCCGCAACCGAAAAAGCATTTCCGGCTCACGTTCTGGCACTACAAACCGACTTCCGAAAAACCGATGCCCGCAGTTCCTTCGGAAAACCTCAGTTCTTCACGAAAATGTGCGGAGAAAGTGTTGAAGATGGGTTTGGCCGGCTGCCTGACCCCTTACCGCTGGGGGCAGGCAGATGTGCAAGTAATCCTTTAACCCCCATCCTGCCCAAACAACGAATCCTCTTCGAGAGGCTACCATGTCCCTTCCGTGTTCCACAAAAAAGAATTTTCTTTTTTTGGTTTTAGAACATACGATTGGCATGTGAGCAGAAAGCCGTTCGTTCATCTTCACGTCCACACGGGTTACAGCCTTCTTGACGGCGCATGCCGCATAGAGGATCTGGTCGCAGCCGCGGCCCGCCAGGGCATGCCAGCTGTGGCCATCACTGACCATGGCGCGATGTACGGCGCTGTGGATTTCTACAAGACTGCGCGCGCCGGCGGAATCAAACCCATCATCGGATGCGAAGTTTACATCACCCCCGGCAGCAGGCACGACAGGAAGGGGGACGAAAGACGAAGCCCAGCCTATCATCTCGTGCTCCTGGCCGCGAATCAAAAGGGATACTCCAATCTGATCCGCCTCGTGTCGCTTGCTCACATCGAGGGATACTATTACAGGCCCCGCATTGATCGAGAACTGCTCGAGCAGTATCATGAAGGGCTGATCGGCCTTTCGGCGTGCCTCAAGGGGGAAGTTGCTTCGCTTCTGGCGGCTGAAGACGCTGACGGAGCGGTGGCCGCGGCCAGGCGGTACGCCGCCATATTGGGCAGGGAGAATTTCTATATAGAGCTTCAGGACCACGGTTTGGCGGAACAGAAACGGCTGAACCCGGCGCTGAAGGAAGTCGCCGCGAAAACTGGCTTGCGTGCGGTCGCCACCAATGACGTGCATTATCTGGACAAGGCTCATGCGTCCGCGCATGACGTGCTCCTCTGCATCCAGACCCACGCGCGCCTTTCCGATCAGAATCGCCTCCGATACGGCAGCGATCAGTTCTATCTCAAGACGAGAAGCGAGATGGAGGCTGTTTTCGGGGATTGTCCAGAGGCGCTTGACGCTTCGCTGGAGATCGCGGACCGGTGTGATGTCGAAATTGATTTTTCGCAGCGCCACTTTCCCGCTTTTTCCGTTCCCGACGGGTTGATGCCGAAGGAGTATCTTGAACGGTTGGCGTTTGCCGGAGTCCGGGACAAATACCGGATCGCTGACCCGCGCCATCCTTCCGACGACCGCGAACGCGAGGTCATTAAGCGGCTCAGGCACGAGTTGAACATCATCGAGCAGACCGGGTTTGTTAACTACTTTCTCGTCGTGTGGGACTTTGTCCATTTCGCCAGAGAGAAGGGAATACCCGTCGGCCCCGGACGCGGCTCAGGGGGAGGGAGCCTTGTGGCGTACGCGCTAGGCATAACCGAGGTTGATCCGCTCAGGTACGGCCTGATTTTCGAACGCTTCCTCAATCCAGAGCGCGTGTCGCCTCCCGACTTCGACATAGATTTCTGCCAGGCTCGCAGGGGCGAGGTCATCGAATACGTCAAGCAGAAATACGGGCGCGAAAACGTCGCCCAGATAATCACGTTCGGTTCGCTCGGTCCAAAGACGCTCATCCGGGACGTTGGAAGGGTGCTCGATATACCGCTTCCTGTCTGCGACAGGATCGCGAAGACGATACCGGAGATGCCGAAGATCACCTTCGCCAAGGCGCTCGAGGAAAGCCCTGAGTTCAGAAAAACTGCGCAGACAGACCCGGACTGCAGGCGCATCATGGAGTACGCGACTGTGCTGGAGGGGCTTTTCCGGCACGCGGGCATGCATGCCGCAGGGATTGTCGTGGGCGAGATGCCGCTGATCGAAATCGTTCCTCTGGCCAGGGGCCGGGGCCAGGAGGTCGTGACCCAGTATGACATGGAAATCGTCGGCGAACTCGGCCTTCTGAAGATGGATTTCCTTGGATTGCGCAACCTGACCGTCATAAACGAAACCGTTGAGCTTGTCAGAAAGAACAGGGGAATCGAGATTGACCTGGCCAGGCTCCCGATGGACGACAGGCCGACCTACGATCTGCTCGGGCGCGGAGATACTGTCGGCGTGTTTCAGCTTGAAGGCGCCGGCATGCAGGATCTGATTAGGCGCATCGGCGTGGATCGCATCGAGGATCTTATCGCCATAGTCGCGCTGTACAGGCCCGGCCCCATGAATATGCTCGATGAGTATGTGGCCAGGAAGACCGGCAAGACGCCGGTGACTTATGACCACGAACTTATGCGCCCCATTCTCGAGGAAACGTATGGAATCATGCTCTATCAGGAGCAGGTTCAGCAGGTGGCGAACGTGCTTGCCGGGTATTCCCTCGGGGCTGCGGACGTGCTGAGGCGGGCCATGGGCAAGAAAAAGCCCGAGGTCATGGCGCAGGAAAGAAACACTTTTGTGCAAGGATGCGCAAAGCTTCACAAAATTCCGGAGGCTGAGGCCGAACGCATATTCGACAAGATCGCAAAGTTCGCGGAGTACGGGTTCAACAAGTCGCACAGCGCAGGATACGCGATTCTGGCGTATCAAACCGCCTATCTGAAGGCCAACTACGCGGTCGAATACATGTCCGCGCTTGTGTCGAGCGAACTCGGCAATTCCGACAAGATGGCGGTGTTCATCTCCGAGGCGCAGGAAATGGGCATCCGCATACTTCCGCCGGACATAAACGCGTCCCATGTTCGTTTCGTGCCGGAGGGACAGAAGGCGATACGCTTCGGTTTGGCTGGCATAAGACACGTCGGCGAGGGCGCCGCCGAGACGATCGTCTCCGAGAGGCTGCGCAATGGTCCTTACAAGGGCATGGTTGATTTCTGCTGCCGAGTTGACAGTCGTCTTGTGAACAAGAAGGTTCTCGAAAGCCTTGTTGCGGCCGGCGCGTTCGACTCCCTGTGCGCGGACCGGGCGCGCCTCTTTCACGCCGTTGACCTGGCAATGGCCAGGGCCGCCGGTATCGTAAGGGACCGAAAATCAGCACAGACGACATTTTTCGACATTGAAGGGGCTGACGCTGGAGGCGCGGAGACGCTGCCGCCCCCGCCGGAGCCATGGCCTGTCAGCAAGACTCTTTCTGAAGAGAAGAAGCATCTTGGCGTGTATATGAGCGGGCATCCGCTTGCCCAGCACGCCAAGCTTCTGAGAAGATATGAGCTTGCGCCGGTGGGGTCGGTCGGGAAGCTTCCGCACCGCGCCCTGACACGGGTCGGCGGACTTGTGATGCAGCCCGAGAAAAAGATCACCAAGAAAAAGACCGTCATGGCGGTTTTCAAGCTGGAAGGCCTGGACGGCGCGCTTGAGGTGACGGTGTTCCCCGACGTTTACGAAAAATACGCGTCGCGTCTGATTCCGGACGCTCCGGTCCTCGTATGCGGCGAGGTGGACAGAGAAAGCAAGTCGCCGAAACTGATCGCGAGGGAAATTCATTCCCTCGACGAGGCGCCGGAACGTTTCGCGGAGAGGGTCAGCGTTCACATTCCAGCGGTCCGCGCCTCGACAGCGAGGCTTGAGAAGCTGCGCGAAATTATCGCCGGACATCCTGGCGCCACGCCGGTGACGATCTGGCTTGTGTTTCCAGAAGGGGAGAAGGTCTTGATCGAACCGGACAAGTCCTTCCGCGTCAATGCTGGAGTCGAACTGGTGCGCTGTCTCGAAGAGGAGTTCGGGGAAAGGGCGGTCCATATAGCGGTGAGCAGTGAAACATGCGCCGAGAAACATGCCAGCCGCGGCAGTTTCTCCGGATACAACGGGGGCAGGCGCGCTGTAAGATCGGGCCGGAAGCCGGCGAAGCAGGCTTGACTTGAGACTTTCTTGGATTCACTCTGACGCCCGGTCGTGTGCGGAGATTTGCATTTTTTGACACGCTGAGTCCGGCGATGACGCGGAGCCGACAGCAGCGGTCAAGCTTGGACAGAGGTAAGCAATGCCAGAAAAGAAAGCCGACACTCGCGGCGTCGCTGCGGCGCCTGGATCATGGTATTTGAAGACAGACGAGGGTTCCGTCTTCGGTCCGGTCTCTGAAAGGGATTTGAAGATCTGGGCTGAGCAGGGCCGGGTCGCTCCGGGCCATCAGGTTTCCCGCGACAAGGCCAACTGGGTCGCGGCCGAGACGATCGAATCCCTTGAGATGGTGTGGATGGTGGCGACGCCGGACGGAGGTTTGTACGGTCCACTGAACATCATGGCGCTTTCGGATCTGCTTGACGAAGGCGTCATCGCGCCGGACGCCATGGTGACCAATTCCAGGACTCTTGAGACAACCCCGCTTCGGGAGGCGCTGGCTTCACGCAAAACCGTTCAGGCCGCTGGAGTACAGCCCGCAGCGAGAAAGGATGACGAGCGCTCGGCAAAGGCAGTCGAGTTGCAGGAGAGGATGGCGCGGCTGGAGAAGGAAGGGCGGGAGGCTCTTGCGAAGGCTGAAAACGCTAGAAAAGAGGCCGAACGACAGAAGGAAGAACTTTCGCGGATATCGAGGACATACGAACAGGAACTCGACGGCCTGAAGAAGAAACTCGCCGAAACTGAGCGCCAGAAGCAGGAGGCTGCCGATCGCATCAAGGCGTTGGAGGAGCAGCTCAGGCAGGCAGCTCAGGCGGTTGGTCACGAAGAAATAGACTGGGTCGGGGGATCCAGGACCGTTGTGACCGCCGGTGCCGCCGATATCGGCGTCAGGGTGGAGCGTCTCAGGGAACAGGCGTCAGCAGCCGAAGAGGCGAGGAGAAAGGCTGAGGAGCAGCTTCAGAAAGCGTACGCCGATGCGGAGAAAGCCAGGGGAGAACTGAAGCGCAGGGAGCAGGAGGCCGCGGAGCAGATAGCAGAAATGCGGCGCAGGATTGCCGGATTGGAGGAGGGCATACGGAAGGCCGAACAGGAGCGCGACGAGGAGCGCCGCAAGCGGGCCGAGGCCGAGGCAAGGGCTGGCGAGGCTGCGCAGGACCTGTCGGCGCGGCTTGCAAAACTGGCGGAGGAGCGCGACAGGCTGGCGGCCGGACTCAGGGATAGCGAAGTCAGGCTGGCCGCCCA
>Ga0123519_10008397_pt1 | contig 15758 bp, 14 predicted proteins | sample YelNatPaOPRAMG02_FD_87396 | JGI IMG/M metagenome (GOLD analysis project Ga0123519, IMG submission 87396) | Hot spring microbial communities from Yellowstone National Park - Yellowstone National Park OP-RAMG-02 (version 2) | ecosystem: Environmental > Aquatic > Thermal springs > Hot (42-90C) ...
CCGTCACATCGCCCGCATACTCGTACTCCACACGGAAGGTCAAAGGCCCGATGCTGAACTCGTCGTCGGGGCGCAAAGGAGCCTCGGTAATCTCCTTGCCGCCCACCAGCGTGCCGTTGAGCGAGCCCAGATCCCGGATCCGTACCAGCCCTTGGGCCTCGAAAAGTTCGCAGTGGCGGCGGCTGACCATCGGATGGGCCACGGTCAGATCGGCTTCGCGACTGCGGCCGATCACGGCGGGCAGTTTGACCGTAACCGCCTTCCGGCTGGCTTTGCCCCCGACGATGGTCAGGCGAACTTCCATCCGGGCCTCCGCTGACCGGCGGTGCCATTAGGCGTGAAGCAAGAAATGCCGCAATCGGCGGCACGCCATACACCCGCTATTGTAACTGCCCCGCAGAGGCATCGCAACGCTTTGGGAAAACCCGATTCTCTCGCGGTCCACGACGCTGCTGCGGCTGGGCGCGGGTTGACACCGCTCCGCAGGTCGATTTAATAAACGGAGAGCCTCTTGCACTTGCAGGGCGCACAGGACGCCCTATAATTGCGAGACCCTTGGGTACCCCGTGCGGTGGGGCCAGGCGCGGGGGCCGTGTGGGCGGGTGTAGCTCAGGTGGTAGAGCACGACGTTGCCAACGTCGTTGTCGTGGGTTCGAGTCCCATCACCCGCTTTTCTTTTTTTCCGCCACTTTGACCTCACAAACCTACCCATGGCGCCAGGAAACCATCGCGATCAGGACGAACCCCCCCCGCTGGCCCCGGACGAAACGAAGGGGGAGGTCGAGGAATCAGCAGCGGCCGAGGAAAACGAAGCGCTGAGTGAGGAGGCGGCCGCTGAACGGCTGAACCTCGATGTCCAGATCGAAGTTACCAGTCCGTGCCAGCGCCATATTGTCGTGCGTGTGCCCCGCGAAGACATCGAGCGCTATTTCGACCGGGAGTTCTCCGAGTTGGTAACCACGGCCCATGTCCGCGGGTTCCGCCCCGGACGCGCCCCGCGCAAGCTCATCGAGGCCCGGTTCCGCAAAGAAATCAAGGACAAAGTGAAGGCCTCGCTGATGGCCGACAGTCTCACCCAGCTTAGCGAGGACTACCATTTGGCCCCCATCAGCCAGCCGGAACTCGACTTCGACGCCGTGGAGCTGCCCGACGAGGGGCCGATGACGTACGAGTTCGACCTGGAGGTTCGGCCGGAGTTCGAATTGCCCGAGTGGCGGGGCTTGAACATCCAGCGCCCGGTCCGCGAGTTCACCCCGGAGGATGTAGACCGGGCGCTGCAGGCCCTGCTGACCCAGCATGGGACGCTGGTGCCGCACGACGGCCCGGCCGAGGTGGGCGATTATATTGCCACCCGGCTGACCTTCTCGTACGAGGGCGAAACCCTGAGCCGATCGGACGAGGAGCTGATCCGCATCCGCCCGGTGCTCAGTTTCCGCGATGGCAAGATCGAGCGGTTCGACGAGTTGATGCGCGGGGTGCGTGCGGGCGATGTACGGGTAGGGGCGGCAGCCATCTCCCCCGAGGCCCCCAACGAGCGGCTTCGCGGGCAGACCGTAACGGCTACGTTCGAGGTCAAAGAGGTCAAAAAATTGAAGCTGCCGGAGCTGACGCGGGAGTTTCTCCAGTCGCTGGGCGATTTCGAGAACGAAGGGGAGCTCCGCGACGCCATTTACGAAAATCTCAACCGCCAGTTGGAATACGAACAGCGGCGGGCGGCACGCCAGCAGGTGCTCCAGGCCCTGACCGCCGCCGTGAACTGGGAGTTGCCTCCCAAACTGGTCCAGCGTCAGACCGAGCGCGAGCTGGAGCGGGCGGTCATGGAACTCCGCAGCGCCGGTTTTTCACGCGAGGAGATAGTCGTCCGCGAGAATGCCTTGCGGCGCCGCAGTTTCCAGGCCGCATCCCAGGCACTGAAAGAGCATTTCCTGCTGGAAAAACTGGCCGAAGTGGAGGGGATCGAGGTTACCGAGGCCGAGCTGGACGAGGAGATCGCGGCCATTGCCGCCAACCTCGGCGAGACCCCGCGCCGTGTTCGCGCGCGGCTGGAAAAATCCGGGCGCATGGATGTGATCGTCAACCAGGTGCTGGAGCGCAAGGCCATCGACTTGATCCTTTCCCACGCCACTTTTACCGACGTGCCTTACCAGCCCGCCCTGCTGGAGGAAGAAGCCCTGGAGCGCTCGGCCGCCGGAGAGCCCGCTTCGTCCGCGCCGGCCGCCGCTGCCCCGTAACGCCGCCGGCAGGGCTGGCCGGAAGCCGTGCGCGTTTCGCCGGAGCGACGGATATGCGGAATGCGCTCGTGCGGCGGCCTTTCGGTCCGCCGCTTCAACAGTATGGGTTGACAACCGGGAATCCTGCCACCGTTTGGGATGCCGCCGCATGACGCTTTTCTCCCGCCTTCCGCCTGTGGATCCTTCGGCCAACTACCGCGATTACCAGCGCCAGCGCCAACTGACGCTGGGCGATCTGTTGCTGGAAAACCGGATCATCCTCCTGCAAGGCGTCATCCATGATGCCAACGCCAATGAAATCGTGATGAAGCTCCTCTATCTCCAGAGCGAGAACCGCCGCAAGGATATCCACTTCTACATCAATTCGCCCGGCGGCAGCGTCAGTGCCACGCTGGCCATCTACGACACCATGCAGATCCTCAGTTGTCCGGTGGCCACCTACTGCGTGGGGCTGGCTGCCAGCGGCGGCGCGGTGCTGTTGGCCGGCGGGGCCAAGGGAAAACGCTATGCCTTGCCGCACTCCAAGGTGATGATTCACCAACCCTATGGCCAGGTGGGGGGCCAGGTTTCAGACATCGAAATCCAGGCTCAGGAGATCATTCGCACCCGGGAGGTTCTCAACCAGATTCTGGCGCACCACACCGGCCAGCCCATCGAGCGAATCGCCAAGGATACCGACCGCGATTTCTACATGACCGCCGAAGAAGCCAAAGCCTACGGGGTCGTGGACGATATCCTTACCAAACAGAAGGTGGTGGAAGAACAGGAAGCCGACGAGTGACATGTTTTTTTAAGGGCCCCGGCCGGCGGCACCCTGCAGCATCGCACGCCGCAACTGCGCCGCCGCACCGAGCCCGTTGTTGCCCCTTATCCGCCCATCCCGCTGTCTTGCCGGAGCACCGCTGCCCATGACTTTGATCCCCTACGTGATCGAAAAAAGTGGCCGCGAAGAGCGGGCGATGGACATCTACAGCCGGCTGCTGAAGGACCGGATCGTCTTTCTCGGCTCGGCCATCACCGACGAAGTCGCCAACTCGGTCGTGGCCCAGTTGCTGTTCCTCCAGGCCGAGGACCCCAAGGCCACGGTCCATCTGTACCTGAACTCGCCCGGAGGCAGCGTCACTGCCGGCTTGGCCGTGTACGACACCATGCAGTTCATCAGTTGCGATGTGGCCACGTACTGCGTCGGCCAATGCGCGTCGATGGCCGCCGTGCTCTTGGCAGCCGGTACCAAGGGCAAACGCAACGCTTTGCCCAACGCCCGTATCCTCATCCATCAGCCCATGGCTGGCATGGAAGGATCGGCCGAAGACATCATGATCCACGCCAAAGAGTTCAGCAAAATCAAGGAGCGATTGAACCGCATTTTGCTGAAGCACACCGGCCACCCGCTGGAAAAGATCGAACGCGATACCGACCGCGATCGTTTCATGTCGGCCGAGGAGGCCCGCGATTACGGACTTATCGACAATGTGATCGAACGGATTACCCAACGCCCTCCGGAACTGACGGAACCACGTTGACATAGGCCGCGGGAATCGTTACCGTCCGCCCTCTGGGAGCGATCGCCGTTCGCTTACTTTCCCCCAATGCGTGGGTTGCCCTCGGTATTGGGGAGCCGCTGTGCCTCCGAAGGCTTAGTCCACGCAGAACGTTTCGGTTTTCTAGTCGGCTTGTGCACGATGGTTCGGCACCGCAATGGCCTTCTGGCCCACCTGGTTTGCGCGGGGGGCTGGGTCTTGCTCGCGATTGCTTTAGGGACGTCGCAGGCCGGCTGCCGCACCGACCCGGCGATCCTCGCCTTGGAGCGCGAAAACCGCGACCTGGAAGACGAGATATACGCCTTGCAGGACCTTTTGGACCGAACTCAAGACGAACTGGAGGCCTGCCGCCGAGCTAAGTCGGCGGTTGCCCCCTCTGGGGGTCCAGAGGAGGGCGCGCCCTCGGCAGAGGCCCCTTCCGAGGCACCCCGTATCACCACCCCACAACGGGTTCCCTTGCCTGTCCCCCGCGTTCCCGAGCCGGGCTCAGGCTCCGAGGCTGTCGGCAGCTCCGCCCCTACACCGCCTAAACTGCCTGAACTGCCCAAAATCGAACTTCCGCAGAATCCACTGCCACCGGGACAGATTCCCAGTACTCTTCGGGGCGCGGTACCCGCTGTCGAGCCAGGCGCACCCCCTAGGCAAAGCGAGCCAAAACTCTCTCCAAAGTCCGCCCCGCCAAAACAAATGCCTCCCATGCCACCGCCACCCCCCACCAGCCCCGGTCCCGCGTGGCAATCCGCCAATCAAGGGGGCGTCCACCTTGCCGGGGGCACGGTTGCCTGGTTGGCCGACAACCGTCAAGTCCGCCGGATCAGCCTGCACCGCGTGCTGACGGGTGGTTGGAATCGCGATGCCTCGCCTGGAGACGAGGGGCTGAGTGTGTTGATCGAGCCGCGTGATGCCCAGGGGCGCGTGCTGCCTGCCCCCGCTCCGGTGGTCGTTGTCCTTTTGGATCCGGCCCTGCCGGGCGATCAGGTCCGCGTTGCCCAGTGGAACGTCTCGGCCGCCGAGCTGCTCCAAACCTATCGCGACGTCCCTTTGGCCGAGGGTTTCCACCTCCGTCTCCCCTGGCCGGATCAAGCCCCTCGGCATGACCGGCTGGAGGTGTTGGTGCGCTATACGACCGACGATGGCCGCCGACTGGAAGCTCGCTTGCCGGTCCACTTGGCCGTACCCGCCGTACCTTGAGGCCGCCGGCGCGGTAGCGACCGGTCGGTTCTGCCGGCATCTGGCTGCACTCAACGGACACGGCATTGGAACCGCACCACGCCGCCCTCGCCGGGGCGGAGCGGCTCGTCGAAGTCCCAGCGCAGCACCAGGGAGCCGACGGAGTTAGGCTCTGTGGAGAAGTGGGCCTTTCGGCTGGACTGGGCCGAGTTGGCCACGTACTCCAACCGAGGTGTCAGGTTGTCCAACAGCGAGATATTGCCGATCGGTTGATTGCCCACGTTATCGAAGCGGATGGTGAAATCCACCGTTTCGCCGGGCTGGGCCGCCGCCGTCGAGGCCAGCTTGATGAGCCGCAGCTTGGGCCTGGCCGGCGGCTCCTCGATAGTGTAAATCACCTCGACCTGTTCGTTCTGGACCAGAGCCACGGCGGTCTTGCCATCGAGAATCACGCGCACTGCGGCCCGGTCGATCCACACCAGGGCCGCGCGAGCACTGCGGGCCAGGAAGGGCATCTCGGCTTCGTCATACTCGCCCAACCGAATGACCCGGAAGTTCTCGAACGGGAGGAAGGCGTCCTGAAATCCCTTGGGCCCGAGGGCCAAAGAGACTTCGGTCTGTCCCTCCCTCGCCCGGAAGATGGTAATCGACTTCTCGCCCACCTGTCCCACGGCCTGATAATGTTGCTTGTTGGTACCGGGGCGGAGAACCTCCGCACCCTCGGCCAGCTTTTCGGGCAGATGGAGGCCCGACGTGCGATCGAGTTGCGAATTCTCGCGGAGGCTGACCACCTGGCGAACGGCCAGGAACCGCGGGCTGTAGATGTGAACGCGATTGCTGGCTTCGACCAATGTCCGGCCATCCAGGGTATCGAACTGGACCACGGTATCTTCCGGATCCAAGCCGAGCACCTGCCCTTCGCGGTTAGCGCCCGCCGGTTGTTGGCCATCCCCACCGTCGGCCAAGTACTCTTCTGCCGGCCAAGGGGCCGACAGCCCGGGCGGGCTCCAGGGGCCTTGGGGTGCGAGGCCCAAGCTTTCGGCGTCTTGCGAAAACGGGTTGGATGGTACACGAGTCCCCGCTTCCATCACCATCGCCGGAGACACGCCAGGCAAGGCCACCGCGCCGGCGCCATCGAGGGTTTGGGGCAGGGCAGGGGAGGGGGGCGATGGCCCCCATGCCGCGCCGCTAAAGCGGGCCGTCCGGCAACCCGAGAGGATCAGCGTAACCAAGCCGATGACCGCAATCCGCCACCAGCGGGGCCAAAACGGCCGACCTACGTGCCAGGACCATGCCATCATCGGGGCGACACCTCCATGGCGACGGGCTGGGCTCGGCCCGGCCGGGGCGGCCGCGGCAGAACGCTGACCCGAGATTGTGCCTGGGCCGCCGGCGACGGCGGTGGGTCGTAACGCCACACAGGCGGGCAACCAAACAGGAATTGCGGATCGAGTCGTTCGGCTTGCTCGGGCACTCGTCCCCCCAGCCGTACGATGGCCACAGGCCGACCCAAGGCGTCGGCCACTACCAGCGGGTCACGCCCCGGGGGCACCTCGAACCAGGGCTGCCCCGCCAGGTTACCCAAAGCGGGCAAGGCACGCTCCGGGTTTTCTAGGTAAATCACCCGTGTTACGTACTTGCCTTCCAAGGCCAAACGGAGGTCTTCGGCCGTCAGCTCGATTTGAATCGGGAACCGCGTCTCCTGCCCTGCCGGGGCATACAGCCGATCGATCACTTCAATGGTCGGAAAGACCTCTTGTCCAATCTGCCCGGGAATGTTCCACACGCAAATCCGGTAAACCTGGCCCACCAACAGGCCGACATGCACGGGGGCTTTTTGCGGCTGGGCCCAGGTGCCCGCCTCGGCCAGGGCGATCAAGACGCCCTCCGGGGCCATGATTTCGACGGGTTGAAAAACCCCAACTACCGGGCCTCCGCGCCCTAAGCGCTGAGCACCGACCACGCCAGGCGGCATTCCCACGGGGTGAGGAAAGTGCAGCGGCGGCGTTTGTGCCTGGCATAGCCCCGCTACCGCCCAAACCGCCGTCAGCGCCAGGGCTTTCGGGCAGAAGGCTTGAGTCCACATTGCAGGGGCCATGCTCTTTCGACCGAGTTTGCGATGCATAAACCGGCCCGTCGCGCACCTGAGAGAAGGAGGAGGTCGGCCTGATCCCGGGGCGGCGTGTTGGTTCGGCAGCCCGCCTTGTGGAGTGGTGCCACTGCTTGCCGCTCGGGAAAGGCAAGCAGTGGCACCATGAGGTCTCCCATCTGTCCCGGCGGCATGCGACTTTTACTCTTGGGCAGCGCCCTCGGTGGGGCAATCCGGGCAGGGGTCGCTGGTCCGCTGATGGCGGTCATCCCACCCTTGGCGATACAACAGTCCGCCTTGCGAAGCCCGCTCGGTAATCCGCACGTGGTTGGGCGGGGCGGGATAGCTGATCCCGGGCCGCTGTTTCACGTCCACTCGCACATGATTCGTGGGCGGTGGCAGGTGGGTCCATGTATGGTTGACCATGGTGTGGCGCTGCAGTCCCGCCGGCTGTCCCAGCGGAACATGCGGCGGTCCTGGCAAACCAATGGGAGTACCCGAGATGGGCATTCCCCATTGCGGACCATTGACGCCCGCGATATAGGGCCCGGGCAGGCTGGCCGAACCCATCGCACCGGGTACCGGGGCAGGGTAGGGGGCCCCGCCAGGACCGACCACGGCGCCCGCCGGAACCACGCCGCCGGCCTGGCCCAGTACTGCCGCCGGGGCCGTGGGGAGCTGCATGTCCTTGTTCCCCATGCGCACGATGGCCAGAATGGCCCCCCGCCGATCCGCCTCGACGATGGGATCCACGCCGGGGTCCAGCCGTGTGCTGACCAAGGTTTCCACGCCGGCCAGGGCCAGTTCCTGGAACTCGGGATCAGGCAGGTAGATGACTTTGGTCACGAAATTGCCGCTGAGGACCTGGTCGAAGTCTTCCTGGGTGAATTGCACGGGGATAGCGTTGTGGGCCAGAAAAGCCTGGGTCCGGGGCACAGTCGGACCGATCTCAAGCGTCGGATACAGCTCGACCCCCTCCCGGCCCGCAAACGGAATGTTCGTGAGCTTCAGGCGGTAGATATGGCCTTCGGGAAAGTTGTACCGGCCGGGAACGATCAAAGGCTCGGAATCGAACGCCCCCGGGGTGCTGACATCCCAGCTTATGAGCATGCCCTGGGGCCCAACGAATTGGACTTGGACCGATTGGGCGGGCATGGCCATGGTGGGCTGCCACATCATCACCCCGGGGCCGGGGCCGTCTACGCCCGGACCGGGGTGCATCAACCGCTCGGCAGGCGGCAAGTTCTGCCGCAAGGGCCCATGGCACCCCGCGGCCGCCACCGCAAGCACCAAACTCCAAATGCCGTATCTCATCAGGTGTCCCCCCTAAAGGCAGACCGAAATCGACGTGGCGATCCTTCGCCAGCCGGGATACCATGAAGCCGCCGCAGCCAGCAGCTTCCGCCCGGTACATTGAACCTCCCCAGGCCGCTTATGCCCGAGGCGCACAAGTCCGTTCTAAGGTCTTTTGGTCGGCCGGGTACAACACGTTTCTTTGGCAAATCCCGCAGAACCGTCGTAATGGCTTCTACGCACAAGACCGTTGCCTTGGTTGCGGTCGCTTGCCTGGTCGCAAGGGCGCCGCACACGAAGTCCGCCCAAGCTGCCGCGCCATCGCCATTCGATAAGATTGCCCCGGCTACTCAGTTTAGCGACTCGCCCCAAAGCTTCTTGCAGCACGCCATCCGCTTGGTCGAAGGCCGACGGTCGATTTCCGCCCGCGTCTGGCAACGTGCAGAACTCTTCGGCAAACAACTGGAAGGCAGCGGCATTTATTTGGAGCAACACTCCGACGAAGGGCTCCAGCTCCGCCTGGAACTCAAGTTCCCCCTGGATGGAGAGCCATGCCTTCTCCTTCAAGTGTGCAACGGCCGTTATCTATGGAGATACGAGAAGTTCGGGCCCACGGCCAAACTGGGCCGAATCGACACCTTGCGGGTCTTACAAGCCCTGGATGAAAGAGGAGGGACGGCGGGGCCTAACGGCCTTCAACCGTGGCCCGGATGGGGGGGTATCCCCAGACTGCTTCGGGCCTTGGACCGCGATTTCGATTTTTCGCCGCCCCGGGTCGCGGAGTTGCCCGGCGGCTTTCCCACCCTGCGGGCCGAAGGCCGCTGGAAGCCAGATCGGCTTGTTCCACTACTGCCCGAATCCAAAGCCGCCCCAGGGCAGGGCAGGGCAGGGGACCCCAGCGCCCTGCCCTCCCATGTGCCGCACCGGGTCGTGCTGGATCTCGGCCGGGATGATCTGTTCCCCTATCGGATTGAGTTCCGGCGGACTGGCGTCGTCGCCAGCACAGACACCGACCGCGACCAGCTTATAGCGGTCATGGAACTCCGCGAGGTGGTTTTCAACGTACCCATCGCCCGGGAAGTGTTCCATTACGACCCCGGCACGCTGGAGTACACGGAACAGACGGATCGCTTTCTGGAATCGCTGGGCTTGCCCCGCTGAGTCGCGGCGCAATAGCACCCCAAGCAGGGTGCGTGCTTGGCAGGCGTCATGAACAAGTCGGCGGGCAAAAAGCGCGGAGCAGGGGGACCGCCTGCGTGGAAGCACGCAGCCTACGGCCGGCCGGCCAGGGGGAGTTGCCCGGCAAGTCGAGCCGCCACCCGGATGGCCTCGACCATGCTTTGCTCGTCGGCGCAGCCTTGCCAGGCGCGGTCGAAGGCGGTTCCGTGGGCCACACTGGTCCGCACGATGGGCAATCCCAGGGTGACATTCACTGCGCGGTACATCCCCAAGAGCTTCACCGCGATATGGCCCTGATCGTGATACATGGCCACCACGGCCTCGAACTCGCCGTCGCGGGCCCGGACCATCAGGGTGTCGGCCGGCAGCGGTCCTTGCAGGCGGAGGCCTTCTGCCTGGCCGCGGCGCACGGCCGGCGCGATGATCCTCGACTCTTCGTCGCCGAACAATCCGCCTTCACCGGCGTGAGGATTCAGGGCGCAGACACCGATGCGTGGCGTTTGCCCCATAAGCGACTGCATAAATTGGTGGGCAAGCCGACACTTGGCCAGCACCTCGTCCTCGCTCAGCACCGCAACCGCCTGCCGCAAGGCGGTGTGGAGTGTAACATGGACCACGGCCAAGCCGGCCGGCGAGCGAAGTGGCTCGCCCGGCCCGAGGTACAGCATCATGGCGAACTGGCGGGTGCCGCACAGTTCGGCCAGCAATTCGGTGTGGCCCGGGTAAACGTGGCCGGCCCGGTACAGCGCCTCTTTGTGTAAGGGTGCGGTGGCGATGGCGTCGATGCGCCGTTGGAGGGCCAGACCCGCGGCGGCAACCACGGCCTCGTAGGCGGCCTGGCCAGCGCGGCCATCGATCAAGCCGGCTGGCACCCGGTCCACGTCCTCCGGACCGCAAGCCAGACAAGGGATGACATCGGTCGAGGGATCGACCTGGTCCGGCGCATCGACCTCCACCACCTGCGCCCGTGTGCCCCGCAGCGCAACCGCACGTCGCAGCACCCGGGGCGGTCCCACCGCCAGGGGCCGGCACCAGGCGTGCACTTCAGGCCGAGCCCAGGCGGCGGCCACAATCTCCGGCCCGATCCCCGCCGGGTCGCCCAAAGTCAAAGCAATCCGAGGCCGATGCATCGCTCGCCTGTTGCTATCCATTAATCTGCCGCCAGAGCCCGCCCAGCGGCTCGCCGGTGATTCTATCGGCCGCACACCGCCGCGCCACCTCCCTTGTCCCGGCCGCTGGGAATCGATAAGCTGGCACCATGAAAGCCTGCATCCAGCGAGTGCGCCGCGCCCGCGTGATGGTGGGGGGCGAGGTGGCCGGCCAGATCGGCACCGGCATGGTGGTGCTGTTGGGGGTCGCGGCGGGCGACAGCCTTTCGGATGCCCGAACCCTGGCCGCCAAAGTGGCCAGCCTGCGAATCTTCGATGATGACCAGGGAAAGATGAATCGCTCGCTGGCCGAGGTCGGCGGCGCCATGCTGGTGGTCAGCCAGTTCACGTTGCTGGCCGACTGCCGCAAAGGCCGGCGCCCCAGTTTTACCGACGCAGCCCCGCCGGAACTGGCCGCGCAGCTCTATCAGGCCTTTGTCGAGGCCGTGGAGCAGGCGGGTGTCCCCGTGGCCACCGGCCGCTTCCGCCAGCATATGGAAGTGGAGTTGGTCAACGATGGGCCTGTGACGCTCGTTCTGGACAGCCGCGAACTGGCAGGCACCTGAGCGCCGCGCCGGGCTGGTTTTCGCCGCGACAAGGCGCGCAGGCGGCCTCTGCTTGCGGCAAGGCGGCCAGTGCCCTCCCGTCGTTGTCTGGCACGGCTTCTGGCGAAGCAGCGGCACACGTCCATCGTTCCTTGTGTCTTCACCGGCCCGGCCCTTGAGACGCATGGCACAGAGGCCTTGGAGCGCCGCCGCGGCACTAATACCGCTCCAAAGGCCGCTGGCCCATCTCCGCCTGCGGCCCCGTCGATTCGTGATCGGTGGTTGCTGTGCTAGCTGCCGGACGGAGGGGCCCCTGTGCGGCCGGCAGCCGGCGCGTATCTATGGACGAAACCACGTGCTGCAAGCCCCCCACTAAGCGTTGGGCCTGGGCCTGCAATCGCTCTTGGTACATCTGGTCCATCCAACCGGGTTCTTTGAGGACCAGAAACGTAAGGATCGCCAGCTTGGCGTAGGTGGAGACATTAGGCCACCACCGCCGCGTGGTGAAAAGCTTCAGGGCGGTACCGAAGGACCGCTTGGCGGTCATCCGCCCCCGCACATAATGCAAGCTGAAAAGCTCGTCCAATATCAGATGCGTAAGGTACCCCAGACCGACCGCCCCTGCCTTGTACCAGCGCAAGCCAACATCGCCCGAGGAAAGCAAGAAGGCGATCTGGCTGAAAATCACGGCGGCCGGCAAGCTGTGGAACATCCCGCGGTGCACCGTGTAGCGTTTCAACAGCTCGGCCAAGCCGAAACGCACGAAGAGATACACCCCCACGGCCGCCAGCACGATGGTCTCCATCGCCAGCCCCAGGCGCTGGAAGCGGTCGACCAGCATGGTGGCGATGACGGCCGCAGCAAAGGAGAGGCTTTCGCGCAAGGGACGGCCTTCGCCGCTATCGAGATCAGGCAGCATGCCCGCCACCGCGCACAGGCCGCCGGCCAAAATGCAACTGGGGCCCGGCACTCCATAAAGCAGGTAGGCGCCCGCCCCATACCCGATGCCAACCAGCGTGCTTGTGGCGATGTGCGTCTTGAAACCAGCCATGGTTTTCCGGGCAGAACCGAAGGTTCCACTCGCCCTGCATCGCGCGCCACAGCCGCGGCGCAGACTACCACCCGGGCGATCGATGGCGTTTTGTACCCGGAACCTGCCTAGAGGGGAAGTGCAGTTTTTTGCCTGTTCCCCAAAGCGAGTCGCGGGTATACTGTGGCCGCCTTAGGCTGGACACTGCCGGCCAACTCGGAGTTCGCCCGTGGAAAACGCTGCAATTCAGCCCTACGACGTGTTCATGCTGATCGTGTTGGCGCTGGCCACGATCTTCGGCGCATGGAAGGGCATGGCCTGGCAGTTGGCCTCGCTGGCGTCGTTGGTCGCCAGCGACATGGTGGCGCTGCGCTTCAGCGGCCCGCTGGCTCCCCACCTGAGCGACCAGGACTGGGCCCCGTTCGCCGCCATGCTGATCCTGTATCTGGCAACCTCGCTGGCTATCTGGCTGCTGTTCCGGCTGGTAGCCGGCGCAATCGACCGACTGAAGCTCAAAGAGTTCGACCACCAGATTGGGGGCCTTTTCGGCTTGGCCAAGGGCGTGGCGCTTTGCGTGGTGATCACCTTCTTCGCGGTGACGCTTTCCGAGCCGGCACGCCAGTCGGTCATGCGGACCCGTTCGGGTCGCGCGGTCAGCCTATTGATTCGGCAGGGGAAGCCCCTGATGCCCGATAAGGCGCGGGCCCTGCTGGGCAAGTATCTGGACGAACTCGATCGGAAGCTGAACACGCCGCCGGCCCCGGCGGACGGCTTGCGAGGTCCGGCGCCCAAGGCGCCGGGCGAGGGCGGCCTTGGCACCCCGAAGATCGAGTTGCCATCCGGCCTGCCCGAGCCCTGGCGGCTGCCGGCCGAGCCGCGTTCGGAAAGCGGCTGGCGGGCGACCGAAGGGCCGGTGTTTTCCGAGGATTTTTGGGTCTCTGGCCGAACATAAGAAACATTATCGGACGTTGGCGTGACGGCCGAAAACTAGTGTGCCACTGCTTGCCGCAAGGCAAGCAGTGCCGCCGGGATGTTCAGGCACTGGTTCTGGCGAAGCAGTGGCACACGAGACACAGCCGGTCGGCAGGACACCGGGCCTCTACAGGCCCTGCTCGCCAACGCCGGCTCCTCATCTAGGTCGGCTCGTCAGGCCGGGCATTAGGCGCCCGGCTCATGGGCCGGCGTGACAGCCAACGGCATTTCCGCCGCCGGCTGGCGATTTTCAGAAAGGGCGTTCTCCGCGGAAGCCGGGGGCGTCTCGGGCCGGACCAGCGGCGTGCCGACCAGCCGGCCACCTTCCAGGAAAACGCCCATGCGGCGAAACTTCTGATAGCGGCTCTCCAGAAGCTGATCGAGTGGAATGGCCAACAACTCCCGCAGGTTGCTGCGGAGGTAGAGCTTCAATCGGCTGGCCATCAGATGGTGATCGCGATGCGCGCCGCCCAGCGGCTCGGGGATCACCGCGTCGATAACGCCCAGGGCCAAGAGGTCCCGGGCGGTCATCTTCAGGGCTTCGGCCGCCTGCTCTTTGAACGTGTGGCTTTTCCAGAGGATGCCGGCGCAGCCCTCGGGGCTGATCACCGAATAGTAAGCATGTTCGAGCACGGCGATCCGGTCGCCCACGCCGATGCCCAGCGCGCCGCCCGACCCCCCTTCGCCGATCACCACGCAGATGATGGGCGTGCGGAGCCGCGACATCTCGAACATCGACTGCGCAATCACCTGCGCCTGCCCCCGCTCTTCCGCCCCGATGCCCGGGTAGGCCCCTGGCGTGTCGATAAAGCAGATGACCGGCAAGTGGAACTTAGCCGCCAGCCGCATCTTGGCCATTGCTTTGCGGTAACCCTCGGGGTGGGCGCAGCCGAAATAACAGGCTGTCCGCTCCTTGTACGACTTGCCCTTCTGATGGCCCACGACCATCACCTTGTATGCATCCAGGCGGGCGAAGCCGGTGCGGATGGCCTTGTCGTCCCCAAAGAACTTGTCGCCGTGCAGCTCCACGAACTCATCGAACACCAGTTCCAGGTAATCGCTGGTCTGAGGGCGATCCTGGTGCCGGGCGACCTCGACCACTTCCCACGGCTTCAGATTGCTGAAGATCCGCTTTTTGGTTTCGGTCAGCTCCCGCAGCAGGGCGCGGATCTCGTTGCGGACCTCCGGCGTCTGATTGATGTTCTTGCGGAGCTTTTCGAGCCGGGCCTCCAACTCGTAGATCGGGCGCTCGAAAGACAGGCGGTATTCACCGGTTGCCATAGGTGCGGCACCTGGGAAGTCTGGTGGTTCTGGCAAAGCCCCCGCTGTTACGCAAACTAGAGAAACAGCGAAGACATTTTGGATAGTTTATGTGCCTGGGTGCCCGACCGGACTCCACCGGAACACCCCAGGCTTTCTTCTTGTCGGCCAGCGTACAGCGTCGGCGATACTTTCGCCTTCAGGGACCCTTGGTCTGGGAGGCTTGGCCAGTGCGGAACATGCTCACCCGCCGCAGACGCTGGCAAAACTCCCAACTCGATTGGGGCCTGGCGGCCGGGTCCTTAGCCATGGCCCACCGGACCAACTGGGCAAACTCGGGCGTTACCGCCGGCTGGGTGGCTTCCAGCGACGGCGGAGCCGCCCTCAAGTGTTTGCTGAGCAGTTCGTTGGGATCACTCGCCACAAACGGCGGGCTTCCCGATATCAATTCATACAGGGTACATGCCAGACTGTACAAGTCGGACCTCTCGTCCAGGGGGCCACCCCGTATCTGTTCAGGGGGCATGTAGCTCCGCGTGCCTTTCCGTTTGGCGGGCAGCCGGAACAGTCTAGCCAAAAAACCCGGCTTCCGCAGCGCCAGGGCGAAGTCGATCAGTTTCACTTGCCCTTGCTGGCCTACCAAAAAGTTTTCCGGCTTGATGTCGCGGTGGATCCAGCCTCGGGCGTGCAGCAGCACCACCGCCTCGGTAGCCCCTAACACAATTGCAGGTAGATCTGCTGCGAGGGACCCGACCCCCTGGCGGATGTACGCCTTCATGTTTGGCCACGGGCACCACTCCATGGCGAGATACCATACCCCCCGATCTTGACCAAGCTCGTACGCCTTGATAAGCCGTTCGCTGGTGTGGTCGCCTGCCACCTCCCACTCCCGGCGGAGATAGGCCCGCTGCGACTTGCGGCGCCACGGTTCCAAATCGTCTCTGGGCGTTTTGAGGGCCACGGTCCTTTGGCGAGCCAGGTCCAGGGCCTTCCATAACCGACAGCCACGGCCCTCGTGCACCAGGGCCAAGAGGCGATAGGGTCCCAGATTGGCCGGAGTCGTGCTATTCACGATGGCAGCGCTTCCCCACTGAGAGATTCAGTGGCTTCTGGTGCGACATTGCGACAGGGTGACTGTAAGAACCGGTCCAGTGTAGTGCAGCGCTTGTCGGCGGACAACGTTTGGTGAAAGCTGGGGGGCCAGCCGCTCTGCCGCTCCCTTGCGGTCGCGGCTCTGCCTTGCGGTCGCGGCTCGGTGGAGATATTCGGTCGCATCCTAGAGGCCCGATCAGCGCCTGGC
>Ga0123519_10008398_pt1 | contig 15757 bp, 12 predicted proteins | sample YelNatPaOPRAMG02_FD_87396 | JGI IMG/M metagenome (GOLD analysis project Ga0123519, IMG submission 87396) | Hot spring microbial communities from Yellowstone National Park - Yellowstone National Park OP-RAMG-02 (version 2) | ecosystem: Environmental > Aquatic > Thermal springs > Hot (42-90C) ...
AGCCATCGCGACCTACCCCGGACGCAAACAGGGTTTGCGCCTGTCCGCGGTCGCATTACATGCCACCCTGATCTTCTTCTGTCTGGTGATCATCCTGCCGCTTTTGTGGGTGGTGTTGATGTCGGTCAAACCGGTTACCGATGCCTATTCGGGCAAGCTGTTGCCCAGCCAGTTTGACTTCACTCACTACGGTTACGCGCTACAAAGGCTGCCCTACATCTGGCGCAATTTTGGCAACAGCATCATCGTGACATTCAGCACGGTATTGCTCACAAGCGCCTGTGCCGTGTTGGCCGCATACGCCATCGTCCACCTGCGCCTGCCCGGCAAATTGCTTTTGGTTTCTTTGTTGGTGGGCACGCTCTATTTCCCTACCCGCCTGGTGTCAATCATCGGTATCTTCCGCATTCAGGCCTCGTTGGGTCTCATCAACACCCTGCCCGGCCTCATCCTGCCCTATGTGACGCTCAATCTGGCACTCAGCATCCTGGTCATGAAGGGCATCTTCGAACAGATCTCGCCTGAGATCCTTGATGCTGCGCGGATTGACGGCGCCAGCTCGTGGCGCATCTTGTGGATGGTGATGCTGCCGCTGATCGCCAACGGCTTGGTGGTGCTGCTTATCATTAACTTCGTCACCGCATGGGGCGAGTTCCTGCTGGCGTACACGCTCACCAACGACCAGGCGATGCGCACCTTGCCGGTGGCGCTGGCCACCGCTATGGGAGGCTTCGGTGAATGGGTCTGGCCGGCGCTGGCAGCGGTCTACGTGATGGCCATTGCGCCCGGCATCACCGCCTTCGCGGTCGCCCAGCGCTGGTATATGAAGGGCCTGCAGGAAGGCGCACTGAAGTTCTAATTTTTGCCGAGGTGGGCGCAGACCGGTGCGTTGCCCGCCATACGCCGAAGAGAGCTTAGCGCTCTGCGCCGTGCCGCGTGGTGCTTTGTCCCCTTAGCTCAACAATGGGGCACAACCGAAGGTGAGCGCAACTCCCAACGCTTTGACCGCGTCCAACCGGTCGGCGCCCATCATCAGCGTTATGACGTATAGGATCACCAGGCGCAAATTGACGATGGCATCGGTATAGGCCAGATTGGGCGCGCTGGCGAGAGAGGTGAAGAAGGCAATATTGCCGATCGCCGAGGCAGCGATGGTCAGGAGGATCATAGGGCGGTCGTTCGAGGGATAGAGAGACTGACGGTTGCGGATAGCGCTTGCCACATAGAGCATGCCAGCGGTCAGCATCACCAACGCAGTCACTACGCGCGCATCCGCCCCGCTCGCCATCGCCATCCGCACGCACCCGAATAGCAACGTAAAACACAACACGGCAAACAGCTGCCACATCACCCGGTGTCAGCCGCTCTCCTTTTGGGATTCCCCTCGCCCCACTTCCACAACCAGGGTCACCCCTGCCGCGATACCCGACAGCGCCAGCAGCTTGAGCGGCTCGAAGATGGCACCAATCACCGTGCCGGCACCTAACCAAATATAGGCCATATAGACCGGAATGGGGTAACTACGCTGCAGCCGGCGCAATCCCAGCATCTGGGCGGCATAGAAGAGAGCAGCAACGATGGCAGAGAGATACCAGGTCAAAGAGGACTTCCGAAGGCTTCTTGGCTAGGGAGTCTCACCCTTATCCCAGAACAGCCATTTACCGACTGCCGGGTCAAATGCCAGCTGGATGTAGGGCCTGGGATCCATAATCTGGCGACCATCGCGCATCAGGTAGGCCAGCTCGGCGTACACGACGGCGCGTGTGCTGCTGTGTTCAATGAGTTCGATGCGTCCGATGTCCACCCGTTGCACACTGGCCCACCAGTCTGTGTAAGCGCGGTAGTCAAAGCTGCCATCCGCGGCGCAGCAGTTCCACTTCTGCTTGAAGTTTGTGGAGAGCAGCGACCAGGTGAGCTCATAGCGACGCTCATTGATAGCTTCATAATAGCGGCGCACTGTCGACTCGGGAGTATTGTCCGCCGCAGCGGTTGCGAACGGCTGCAGAGCAGTTCCCTTCTCGTAGATGCGCCACGCCGGCACTTCCGCGTCTAACACCAGATGGATCTCCGACTGAGGATCGAATACCCACTCACCGCTCTTCTTCAGATAAGCTAAGTCCGCGTAGACGACCGCTGTAGTGTCAGTCTTTTCGACGATGCGCAACGCGCTGATCTCCACCCTGAGGATGCTATCCCACCACGCAGCATAGGCATCGAAATCATACTGATTCTCCGCGGTGCAACAGAACAATGTGGCTTTGAAATGGTCGGAGAGCATCGGCCAGGCGAGGTGGTAGAGATGGCCGGCAGCGGCAGCATAGTAATCCTGCACTACCTGATCAGGCGGAGCCGGAGCAGGTGAATCAGCAATGGTGGTATCGCGCCCGCGCGCTTCCAACAACCACCCCTGGGAGAGCGCATCGCGTGTGAGATAGGTGTAAGGGAACGGATCTTCCACTTGGGTACCATCTGGCATCGTGTAGGCAATCTCGGCGTGCACCAGTGCCCGACCCTCGGATTGACTCACCACCTCTACGCCGCGCAACGTCGTCTGTGCAACGCGCCCCCACCAACGCATAAAACTGGCGTAGTCATAGTCCCCGTTCGGTGCGCAACAGTGCCAGGCATATTTATAAGTGGGGGAGAGCATACCCCATGCCACCTCAAAACGGCGTGCGTTCAGCGCATCGTAATATGCTGTGAGCGTCTGATCGGGGCTGAGCCCGGTCGGTGCCGATGTCGGGGTTTCCGGAGGGAAGATAGGGGTCAAGATAATGACAATCGGCGTGGGAGTGAAAGTGGGCTGCGGCACAGGGGTGGGTGTCGCGGCTATGGTGGCCGTGGGCGACGGAGGAGCAGGCGTGGGGTACACGATTGTGAAGCTCACACTGCGATAGGTGGTACCACCGGCATTGGTGACCGCCACCGTGACCGTGTCGAGGCCGGGGTAGGCGGGCGCGGTATAAATCACCGCGGGGGTGTCATAAGCCGATAGCGTCCCGTGCGTTGCGCTCCAGCGGAAGAAAATCCCCTGTCCCACCACATCGGCGCTGATTGCCACCGATTGCCCCGGCAACAGTTGGGTCGTCGGCGGGTTCACGCTGAGGGTGACGACAGGTGGCAGCGGAGTGGGGGTCGGCGGCGCCGGCGTCGGCGGATACCAGACGGGTGTCGGTGTGGGCGGGTACCACAACATCGGTGTCGGCGTGGGTGGGTACCAGTACATCGGTGTCGGCGTGGGTGGGTACCAATACACCGACGTCGGTGTAGGCGGATACCAGTACATCGGTGTTAGCGTGGGCGGATACCAGTACATCGGTGTCGGCGTGGGTGGGTACCACAACATCGGCGTCGGCGTGGGTGGATACCAATACATCGGCGTCGGTGTAGGCGGATACCAGACAGGCGTCGGCGAGGGCGGATAGAGCGCTTCGGGCGGCAAGGAGGGTGTCCAGGTCGGTTCGACGGACATGGCAGGCGCGGTGGCGCCGGCCACAGGACTCCCTTGAGGCAGCGGTGTGGCAGTTGGGGTTGGCGTTGGGGTGAAAGTTGCCCATACCGCACGCAGCATCGGGGTGGGAGTCGGTTGACATGCCACAAGGAGCCCGATGAGCAGCCCCAGCGACAAACCGGCCAACCCATAGCGGCCATATTGCCCTATCTTATCCCGGATTGAATCTCGTTCACGCATCGTGGCTCACCCCTTTCCGGTCGTGCCCATTTCTACCTTTGCTGGCGCTTTTGCTGACGACGCCACACGCGCTTCCAGACAGCGGTCGGCGCAGCCGGGGTTTGACTCTTGTGTTCCTCCTTGCTGAGCACAAAGGCCAAATCTTCAAACAGGACGGTCAACGGCTCCTCCGTCGGCTTGATCACTGGGGGTATGCCGGTGTTGATGGCATCCACCAATGGCTCGGAGGCGAACGGAATCACCACGTCAATGGGATGCCGTAATGCCGCTTCGATGTCCTTGCGCGGCAGTCCATGGCTCTGGAACGTCCAGTTGAGGATCAGGAAAATCTTGTTGCGCGCATAGCCCAGCTCCTCGAATACCTGGAGTGCCCGCGAAGCGGCATGTACCGAAGCGATGTCAGGCGCTGTGACGTAGACAATCTGGTGGGCAGCATCCAGGGCTGCCAACGTCGTGTCTCTGAAATCGTGTGGTAGATCAAGCACCATGTAATGATTTTGCTGGCGCAGCAAGGTCAGCACTTTGGTAACCCGTTCGGCGTCAATCTCCTCGCCTTGCATTGGCGTCGGGGGTGCTGCCAGGACACGCACACCGCAGGGATGGGACAGCAACACCTGATTCACCATCGTGGCATCCACTTCGCTGAGCGGAATGATCCGGTCGGTGAAGGGGATGCGCGTCAGGTTGGCCCACGTGTTACGCAAGGGCAGATTGAGCATCAGGGCACACTGACCGCACGTGAATACCATGTCCACCAACACCGTGGGGACCTCCCAAATGCGCACCAGACCTGCCGCCAAATTGGTTGCCATGGTGGATACTCCCATGCCGCCGCGCAGTGAGAAAACCGCAATGACCTTCGAGGTCATCTCCGGTTTAGCCGCCACCGCCTCCGGCGGCGCCGCACGACGGCGCAACAGCGCTCTCACACGCGCTTCCAATTCGGCCGGCTCGAACGGCTTGACCATATAGTCGTCTGAACCCGCTTCGTAGCCGGCAATTTTGCTCTCCAAGGTGCCGGTGGCGGTCAGCATCATAATGGGAATGGCGGCGGTGCTCGGTCTGCTGCGCAACCGCCGGCAGACTTCGTAGCCATCCATCTCCGGCATCATCACATCCAGGATGATGAGGTCAGGCTGGATGCTGTCCATGCGCATCAGCGCTTCCTTCCCATCACGCGCGGTCAACACCTCATATCCCGCGCGCGACAGAATAGTTGCCACCATTTTGAGCGTCACGGGGTCGTCGTCCACCACCAGGATGCGCACAGTTTTATAACCTTTCCTTAGAGAGGATCTCTATAATCACCGCCATTCCAGGCGACCGTAACCTCCCTCGCGCACAGAAGAAGGCATGGTGATCTGCCCGACATCCACCGTGGTGTTCGCCCGAACGGTGACAAAATACTCGCGCGCCATGTACATATAGCCGATCAGCAGTGCACGTCGGCCCGCCGGCACATTGGTGAGACGAAAGCGGCCATCGGGCTCTGCTTGCACTCGCATGTCACCGACATCCACCAGGATTTCTGCCCGGACAGGATTCCCTGCCGCATCCACCACCCTGCCTACCACCTCTCCGAAGCCGGCCTCCGAATTCGGCACATTGCCCGTCCGCAGGACGTTCCAAACCGCCAAAGCCAATGCGACTACCCCCAGCGCCGCGATGGCCAACCACCAGCCCAGGCGCCCGGTTCGTCGTGGTGGTTTTTCCATGCTGCCGATCTCCTCAGGCAGCGGGGGAATGCCCTGCCTGTATTCCTCCAGTGAAGGTGAGTCTTCAAGGGGCATCGCGCTCCTCCTTAAGGACAGCCGATCGAGGTGACGGAGAAGTTGCTGACCGTAGCACGTGAGCCATAGTTGACCGCCATTCCTACGTATCCCTGGGCATAGGTGCTATCGTGCGCGCGTAACACCTCCTGACCGTTGATGTAGGCGATGAATGTGTCCCCTTGCACCACCACACGCATCTGCTGCACTTTGTCCCAATCAAAGTTGGCCGGCACCCCTGCTTGGGCAAGCGGGGGAAAAACCTGATATCCGCGCACCCACTTGCTGAAATACATCAGACCCGGATCGGCAGCGTTTTTCTTTTCGAACTCGAACATGTAGCTCTCCAGCTGATCCCCAAGGGCAGCGGCGCGGAAGATCAGAGCGAAACCTCGGTAGGTATCGCGCACCTTTTCCAGGGAGATGGACTCGGCAGTGACCACATAATCGGCCTGATTAACGGACTTGAGGAGCGCGGCCGCGAGAGGATCGCCCACCATCTTTCCGGCGATGTTGCGCCATTTGCCGCTCCAAAGACCGCCTTTGAGCTGATACCATTCATTGATGCCCCGGTCGAACTGGCTTTGGTAGAACACTTCGCAGGATGGGGGCTGTTGCCCGCCAAGCACGCTGAGCGCGGAGATCACCTCGCCAAAAACATTTTGGAGCGAAACACCCATTGCGCTCAGGCCCAACACGGCCACCGCTGCCAGCAACGCCAGTATAAGGGCATATTCGATCACCCCTTGCCCCGTTGAACAATGCCCGTTTCTCTGTCGGCCCATCTCTCAAGCCTCTCCTATGCGCTATCGGACGCCTGCCCGGCAGGGTCCGCTGTCGCGCCATTAGCCCTGTGCCCGGCGCGACGCTGTGCCTGTCGTTCAAGCGCAGCGAACAGTGCTTCACGGCGCACCGGTTTGCTGATGTAATCGTCCATACCCGCTTCGAGCAGCCGCTCGCGATCACCCTTCATCGCATGCGCCGTCATCGCGATAATCGGGATGTCCCTCCAGGCCGGATTGGCACGGATCGCAGCGGTGGCCGCGATGCCATCCATACCCGGCATCTGCACATCCATCAGAATAACGTCGAAGGTATCCTGGGCCAGCTTTTCCAGCACCTCCTGTCCATCGCGGGCACAGGTGACGCGGTAGCCCGCTTTTTCCAGCAGGGCCACCGCCAACCGACGATTGATCTCGTTGTCCTCAGCCAACAACACACGCAAAGCGCCTGTCGAAGGGGAGGGGATTTCGGTCGGCTTGGCCTTCTCCGCTGCAGTGATCTCCGCCACCTGCCGCCGGCCGACCACATCCGCAAGGGTGTCCAACAGCACGGACTGCTTGATCGGCTTTGTGATACAGGCTGACCAGCCCTGCTGCTGTTGTTGCGCCAGGGAACTGCCCATCGAGGTGAGCAAGATGACAGGCAACGTCTCCGCGCCGGGCACCCCACTGTTGCGAATCGCTTGCAGGACGGCCAATCCGTCCATATCCGGCATATGGGCATCCAGCAAAACTAGATCGAAGGGCAAGCTGGCACCAACTGCGCGCTTGAATAGGGAGAGTGCTTCTCCTCCAGAAGCAGCACCGGATGATGTGCATCCGAAGGTGTGCAACATCTCCTGTACAATGCGCCGATTGGTGGCATTGTCGTCCACCACCAACACGCGCAATCCCTCCAGTGGTGGCTTGGCAAATGGGAGTTGTTCTGGGGGAACCCCTTTTGCGCGCTGCAGACGCGCGGTGAAGCGAAAGGTGCTGCCCTCGCCCGGAATACCTCTGCTTTCCGCCCAAATGCGCCCTCCCATCATATGCACCAGCTGACGGGAGATTGCCAGGCCAAGCCCGGTGCCACCATAATGGCGCGTGGTGCCTGTCTCTGCCTGCACAAAGCTCTCGAAGATGGCCTCCAGCTTTTCAGGCGGGATGCCGATCCCGGTATCGGACACCGCACACAAGATCTCCACCCCTTCTGCGTCCTGGTTGGCCAGCGTGACCTCAATGGAAATCTCTCCTCGTTCGGTGAATTTGACACTGTTGCCTGCCAGGTTGACCAGGATCTGGCGTAAGCGCAGTGGGTCGCCGCACACATACGAAGGCACCGCCGGGTCCACCCGACAGATCAGCTCCAAGCCACGCTGCGCGGCACGCGGCGCGATGATGTCAATGACCTGCTCTACAACCTGGCGCAAGTCAAAGTCCACCTGGTCCAGCTCCAGGCGACCCGCTTCGATTTTGGAAAGGTCGAGAATGTCGTTCAAAAGTGCCAGCAGGGTCTCGGCGGATGCCTGAGCCATCGTCAGGTACTCGCGTTGCAACGGCGTCAGCTCTGTTTGTAACCCTAGCTCGATCATCCCTATGATGCCATTCATCGGCGTGCGAATCTCGTGGCTCATGTTGGCCAGGAATTCAGACTTGGCACGGCTGGCGGCCTCAGCCACCATGGCCATTTGATTGGCACGCACCACAGCGGCCTGGAGCTCGGCATGCGCTGCCGCCAACCGCTCTTCAGCCTCCTTGCGTTCGGTGATATCCTCCGAAACGCCGATCAGGTACAACGGCTTCCCCTCCTTGTCCCATATGGCGGACTTACGCGTGCAAAGGATGCGCCGACCCAACGTGGGACTGTCCACCGGCTCCTCGGGGATGACCATGAGGGAGCGCTGTGCGAAGACTTCCAAGTCCTTCTCGCGGAACCAGTCGGCCTGCTCTTTGGGGAAGAAGTCATAGTCCGTCTTGCCGAGCACCTGTTCGCGCGTCAATCCGAAAAGCTCCTCGCACTTCCTGTTCCACATCACAAAGCGACCGTCCGGATCCTTGCAAAAGACCGCGACCGGCAATTCTTCCATCAACGTCTGCAATACGTCGCGATGACGCCTGGCTTCCTCGCGCGCTTCCAGCTGGCTCACCGCATTGCCCGTCTGGGCTGCCATGGCGGTCAGCACGCGGCGCAACGGTTCCGGTATTTCGTCCAATGTGCGGGACGCAACGATCAGATGGGCAACGATTGCTCCGTTCTCCTTCTGGCGTATCGGCTCGCCGATGAGGGAGCGTATCCCTTCGATGCGCGCTGCTTCTTCTTCCAGCCAGGCGGGCAGTGTAGCGGTATGGCTCTCGTTCCATGTTTTCTCCAAACGGGAGAGCATCGTCTCAAATGCTGCCGAGCATCCTTTATGCCCAAGCAGACGGCAGGCCCCCGTTTCGGGCTCAACCCGGAACACCCCGCCGCAATCCAGGCCGGGCAATTGGAGAGCGGTCTCGAGGTAGCACTGCAGCGCCTCTTCAACCTCGTGGACCCGGCTCAGCTCCAATGCCAGATCGCGCTGTGCCTTCAAATACCGCTCGACCCGTTCCCGTTGGGCGATGTCCTCCCTCAGTTGTGCATGGGCCATCTCGACGGCGCCCAGCAGGTGATTAACCGCAGCAGCGAGGCGCGCGATTTCGTCTTTTCCCGCCACTTCCACACGCTGTGTAAAGGCGCTGTTAGCAGCGATGTGTTCCAGGGAAGCGCCCAACCTCAACACGCGCCACAAGACCCATCGGTCCAGCCCCCAGAGTCCGAACACGGAAAAGCCCACAGCGATCAGCAACACAGCCGCCCCAAAATAGCGCGCGGTGGCAAGTCCCTGTGCATAGATATCGCGCGGTTGTTCCACACGCACCATATAGCCGGGCTGGCCGAAGATGTCGCGTACCTGCCCATAACCGACGATGGTATCTTGGTTCAACACCCGGATAACCGCTTCGTCGCCCTGCAGATTCCCCGCCACCTCCTTGGCATCAGCGGGCAGGTTGGCATCCGCGACACGGTACACCGTAAACGATAAATGCAACGCCTCGGCAAGGCGGTTGACCAGGGTGGCATCCAATACGCGTCCCATGACCAGCGTCCCGTGGGGTGGCCCGAGCGCCTCGCTGGTGAGGATCGGACGGGCTGCCAGCAGCATGGGCCCTCCAGGCAGAGGAAGGATGCCACGTTGATAACTTTCCACATCGGCCAACGGCAACAGATGGGCAACTTGCTCCAACAGGCCATCTGGCAAGGGGGTTTCGACCTCCTGGTCCCGGTCAAAAGCTTTGCCATAGACCAATTGGCCGGCCGTGTCAAAGAGCAGGATAACGTTCAGACGGTTGTTGAGGAAGGTTTGATCGACAAAATTTACTGCGATATAGGTGGGATCGTGCGAGAGCATATAGGCGTAGGTGTCGTCCCAAAATGCATAGTCGCTCGTCGTGCCGTCCAGGTTGGCCAGCTCATCGGCCAACGCTTCGCGCACGCGCGCGACATCCCGGGTGGTATATTGGGCCTCCAGTTGACTGAAACCCCGGAGGACAATGGCGAACGATACATGGAACAACAATCCCACCAGGGCGATCAGCATCGCACCGATGGCTGCCAACACCTTGACGTGCAAGCTCACATATATCCTCCCTCTGCATAAACCGGCTGGTCTTATGCCAGGGCTCCGTGCGATGGACAGCATCGCAAGGAAAAGGATTATAGAGTGCTACCATGATAAGGGTAGCAGACATGGGCGTCAAGTTATTGTCAAAAGCGAAGGAGCTTATTGCAGATGAAGGTCAACGCCACGAGAGCATGCGCTCGTCCATCCCATAATACTGGAGATCGAGCTGGGCCTGCACTTCGGGTGGCAATAATGGGTGCGGATCGCTGCCATCGGCGTTCATCACCCACACCTCCCAACGGCCGTTGCGATCCGTCACAAAGGCGATGCGTGTGCCGTCCGGCGACCAACATGGCGCCGCATTATTCCAGGAACGGGGCAGCGCCTTATTGTTGATCATCTGCTCGATGGCGGCACGCGCCGAGATCTCGGTCAGCCGGACGCGCCCACTGCCGTCCGCATTGAGCACATGAATTTCCCAGTGATCATGTTGCCAGTAACTGACAGCAATTTTGCTCCCGTCCGGTGAAAATGTGGGCGAATGGTCGTTCACGTCGTCCGTCAGCGGCCAGTTGATGCCGCGGTTGAGGTCAACGTTCTCCAGTCCCCTTTCCCCACGGTGCACGAGATGCCACGGGTTGGTTGGATCCCAGCTCGCCGAATTGGAGAAGAGGTTGGCAGGTATATCCTCAAAGCTGCCGGTTGCGACCTCTACGGCACGCAACCCCCAGTACGTATGGGCCGGCAACGTGTAACAAAAACGTATCTTGGGGCGCCCGCTGTCATCCGTCTCACGCTTGACCTCCACATCATACGCTTCGCGGGGCGGTCTCTCACTGCTGCACTTGCGTTCAGGTTCCAGACGACCGCCTTTCAGCACTGTCATGACGATCCGCGAGCCATCAGGCGACCAGGCCGGAGATTTGGGCTGTGGGATATCTCCCAAGAGAGCATGTGCCTCGCTGCCATCCACACGGATAACCCACAGGCTGCCTGTCGCCCCGTTCTGTACACCATCCCAGCGCGTAAACGCAACCCACTGCCCATCCGGAGAGAGCGCCGGATCCATTCCGTCGGTCAGATAGCGCAATCCGCTGCCATCCTCATTAACAACGTAGATAGGTCCCCCGCTGGTGGCCTGGATGACCAGCCTGCCTGTGCTGCCGGCCGCAGATTGCGCTGCGGCATGGGGCACCGGCATCGTCAGGAGCAACATTGCCACCAGGGCAGCGAACCATCTGAGACGATCCACTCGCCACAACCCGCGTATACTATGTGTCATATGAGCCTCCCACTTGTAACCGCATACTGCATCGAGCCAGGCAATCGCCAGAACTCAGCGGCCAACCGGAGGTGGCCCCATCATAAAGCCGCCACCCCTCTGCCCAGGGGTGCTCCCTGTTTCCTCCAGATGCGAGCTCACGCTGCCCAACGCCTGATCGCCCTCGTGCAGCTCCTGGGACTGGACGACGGTCCATTCTCCCTGCACTCCCCGCGGCGTCACAGCGATGGGAACAGGTTTGCCATCGCGCACGATCATCACCACCGTCTGGCCCTGATACTGCGTCAGAGCATTGGTGGGCACCAGCCAGGTGTCCGCCATTTGCTCCCCCATCAATGTGGCGACTGCGGTCATGCCCGGGCGGACGTCTTGCAACGCAGCCTCGGTCAAGCGGATCGTAACAGGATAATTGACCACGCCAGAGGTCGAAGAGCTTGCCGGTGCAATGCGGCTGACCTCACCGGCGAACACCTTATCGGGAAATGCATCCACGGTGATCTCGGCTTTCTGCCCTGCGTGGACCTTAACGATATCAACCTCCGCCACGTTCACGGTCAGCTGGAGATGGCTCAGATCGGCCAGCGTCACCGCCGTCAGCCCGGCCTGCACTTGCTGGCCCACTTCCACCCCAACCGAGAGCACGACCCCTGATATAGGGGCCTGGAGTTTTGCCCGCGCCACATTCGCCTGTGCCTCTTCCAGATCGAGGTGTGCCTGCTTCACGGCAATTTCCGCGGCGCGCAGCTCGGCCTCATCTGCGCCCTTGGTCAGCTGATCCAGTTGGTATTGGGCGCTGGCCACCTCAGCGCGCGCTGCTGCCAGTTCCGCCTGGGTGGGCTCCTTGCGCAACGCATCCAGCTGTTCCTGCGCCGCATAGATGGCATTCAGCGCGCTCTGCAGCTCGGACTCGGTGGGCGGTGCCGAGGCGATCTCGTAGTCCGCTTTGGCCGCATTGAAGGCAATGGTCGCTTTTTGGAGTGCTGCCGCCTGGGAGGATGCACCGACATCGCCCTTGTAGGAGACCTGATCATAGGCCCATTGCGCCTGTTGCAGATCGATTGTTGCTTGTTCCAGAGTTGCTTTCAGCTTGGTCAGCTCCGCTTCGCTGGGGCCCGCCTTCAGCTCTTCATATTTGGCCTTAGCGGCTGCCAGATTCGCCTGGGCAGCGGCCAGTTCTGCCTTGCTGGGACCTGCCTCGAGATCGGCCAGCTTCTGGCGGGCTGCCTCCAGGGACGCCTCGGCAGCGGCAATCTCAGCCGGATCGGCAGGTTCACGCAATTTGTCCAGCTGCGCTTGTGCGCTGGCCAGGTTCAGCTCGGCCCTGGCGACCGCGCGTTCCAAGTCAGTTGTGTCCAGAGCGACTAACAGGTCACCCGCTGTGACTACATCACCGACCTCCACGGCGACTTGAGAGACGATGCCACCCACCTGCAACACCACGGGATACTCAGCTGCCAGCTCGATGTTTCCGGCAGCGCTGACAGTGTTGGTGTCAGTCGCACGACGAATGGGGGTGGTGGTCAAGGTGGCCAACTTCGCAGTGGCAGACGTGCCACTTGCGCGAGTGACAGCAACGCCAGGAGAGCTTTCTCCCGTCTGACCGCTTACCGACAGACCAAAGAAACTCAATGCAACGGAGTGGTAGCGATATATCAAGCCTGCCGCCACCAGGATCACAAAGAAGATGATCAAAATCTTTCCGATTCTCATAAGGAGCTCCTACGACATACCCTGGTACTTGCTGTCGTGATGCGCCCGCCGCGTTCGCTATTCGGAGCGCAGCGCCATGATCGGATCGAGCTGGGTAGCACGCATAGCAGGATAGATGCCAAAAATCAAGCCTGATAGCAAGCTGAACCCGAGCGCCAGCACCAGCGAATCGGGCTGGATGACAACCTTAAACCCAACAGCTGGCATTTGGCCGAAGACAAACGCTACACCATACGCTAAGATCACGCCGATCACCCCTCCAAAAAGACAAAGCACCAGTGCTTCGATCAAGAACTGCAATAAGATATCACCATCATGAGCGCCCACCGCCTTACGCAGCCCGATCTCGCGCGTGCGTTCGGTCACCGAAACAAGCATAATGTTCATAATGCCAATCCCTCCTACTAACAAGCTCACCGCGCCGATGGCGCCCAAGAAGATGGTCATCGTTTGTGAGATGCTCTGCGCGGTCTCCAGCAAGCTAGCCTGGTTAAAGATCCAAAAATCGTTGTCCTGATCCGCCCGCAGGTTGTGACGCAGGCGCAAAGTCGCCTCAATCTGCTGCTGTGAGGAATCCATCAGATCTTGCGACATGACCTGGACATAGATGGCGTTCACCGTGTATTCGCCGCGATGGCGAGGGGCACTGAACAGGCGGCCCTGGGCAACGGATATGGGGACGTAAGCTTGTCTGTCGGGGTTATTGGGGCCAAATCCACCCACCTTTTTCAGCACTCCTATCACCCGAAATGGCTCACCATTGATGCGCACCGTCAGGCCAATGGGATTCTCATTGCCGAACAAGTCGCTGGCCAGCTGCGCTCCTAACACCACAACGCGCGCTTGTTGTACCACCTCATTGGCTTCAAGAAAACGCCCGGAAGCGACGGTCAGATTGCGCACTATGGCATACTCAGCCGTAACACCATTGACGGCTTCCTGTGCGTTTTGGCTCCCCGCCGCTAGGCGTGCGTTAGCGCTATATGAGGGCACCACAAACTCTAAGTGAGGATGCACGGACTTGTCCTGCAAAGCTCTCACATCGCCCATCGTCAATGTGCCGGCGGTGCCGCCTCCCTGACTGAGCCCACCCTCACGGCGTGCACCGGGGGAAATCGTGAGCAAATTAGTCCCTTGGCTCTCGATGCGCTGCGTGATGTTGGCAGCAGCGCCGCGCCCGATGCCCATTGTCGTGAGCACCGCTGCCACTCCGATGATGATGCCCAACATGGTGAGCATCGCACGCAATTTGTGCGCCGCAATGCTTTCCAAGGCGACCTGTAGATACCTAATGATCTTCATGGGCATCCCCCAGCATCCACTGAACCGCTTTGCGGCCGTTTTCTTCGTCCGAGATAATCTGACCATCACGGAGGATGATCAGCCGTTGGGCACGTTGTGCCACGCGCGGATCGTGTGTAACCAAAATCACGGTGAGACCCTCGGCATGCAGGCCTTCGATCAAATCCAGGATTTCAGCGCCCGTTTTGCTGTCAAGTGCGCCGGTCGGCTCGTCGGCCAGAAGCACGCTGGGCCGGTTGACCAGCGCCCGTGCGATGGCGACACGCTGCTGTTCGCCTCCGGAGAGCTCATCGGGGCGATGATGGATGCGATCCGCCAGCCCCACCTGCACCAGTGCGGCCTCTGCCATTTCGCGGCTGCGTCGCCCCGCGATCCCGGCATATAATAACGGCAGTTCAACCTGGCGACGGGCGCTTATGCGCGGGAGCAAATTAAACTGCTGGAACACGAACCCAAACTCGCGATTGCGCAGGTCAGCCAGCTTGCCCCGGCTGAGCTGATTAACCTCTGTTCCACGAATGCGATAGCTACCGCCGGTAGGCCGGTCGAGCAACCCGATCACATTCATCAACGTGCTCTTGCCCGACCCGCTGGCGCCCATAATGGCAATGTATTCACCCTGTCGCACGGTGAACGAAACGCCACGCAACGCGTGGACGTGTACATCGCCCATCCGATACACCCGGGTGACGTTCTCCAGCTCGATTAACAATGCGTCGGTGGTCATAGGGCTTCCTTCAGCCTCTCTCAATCCTAGAAAGACAGTATACAGGAGAATTGTTCAGAAGTTGTTAAGAGATAATTAGAGATGTGTTCAGAGCAATTTTTTCTTAGATTCTGAGGCGCAACCGGGGATTATGCAGCCCATTTTCTGTAAAATTGGGCCAGAAGTAACCACAGTTCTTTAACGTTCCATTGGTTTCGCAGCACAAAAGTGCTTTCCGATTTGCCATTCTTCACTGATTTCCATCAGCAAGGCTGAGACCAACCTCAGGCAAGAAGCCTCGTTGGGAAAAACACTCAGACACTTGTGCTGCGGCGAATCTCCTTGTTGACTCGCTCCAGGCTGTTGGTGGTTTGGATGAGGCGGCGGTGTTCCAAGGGGAAATCAAAAACAGTGAAACCATCTGGCAGGTTCTCCTCCATCCAAGCCGATAAACGCAGGACGATGAGTGCATACTTTTGGATGGCCGTCTGAAGCAGTTCCTCACCTCGCATTCGTCTATCAACTTTAAGGCCAGGAGATACCTGGAAAATTTCGATCGAGGGTCAGTGTAATTTCTCGGTATGATCCACGAGCTCACCAGCAAGGTAAGCCTGCACGGCTTCCTCGATATTGGCGATATCCGTGACGACCGGCTGGATACCCGCTTGGCGCATGAATTCATACGCCCCGGCACCCATGCCGCGTACCAAAAGCACCTGGCAATCTGAGATGGCGGCTGCCATGCTGGCGTGCCGCGACTGAGCCGCCGGGTCAAAACCATGCCCACGTGAGTCTTCGCCTTCGGCGTGCGGCCCACCTGCAAAATGCGCGTGCCCCATCTTGTCACGCTTTTCGCGAGAAATAATCGTTTTGTTTTCAACAGTCACGACGA
>Ga0123519_10008401_pt1 | contig 15753 bp, 15 predicted proteins | sample YelNatPaOPRAMG02_FD_87396 | JGI IMG/M metagenome (GOLD analysis project Ga0123519, IMG submission 87396) | Hot spring microbial communities from Yellowstone National Park - Yellowstone National Park OP-RAMG-02 (version 2) | ecosystem: Environmental > Aquatic > Thermal springs > Hot (42-90C) ...
TAATCCATCATCATATATTATTGGTTCTTCAGAAAAATTACCGCTTGTCATAATTAAAACATCAAGATTTTTTCCAAAATAAAACAAAAGATGATGGACCGGTGTATATGGAAGGAAAAAACCCAGATATTTATTTATAGGTGCAATTATCTCTGGTAGAATTTCATTTTTCTTTTTTAATAGAACAATTGGGCTTTCCCAAGATTTTAAAATTTCCTCCTCATATTTATTTATATAACAATACTTTCTTATTACATCAATATTTTTTGCCATTAAAGCGAATGGTTTCTCATATCTTTTTTTTCTTTCCCTTAAAATTTTTATTGATTTTTCATTTAAAGCATCACAGGCAATATGGTAACCTCCAATTCCTTTAATTCCAATAATTTCTCCTTCTTTAATTAATTTTGATGTCTCCTTTATCGCTTCTATATTTTTAAAAATTTCTTTCCCTTTATTATCTATAAGTTTTACCTCTGGTCCACATTTAAAACAGCAATTTGGCTGGGCATGGAATCTTCTTGAGTAAACATTTTCATATTCTTCTTTACATTCATTACACATAATAAATTCATCCATTGTTGTATTTTTTCTATCATATGGTATTTTTTTTGTTATTGTAAATCTCGGTCCACAGTTTGTGCAGTTTATAAATGGGAATAAATATCTTCTATCATTCTTATTGAAAAGTTCCTTCAGACAATCTTTACATGTTCCTATATCAGGAGAAATTTCAACCTTTATATCTTCATTACCCTTACTTTCAATAATTTTAAATACTTTTTCATTTTTTATATCAATTCTTTCAATATCCATCTCTTTTATTTTTGCTCTTGGCGGAGGGAAATTTTTAATCTTTTCAATAAATTTATCAATATTTTCTTTTTTGCCCTCTATTTCAATTAAAACGCCTTCTGATGTATTACAGACATATCCAGAAAGATTAAACTGGTTTGCATACCTAAAACATGTTGGTCTAAATCCTACTCCCTGAACTCTTCCCTTTATTTTAATTCTATATCTCTCAATTTCTTCTATTCTTAAACTCATTTTGAAATCAATTTTATAAAATTTTTTACTGCCTCAATTAATCTTTTTTCATCATCTTTTGAAGGTGAATTTTTAATAAGAACTGGCTCAATAACTTTTTTAAATTTAAAACTTGAAGCAATTTTTTCTATGCTTTCAATCGCTTTGCCTCCGCCCCCATGTGTTAAAAAAGCAAAATATGGTTTTCCTTCAACCTTTCCCCTTGATGGATAGTATGTTCTATCAAAAAAATCTTTAAGTCCTCCTGCCATATAACTGAAATAATCAGGTGAGCCAATAATTATTCCATCACATTCAAGTAAATCATTAATATCTGCTTTAGTTCCTTTTTTCATTACAACTTTAATATTTTCACTTTCAAGAGCATTTTTTATAATTTCTCCTGCCTTCTCAGTATTTCCTCCAAGAGAATAATATACAATAAGAATTTTTAACATTTTTACCTCCCGGTTAATTTCAATTATTGAATAATCAGGTAGAAATTTCCTTTTTCAATCTTTCAAGACATCTTAAAGTTATTTCATCCTTATATTTCTCATATATTTTTTTCATTGCTTTGTATGCTTCAACTTTTTTACCCATACTTTTTAATTTATGAGGATAAATTCTAACATAAGGAATTGTCCCTATAACATAAACAACTTTAAATGCCCTCAATGCTTCCTCATCATTACCAAAAGCATTCCACATAATTCCTTCTTCAAGATAGAGTTTAAAATTAAAGGGATTATACCATTGACCTATTCTTAAAGTTTTTACTGCAGAATTTAGTTTCTTTTCATCATTTTTAGATATTGCCTCACTCCATTCAAGCCATGCTTTTAAAATATATGCATCAACCTCTTCTGGTTTTTGCTTGGCAATTCTTCCAAGATATTTTTCCGCTTTATTATATCTTCCAAGATGAAATGCTTTATCTGCTTTTACCCAAAGAATATTTATTATCCTTGATTCATAAAATTTTATGCAGATGATGCCAGAGATTAAAATACTTAAATATATATAAATTCTCTTTCTATCCATAACTTTTTCGTCTCCTTATTTAATATTATAACCCAAAAAATCCTTCTTTTCACTTTTCTTTCATCCTCTTCCATACTGCCGGGTTGCCTTTAAAGATTATGCCTTTGCCATGGTAATAAAAAAGAGGAAATAAAAATTTTCAATCTTTTAAATACCTGAACTTACAGAATAGATTGATTTTTTTATTTCATTTTCAATAATTTCAGGAAGTCCAAGAATTTCAACATTCATAAAACCTCTTATTATTAATGATTGTGCTTCTTCTTCTAAAATTCCTCTGCTTGCAAGATATTCTATTTCCTCCTTTTTTATTTTTCCAATTGCTGCTTCATGTGAAAGTTCAACATCTCTGTAATTTGTTTCAAGTTCTGGTATAGCATGTATTGTTCCATTTTCTGATATGATAAGACCTTTACATTCAAGATGACCTTTAACATTTGGAGAATCTGCTTTTATATGTCCTCTTGCTATTACTTTTCCTCCATAACTTATGGCCCTGCTTATTATTTCAGTTGAAGTATTTTGATTTAAAAGAATACATCTACTTCCAATATCCTGATAAGAATCTGGGTATGAAATAATTATTGAATTAAATCTTGCTCTTGAATTTTTCCCTTTTAAAACAGAAGTTGGATACATAACAATTTTTTTTACTGGCTTAAGAGATATATAATTTGAAATAAATATACCGTTTTCATCAACAATTGCAATACTTTTTGGTTCAACCTCAATATCTTCTTTCCAGGAATGTATCATTGTAAAGTTCAAAAATCCATTTTTATGAATAAAAAACTCTGATATACCAATATGATATGAATTTTCTGTTTCCTTTGCTGAAGTGCAACCTGTTATTAAATATAATTCCGCATCCTCTTCAACAATTACAATATTATGAACTTTCTGCCTGAATTTTTTTGATTTTAAAAATAGACATGCCTGAACAGGAAATAATGTTTTAACTCCCTTTTTAACTCTTATAAAATATCCTCCCTCTGTATCTTCCTCATAATCCTTATTTATTTCTTCAAATCCCTTTCCATAATAATTCTTTTTTATTTCAGGATATTTCTCAATTGCTTTATCAATTGATAAAACTTCAACTCCTTCCTGAAAGGATTTAAAAGAAATTACCTCATTATCTTTTTGGATGAAACTGCCAGTTCTTTCTTTTTCATCAACTTTAAAACCAACTTTTTCAATTTCTTTCAATTCTTCCATCTTCGCATTTCTCACATATTTTATAGCCGGATTTTTTTATCATTTCAAATATTTTAAATGGCTCACTTTTACATCTTATTTTTCCATCAATTAAAACACAACCATTTTTTGCATTTATATAATCAAGTATGTATCCTGTATGGGTAATTATCAAAGCAGAACATTCATTTTCATTCAGATATTCATTCAAAACATTTCCCATAACAGATATATTTTCAATATCTACTCCAGATTCAGGCTCATCAAGTAATAAAAGTTTTGGTTTCTGAAGAAGAACCTGAAATAATTCAACCCTTTTTATCTCTCCACCCGAAAGGTCAACATTTATTTCCCTTCTCAAAAATTCTAATATATTAAGTTTTTCAGCAAGTTTTTTTATTTCATTTTCATTTTTATTCAAATATTTTGCAATTTCATAAATCCTCAATCCATGTATTTTAGGAGGATTTTGAAACATTATTCCTATTCCCATACTCGCCCTTTTACTTACTGGTAGATTTATTATATTTTCATTCTCAAAATAAATTGCTCCTTCAACAACTTCATATCCGGAAATCCCTATTATTGTTTTAATTAAAGTGGACTTCCCTGAACCATTTGGACCAAAAATAATAGTAATATCTTTTTTCTTTACCTCTAATGAAATATCTTTAAGAATTAAATTATCTCCACTTTTGACACTAAGATTTTCTATCTTTAACATTTTAAAATAATCCAACCACTTTACCCTCTTGGTCTATATCCACTTTTGTTCCAGCAGGTTCACTTGGAAGTCCTGGCATTGTCCTCATTTCTCCACATAAAGGATATAAAAATCCAGCACCCGCAGAAATTCTTATATCCCTTATTGGTAATGTAAATCCTTTTGGAGCGCCCTTTAAATTTGGGTCATGTGAAAGAGATAGATGAGTTTTTGCCATACAAATTGGTAAATTTGAAAATCCCCATTTTGAATATAGTTTTATTTTTTCCTCTGCTAAAGGAGAATATTCAACTTTTTCTGCTCCATAAATTTTTGTTGCAATTGTTTCTATCTTCTTTTTAATATCCCACTGTAGTGGATATAAAAACTGGAAATTCTTTTCCTTTTCACATGCCTTTATAACTTTTTCAGCAAGTTCAAGTCCTCCTTCTCCTCCTTTTTCCCATACCTCACTTACAGCAACATCATCTGCTCCAAATTCAATTGCAAGTTCCTTTGTTTTTTCTATTTCCTTTTCAGTATCTGTTAAAAATTTATTTATTGCAACAACACAAGGAATACCAAATATCTTTGCATTTTCAATCTGTTTTTTTAAATTACTTGCTCCTTCAACCAGTGCTTTTATATTTTCTTCAACAAGTCCTTTATCAAGTGGTTTTCCAGGAACAACCTTAAATTTTCCACTATGTGCCTTTAATGCCCTTATTGAACAGACAATTACAACACAATCTGGTTTAAGCCCACTATATCTACATTTTATATTCATAAATTTTTCCATTCCACAGTCAGCACCAAATCCACTTTCTGTTACAACATATTCAGCAAGTTTAATAGCAATTAAATCAGCAATTATAGAACTATTTCCATGAGCGATATTTGCAAATGGACCTGCATGGACAAAAACAGGAGTATGTTCAAGTGTCTGCATTAAATTTGGTTTTATAGCATCTTTTAATAAAACTGTCATTGCTCCTGCTGCTTTTACATCTTCAGCAGTAACTGGTTTTTTATCATATGTTTGAGCAACAATAATTCTGGAAAGTCGTTTTCTTAAATCAAATAAACCAGTTGTTAAAGCAAGGATAGCCATAACTTCTGAAGCAACAGTTATATCAAATCCTGTTTCTCTTGGAAATCCATTTTCTTTCCCTCCAAGACCAATAATAATATGTCTTAAAAATCTATCTGAAACATCAACAACCCTTGGCCATGTAATTGTTAATGGGTCTATATTTAATGGATTTCCTTTATAAACAGAATTATCAACAAATGCAGCAAGTAAATTATGGGCAATACCAACAGCATGAACATCTCCTGTTAAATGTAAATTGAAATCTTCCATTGGTATAACCTGTGAATAACCACCTCCAGCAGCCCCTCCTTTAATTCCAAAAACAGGTCCAAGTGATGGCTGTCTTATGCATGTAAAAACTTTTTTACCAAGTTTTCCAATTGCCTGAGAAAGTCCAATAGTTGTTACAGTTTTTCCTTCTCCAAGAGGTGTTGGTGTTATTGCAGTAACATCAATATATTTCCCATTCGGCCTATTTTCAATTTTTTTTAAAATTTCAAGAGAAACTTTTGCTTTGTAATTACCATATAATTCAAGATATTCTTCATCTATTCCTGCAATTTCAGCAATCTCCTTTATATGCTTTATTTTTGCCTTCTGAGCAATTTCAAGGTCACTTAACATATCCCCCTCCTTTTTTAAAGATATATTTTAACATATTTTATTTTTAAGTGGTAAAATTTTATTATGAAAAAAATTAAAGTTGCGGTTGGACTTTCCGGAGGGATTGATTCATCTGTATCTGCTCTATTATTGAAGGAGAAGGGATATGAAGTTATTGGTATTTTTATGAAAATATTTGATGAAAAAAATAGAAAATTTTTGAGTTTTAAAAGTGCATGTTATGGTCCTGAGGAAAAGGATATTGAGGATGCTGAAAGGGTTTGCAGAATTTTAAATATCCCATTTTACATAATAGATTTAAAAAATGAATACCATGAAATTGTTTTGGGATACTTTAAAGATGAATACTTAAGAGGAAAGACACCAAACCCCTGTGTTATATGCAATAGATTTTTAAAATTTGATATTTTATTAAAAAAAGTTTTTTCTTCAGGAATTGAATTTGATTATTTTGCAACAGGACATTATGCAAGGGTTTTTTATGATGAAAAAAGGAAAAGATATATATTAAAAAGGGGAATTGATAAAGATAAGGACCAGAGTTATTTTTTATTTTTATTAACACAGGAGCAACTCTCAAAAATCATTTTCCCTCTTGGAGAATATAAAAAAAAAGATGTTAGAGAAATAGCAAGAAAAAATAATCTGCCTTTATTTGACAAAGAAGAAAGCCAGGATTTTATAAAAGGAAATAGATTTTTCATTTTTGGTGATTTTAAAAAAGAGGGAGATATAGTTGATAAATATGGAAATATTCTTGGAAAACATAAAGGTATTATTTATTATACAATTGGTCAGAGGAAAGGACTTGGAATTGCAAAAGGAAAGCCACTTTATGTAATAGAAATAGATGAAAAAAATAATAAAATTGTAGTTGGAGAGGAAAAAGACCTTTATAAAAAAATCCTTATAGCAGAAAATACAAATTTTATTTCTATTGAAAAACTTGAAAAAATTATGGAAGTTAAAGCAAAAATAAGATATAAACATAATCCTGCAAAAGCAATAATTAAAACAATAGAAGATAATAAAGTTAAAGTTGAATTTGAAAAACCTCAAAGAGCTCCAACTCCTGGACAGGCAGTGGTTTTTTATGAAAATGATGAAGTAGTTGGTGGTGGTTTCATTTCAAAAGTTTTATAAAATTTAAAATTGTGTTAAAATAAAAGAAAGGAGGTGAGAAAAATGGGTCTTTGGATAATTAGGAGTTTCTTTTTAATTTTATGTGTGGTGGCTGGATTTTATTGCTTACCAAATGCGAAAATGGAAGGTGTTTTAATTGGTTTTTTTGGCTCATTGATTGTTATAGGCATTGAAATCCTTTTAAGCAAAATACCTCCTAAAAAACTTATCCTTGCAGTTGGTGGATTAATAATTGGTCTTTTAACTGCAATACTTATTGCAAATTTCTTCCTTTTAATACCATTTGAAGACCAGAAAACAGAAAATTTAGTAAGATTTGGTTTATATTTCATTTTTTCTTATTTGGGTATCATGATAGGAATAAAAGGAGTGGAAGAACTTGGATTTATTCTTCCAATACTGGGAGGTATAAAAGAAGGGGAAAGATTATTGATTGTTGATACAAGTGTATTAATTGATGGAAGAGTTTATGAACTTGCAAAAAGTGGATTTATTGATTATAAACTTATTATTCCAAAATTTATAATTAAAGAATTACATGGACTTGCTGATGCATCAAGTGATACAAAAAGACAAAGAGGAAGAAGGGGACTTGAAGTTTTAAATAAATTAAGAGAAGATAAAGAAATATCAGCAAGGGTTTATGATGTTGATTATCCGGATATAGAAGCAGTAGATGCAAAACTTGTTAAACTTGCTTCGGAATTAAAGGCATCTATCCTTACAAATGATTTTAATCTTACAAAAGTTGCAGAAGTTCAGAATGTAAAAGTTTTAAATCTTAATACATTGACCACACTTTTAAGGCCAAGATTGATGAGTGGAGAAGAGATATCTTTAAAAATTATAAAAGAAGGGAAAGAAGCAGGTCAGGGAGTTGGTTATCTTGAAGATGGGACAATGATTGTTGTTGAAAATGCTTCAAAATATATAGGAAAAGTTATTGATGTGGTTATAGATAGTGCAATTCAGACACCGACAGGAAGGATTATTTTTGCAAGGTTAAAATGATATTTGCTGTGCTTTTAGGTGCTGGAAAAGGTAAAAGATTAAAATCAGAAATTCCTAAATCATTTATTAAATTAAATGGTAAGGAACTATTTTTTTATTCAATTGAAAAATTTTATAAATTTGCAGACAAAATATTCTTAAGTTTACCAGAAGGTTATATAAAAAAAGGAAAGGAAATTTTAAAGGATAAATTTCCGGATGTTATAATAGTGAAAGGAGGCAAAGAAAGAAAGGATAGTGTTTTAAATTGTCTAAAAAAAATTAAAGGTGATGGAATTGTTTTAATTCATGATGTTGCAAGACCTTTTGTTAGTGAAAATCTTATTGAAAAAGTTATTGAAGGGACAGAAAAATATGGTGCATGTATTCCTGTTTTAAAAATGGTAGATACTGTGAAAGAGATAAAAGATAATTTTGTAGAAAAAACACTTGATAGAGAAAATATTTTTATTGTTCAGACACCACAGGGATTTAAAAAAGATTTGATAAAAACCGCATATTTAAAATTTAAAAACATAAATGGAACAGATGATTCTTTTTTTGTTGAGAAAATGGGTTATGATAAAATTTACTGTATTGAAGGAGAAAAAACAAATATAAAAATAACTTATCAAGAGGATTTAATTTTTGCAAAATTTTTAATTAAAAAATGGGAAAAGGAATAACTTATCCGCTTGGTTTTTATGCAAATGGTATAAATTGTGGAATTAAAAGTAATGGAAAAGAGGATTTATCATTAATTTATTCTATTTCTCCTTGTATAGCATCAGGAACATTTACAACCAATCAATTTAAATCATATAGTGTTTTATGGTGTATTAAGAATATTAAAAATGATATAAGAGCGGTCTTGATAAATAGTGGAAATGCAAATGCATGTAATGGAAAGGAAAACTGGGATTTAACAGTAAGATTAATTGAGGAACTTGCTTTAAAATTAAAAATAGATAAAAATTCAATTCTCTTTGCTTCAACAGGAATTATTGGTGAGAGATTACCATATGAGAAAATAATAAATGGATTTGATAGATTAATTGAAAATTTATCTTCCGAAAATAATATTCTTGCAGCAAAGGGAATAATGACAACAGATACTTTCCCAAAAGAATATGAAATAAATACAGGAATTATTGGAAGAAAGAAAGAGGTTTTTATAGGCGGAATGGCAAAAGGGGCAGGGATGATTAATCCTAATATGGCTACAATGTTATGTTTTATTACAACAGATGCTGTTATTGATAAAAAGGCACTTGATATTGCATTGAAAGAAGCAGTTGAGGAGTCATTTAATATGATAACAGTTGATAATGATACAAGCACAAATGATACAGTTATAATTCTTGCCAATGGTCTTGCAAGGAATAAAACAATACATATAGATAGTCCTGAATTTGAAATGTTTTGTAATTCTCTTAAAAAATTATGCATAGAACTTGCAAAAAAAATTGCTTCAGATGGAGAGGGTGCAAGTAAATTTATTGAGGTGAATGTAAATGGTGGCTGGTGTAAAAAAGATGTAAGAAAAGTTGCAAAAAAAGTTTGTGGTTCTTCACTTGTTAAAACAGCCATTTCAGGTGCAAACCCTAACTGGGGAAGAATTGTGGCTGCTATTGGTTCAACAAATGCAAGAATTGATATAAAAAATGTTGAAATTAAAATATGTGGAATTACGGTATTTAAAGGTGAGCCAATTGATTATGATAAAGAAAAACTTATAAAACTTATGAAAAATAAGGAAATAAAGATTGAGATTGATTTAAAAAAGGGAAATTTTTCAGCAACTGCATATGGATGTGATTTAACAGAGGATTATGTAAGAATAAATAAGGAATACTCATGATAAGCAAGGTTAAAAAATTCAGTTGTTTTTTCATTGGTGATAGCGAAAAATTACTTAAAAAATTACAAAATATAGGTATTGTAGAAATTGAAAGTATCTCTCTTGAAGGATTTCAGGGGCAAAAGGTTTCAAAACAAGAAATAGATGAGAAAGTAAAAAAAATTGAGTTTTTAAAAAATATTTTAGAAGAAGAAAAAGAAAAAATTGAAAGAGTTTTAATAGATGAAAAAGAAGAAAAAGAAATTGTAGAGAAATTCAATATTGAAGAAATTTATGAAAATAATTTTAATTTGGTTCAGGAAATTGAAAGAAGGGAAAGAATTATACAGAAAATAGAAAAAATTAAAGAAGAAATTACTCCACTTCTTGAAACAGATATAATTTTTTCTGATATTTTTAAACTTAAAAAATTTTCTTTTTTTGTTTTTTCTATACCCTCAAGAATTGAAATAGAAAAAAATTTTGAAGATATTTATTTTGAAAAAATTGGTAGTTTTCAGAAGGATAATTTATATTTGATTTTATTTGAGAATGAAAAGAAAGAAGTTGCAGAAAAATTTTTAAGAGAAATAAAAGCAAAAATTCTAAATGTAAGAAAATGGAATAAAAAGATAAAGGATATTTTTGAGAAACTTGAAAATACGAAAAGAAAAAATGAAGAGATAATTTTGGATTTGAAAAATAAACTGAAAGAAGTTTCAAAATATAAAAAAGAAATTTTTGTCCTATATGATTATTATAAAAGTTTTAATGAATTTTTATGTGCAAAGGAAAAACTTGGTATATCAAAATTTGTAAATGGAATTAAAGGATGGGTAAGGGAAAAGGATATAAAAATTTTAAAAGAATTGGTTGATGAAATTTACCCTGAAGATTATCTTATTTTTGAAGAGCCAACTGAAAAAGACAATATCCCAATTGTTCTTGAAAATTCAAAATTTATAGAACCATTTGAAGTTGTTACTGACCTATATGGTAGACCTGTCTATAAAAATATTGACCCAACAGGACCTTTTTCATTATTTTTTGCAATTTCATTCGGATTTTGTCTTACAGATGCTGGTTATGGTCTTTTACTAATTATAATTTCTTCTTTACTTATTAAAAAATTCAGATTCCTGCCAAATTTTGTTAAATTTTTTAAACTCCTTTTAATATGTGGAATTTCAACTTTAATAATTGGAGCACTTACAGGTGGATGGTTCGGAGATATTATTTATAAAATTCCTGAAAGTTTTAAATTTATAAAATATATGAAAAAATTTGTTCTTTTAAATCCTCTTGAAAGTGGAGAAAAAGCAGTTAAATTTCTTCTTATAGCACTTGTTATTGGGTATATTCAGATTTTATGGGGACTTATCTTGAATTTATATAATCAGATTAAAAATTATTCAATTAAATATTCTGGAGAAGCAATCTGTCTTTTATTGATTCAAATAATTGTTGCCTTTATAATTTTAATTTATTTAAGGACAAAAAAGATCCCATCAGTTCTTTTATTAATTCTTCTTTTATGTTTTGTTTATCTTATGTATGAAAAAGCAAAGACACAGAAGGAATTAATGCTTAAAGGTTTCTGGGCCATATATGGTGCTTATAGTGTTATTTCAGGTAATTTACTCGGAGATATTTTAAGTTATAGTCGTCTTTTTGGTCTTGGTCTAACAACATCTGTTCTTGCACTTGCAGTAAATCAGATTGTATCATTAACAAGAAATATCCCTTTTATTGGATTAATTCTATCAATAATAATTTTTGTAATAGGTCATTTTGGAAATTTAACAATAAATTTACTTGGAAGTTATGTTCATACAAGTAGATTACAATATCTTGAATTTTTTACAAAGTTTTATGAAGGAGGGGGAAGAGTATTTAAGCCATTTAAAGAAATTAGAGTTTATACTATTAAAAAAACGATTTGATTATTTTTAAAAAAGTGATAAAATATTTCAAAAAGGAGGATTTATGGGAAGTCAGGAAATAAGTGTTTTAAATGAAATTGTGAGGAAATTCTGGTTTGCCTTAACAAAGGTTATTGGTGCATTATTAATATTTCTTATTGGATGGCTTATTGCCAAGTTTTTAAAACTCCTGTTGATTAAATTTTTCAAAGTAATAAAGGTAGATAAACTTTCAGAGGACTCTGGTTTAAAAGAATTACTTGAAAAAGGAAATATTTCTCTTGATGTATCACAGATGCTTGGAATAGGTGTATACTGGCTTTTGATGCTTGTTGTTGTTTTCATTTCAATTACATTTGCAGGGATACAGATACCTTCAACAGTTGTAGATAGAATTCTTGGTTTCATTCCAAGATTTATACTTGGGTTATTGATTTTTATATTTTCTATCTTTCTCGGCAATTTCTTTGGTGGAATTGTTAGGACATCCGCTGGTAATGCAGGAATAGAAAAAGCAGGGCTTCTTGGGAAAATAACACAGATTGCTATTATTGTTTTTGGAGTTGTAATTGCTCTTCAGGAAATTGGTATTGCTTCTGATTTTATTGGTGATGTATTTATAGTTGTTCTGGCTTCATTTTGCTTTGGGACTGCTCTTGCCTTTGCTCTTGGAACAAAGGATATAATAAAAGAAAAGGTTGAAAATTTCTTAAAGAAAAAAGAATAAGGGCGCGTAGCTCAAGGGCAGAGCACCGTGCTGATAACGCGGGGGCTGATGGTTCGAATCCATCCGCGCCCATTTTTTATATGGAGGAGTATTATGGAAAAGATGATTTTTATTGCTGAAACAAGAGAAGGAAAAGGTAAGGGAGTTGCAAGGAAATTAAGAGTTAATGGCTATATACCCGGTATTCTATATGGACCTGATATAAAACCTATCCCTATAAAACTAAATAGAAAACTGAATGAAAAAACTTTAAAACATATAACAACCCATAATATTATTGCAGAAATAAAATTGAAAAAAAATGGAGAGGAGGAAAATTTTTCAGCAGTTTTAAAAGATATACAGAGAGACCCAATAAAGGATGAAATAATACATGTTGATTTTTATAAATTGAGTATTGATAAACCAGTAATTATGAGTGTTCCTGTTTTATTGAAAGGGAAATCAAAGGGAGAAGAAAAAGGAGGTATTCTTGAGCAGGAATTGAGGGAGATTAAAGTTGAAGGACTTCCAAAAGATATCCCTGAAATAATAGAAATTGATATTGAAAATTTAGATTTTGGGCATGCAATCCTTGTAAAAGACATAAAATTAACAGCATCTATAAAAATACTTGAAGACCCTGAAAAAGTTGTTGTAACTGTTTTAAAACCCAAAGAAGAAAAAGTTGAGGAGGAAAAGGTAGAAGAAGTTGTTGAAGAGCCAAAGGTAATTACTCAGGAAAAGGTTGAGGAAAGAAGAAAAGAGAAAGAAGAAAAACAAGAGTCAGAGACATGATTTTTGTTGGACTTGGTAACCCCGGAGAAGAATATAAAGAGACAAGACATAATGTTGGATTTAAGATAATTGACAGTTTGAAAAAAAGTTATAAAATAGTTGAAATTTATAGAAAAAAATTATTTAATGGATGGAAAATTGAAATTGAAGGTAAAGAAGTTATAATTTTAAAGGGAAAAACATATATGAATGAAAGTGGAAAAGCAGTAAAATCAGCAATTGAATTTTTTAATGAAAATATAGAAAATTTATTTGTTATTCATGATGATATGGATATTGAACTTGGAAAAATAAAAATAGTTAAAGATAAAGGAGCAGGTGGACATAAAGGAATTATATCAATTATTGAAAATATAGGGACAAATGAATTTTTTAGAATTAGAATAGGAATTGGAAGGCCACCAGAAGGAATTTCTCCTGTTGATTATGTTCTTTCTCCATTTTTAAAAGAAGAAATTGAATTAATAGAATATAGTTTAAAAAAGACAGAAAAAGCAATTGAAGAGATTATTAAAAGTAGTGTTGAAAAAGCAATGAGTTTATATAATAACTGAAAGGAGGAGGAAAAATGGATTATTCACAATTAATTACAATTATAGGTTCAATTTTTGCTCTTGGATATGTAGGTTATCTTGCAAGATTTATTTTAAGGAAATCAGAAGGAACACCTGATATGATTGAAGTTGCTGAAGCAGTAAGAACAGGAGCAAGAGCATATTTAAAAAGACAGTATAAAGGAGTTGGTTTATTTTTCAGTATTGTATTTATCATTCTTCTATTACTTTCATTATTAAATTATCTTCCAATTTTTGTTCCATTTGCTTTTTTAACAGGTGGTTTTTTCTCTGCATTAAGTGGATATATAGGAATGACAATAGCAACAAGGTCAAGTGCGAGAACTGCTTTTGCTGCTAAAAATTCATTAAACAGTGCCTTAAGAATTGCCTTTTCTGCAGGACTTGTTATGGGACTTGTTGTAGTTGGTCTTGCACTTTTTGATATAAGTATCTGGTATAATCTTTTAACATGGTTTTACAAAAGCAGGGGATATGGAATAGAGGAAAGATTGAGATATATAACTTCAACAATGATATGTTTTGGAATGGGAGCAAGTTCCCAGGCACTATTTGCAAGAGTAGGTGGAGGTATATATACAAAAGGAGCAGATGTTGGAGCAGACCTTGTTGGAAAAGTTGAAGCAGGAATTCCAGAAGATGACCCGAGAAATCCAGCAGTTATTGCTGATAATGTTGGAGATAATGTTGGAGATGTTGCAGGAATGGGAGCAGACCTTTATGAATCATATGCAGATGCAATAATAGCAACAATGGCACTTGCTTATGCTGCTGGTCTTGGACTTAAAGGTATATCTTTACCAATGTTAATTGCAACAATAGGAGTTATTGGTTCAATTATCGGTTCATTTTTTGTAAGGGCTGGTGAAGAGGCAACACAATCAAATCTATTATGGGCTTTAAGAAGGGGAATCTATTTTTCCTCAATTTTTGTTATTATATTCTCATATTTTGCAGTTATTAAATTACTTGGAAGGGAATATACAGGAATTTATATTTCTCTTTTATCAGGAATAATTGCAGGTGTTTTAATAGGTTTTTCTACAGAGTTTTTTACATCTGATGCATATCCGCCAACAAAAAATATTGCAAAAAGTGCCTTAACAGGACCAGCAACTGTTATACTTGAAGGACTTTCAACAGGAATGCTTTCAACTATTGCTCCTGTTATTATAGTTGTTCTTGCAACTATAACATCATATGTTTTTGCAGGAGGACTTAATAATCCTGAAATTGGTTTATATGGAATTGGACTTGCAGGAGTTGGTCTTTTAAGCACTCTTGGTATAACTCTTGCAACTGATGCATATGGACCTGTTGCTGATAATGCTGGTGGAAATGCAGAAATGACACATCAACCACCATTTGTCAGACAGAGAACAGATGCACTTGATGCTCTTGGAAATACAACTGCTGCAACAGGGAAGGGATTTGCTATTGGTTCTGCTGCCTTAACTGCTCTTGCTTTAATTGCTGCATATAAAGACCAGATAATTTTACTTGGTGGGAAACTTGACTTATCATTGATGAATTTCAGAGTTTTATGCGGTGTTTTCATTGGTGCTATGTATCCTTTCTTTTTCTGTTCAATTGCATTAAGAGCAGTTGGAAGGGCAGCAAGTATGATAGTAGAAGAAGTTAGAAGGCAGTTTAAAGAAATAATAGGGCTCCTTGAAGGAAAGGCAAAACCTGATTATGCAAAGGCAGTTGATATATGCACAAAAACAGCACAGAAAGAAATGGTATTACCTTCTGTATTAACAATTCTTTTGCCAATTATAATAGGTATTTTGCTTGGAGTTGATGGAGTTGTTGGACTTCTATGTGGTGCTTTAACAAGTGGATTTGCAGTTGCTATAATGATGGCAAATTCAGGTGCTGCCTGGGATAATGCAAAAAAGTTTATTGAGAAGGGAAATTTTGGCGGGAAAGGGACAGATGCTCATAAGGCAGCGGTTATAGGAGATACAGTTGGAGACCCATTTAAAGATACAGCAGGTCCATCATTAAATATTTTAATAAAACTCCTTTCAATTGTCTCAATTGTATTTGCTAACTTTATAATCAGAAATTCAATATTCAAGTAAAA
>Ga0123519_10008410_pt1 | contig 15747 bp, 10 predicted proteins | sample YelNatPaOPRAMG02_FD_87396 | JGI IMG/M metagenome (GOLD analysis project Ga0123519, IMG submission 87396) | Hot spring microbial communities from Yellowstone National Park - Yellowstone National Park OP-RAMG-02 (version 2) | ecosystem: Environmental > Aquatic > Thermal springs > Hot (42-90C) ...
CCTTTGCAGATGTCAAAGAGGCTCTTTCTGCCTACGAGTGTGGTGAGATTCCGCTAAGAGCACCTATTAAAGTTCTGATTGATGGGGAAGTAGTAGATACCTCAGTAGGAAGGCTCATATTCAACGAAATATTGCCAGAGGGTTATCCCTTTATTAATAGACCTCTGAATAAGTCTGATTTAAACAAATTAACTGCTGATGTGTTTTTGAAATACGGTGAAAAAGAGACAATAGACTTTCTTGATAGGCTAAATAAAACAGGGTTTAAATTTGCAACACAGATGGGGTTTTCTCCAGGAATAGAAGATTGCATATCACCGCCACATGCAAAAGAGAGAATAAAGCAGACTTTAGAAGAGACAAATAAACTGTTTATGAATTATGAAATGGGCTTTATTACGGAATTTGAGAAGAGTCACACCTTTGTCGATATGTGGTCAAAATTAATAGAAGAAATAAGGGAGGAGACAGTAAAGAATATGGATATGGATAATCCTTTAAGGGCTGTGATAGATGCCAAATCTAGATGGGATTCTTCTATTGTCACCCAAGTATGTGCGTTTAAAGGGATAGTACAGGATGCCTTAGGTAAGCCAATAGAACTGCCGATCATACACAATTTTGTTGAAGGATTAAACGAATTTGAGTACTTTATTGCCTGTAAAGGAGCAAGAAAAGGTTTAATTGATACTGCCTTGAGGACTTCTGAATCTGGATATCTTACAAGAAGGCTGGTTGATGTAGCTCATGGTGTTTTGATAAGAGAAGAGGACTGCGGGTCGAAAGAAGGTTTCCCAATGTGTAAAGAAGACGACAAGTTTAGAAGCGACCCATTTAGAAATCGTATGATTGGAAGATTCTTAGCAAAAGATGTTATACATCCTAAAACAAAGAAAATTATTGCAAAAAGGAACGACCTTATAACTCCTGAGATTGCAGATGCTATAGATGGGGCAGGAATAGATAAGATATTTATAAGGTCTCCTATTACCTGTCATACACCCTATGGTTGTTGTCAGAAATGTTACGGGATAGATCTGGGAACGCATAAATTAGTAGAGATAGGAAGACCAGTAGGAGTTTTGGCAGCACAAGCCTTGGGTGAGCCTTCAACACAACTTGTTTTGAGGACATTTCACAAAGGTGGAATTGTAGGAACAGATATAACGCAAGGGCTACCTAGAATTGAAGAACTTTTCGAAGCGCGGGTGCCTAAAGGTGCAGCCGTTGTTGCAGAAATAGATGGTGTTGTTTCTATAGAAGAAGCTGGAAAAGATAAAATAAATGTTATTATAACTAATGAAACAGAAGATGTTTTTGTTTATGACTACCCATCTGAAGAAGCACTTTTGATAGGAAGAAAAAAGAAGGTTGAACAAGGTGAAGGTTTGTTTAAGGATGAAAAAGGTGAGGTTGTTAAGGCCATTAAAAGTGGTGAAATTGTGATAGATAGGGAAGCCAAAACTATAAAACTGATAAGTAAAGTTAGAGAAGAAACAAAGTACCAACTTTCGGCAGAAGAAGAACTTCTTGTAAAGGATGGTGATGTGGTAAAGGCTGGACAACTAATAACTAAAGGTAATATAGATCCCACAATTCTTGTTGAAACGCGGGGTATGTTGGAGGCGCAACGATACACACTCAATAATATTCAGGCTGTATATAGTGATCAAGGTGTTACAGCAAACGACAAACATATAGAAGTTATAGTTGGGCAAATGGCGAGATATGTTCAAATAGTAGATCCTGGGGATAGTAATCTCCTCATTGGAGAGTATCGTGATAAATATGCGATATTAGAACTTAATAAGAAGCTCGAGAAAGAAGGAAAGAAACCCATAAGATTTAAGCAAAAATTAATGGGTATTAAAGCTGCCGCCTTGAAAAGTGAATCATTCCTGTCTGCTGCATCTTTCCAAGATCAGGTTAGGGTATTGTCTGATGCTGCTATAATAGGGAAAATAGACTATTTGAGAGGGTTAAAAGAGAATGTTATCATAGGAAGATTAATTCCGAAAGGGGATGCTGCAAGACTGTCACGTCCCTTATTAATTGGATAACTATAAAAAATGGCACGAATTTCTCAACTTATCAGAAAACCGAGAAAAAAAGTAACAAAAAAGAGTCGTTATATTGATATTTCTTATGACTATAACTCTTTGAAAGGTAGGTATAAAAAAAGGAAAAATCCGTTTAAACGCGGTGTTTGTCTGGTTGTAAGGACAATGACGCCAAAGAAACCAAACTCAGCGTTGCGGAAAATTGCAAGAGTTAGGTTGTCAAATAAGCAAGTGGTAACTGCATATATACCCGGTGAAGGTCATAATCTTCAGGAACACTCTATAGTTCTTGTAAGGGCAGGAAGAGTTCGAGACCTTCCGGGTGTTAAATACCACATTGTGCGTGGAAAATACGACACGGCAGGTGTTCAAAACAGAAAAAAGGCAAGATCTAGATACGGGGTTAAGAAATCAGCAGCCTCTGAAACAAGTGAATCAGTAGAATCAAAAAGTACAGAACAAGCAGGGGAGGGGTCAGCAAGTAATACCTAAATAGTTTTATTTTTCTTGAAATGAGGGGTAAAAAAGCGCCAAAAAGAGAAGTACAAGCTGATAGAATATATCAATCAACTGTTGTAACAAAGTTGATAAATTATGTAATGAGAGACGGCAAAAAAAGTATTGCCGAAAAAATTGTTTATGGAGCAATGGACAAAGTCAAGAAAATTGTTAAAAAAGATGACATTTTGGATGTTCTTGAAAAAGCTATAGAGAATGTTGGACCGAAAGTAGAACTACGATCGAGAAGAGTGGGTGGTGCAAACTATCAAGTCCCTATACCTGTTTCAAAGGATAGGAGAATAACACTTGCGCTTAGGTGGATAGTCGGAGCTGCTCGGGATAAGAAAGGCCAAAGAATGATAGATAAATTGGCAAAAGAGATAGTTGATGCATACAATAATACAGGTGACGCTGTGCAGAAACGTCAGAATTTACATAAAATGGCGGAAGCAAACAAAGCATTTGCAATATTTAGGTGGTAATCTTCCCGGATTATATTTCAATTTTAAAACTATGGTTAAAGTAAAAACTTTGGATGGTACAATAAAAGAGGCAGAGAAAATACCGCTAAAAAACTTCCGCAATATAGGAATTATTGCGCATATAGACGCTGGAAAAACTACGACTACAGAAAGCTTCTTATATTACACAGGGATGACTTATAAAATTGGGTCTGTCGATGAAGGAACTACAGAGATGGATTGGATGGAGCAAGAAAGAGAAAGGGGTATAACAATTACATCTGCAGCAACAACAACTTTCTGGACGGTTGATGGCGAGAAATACAGAATAAATATTATAGATACCCCAGGGCATGTAGACTTTACAGCTGAAGTAGAAAGGTCTCTTAGGGTATTAGATGGTGGTGTTGTCGTTTTTGATGGTAAAATGGGGGTAGAGCCCCAGAGTGAAACAGTCTGGAGGCAAGCTGATAAGTATAATGTTCCAAGAATCTGTTTTGTAAATAAGCTTAATTTGATTGGTGGTGACTTTGATATGAGTGTTAAGTCCATAAAAGAGAAGCTCAATGGAGGTGCAATAGCAATCCAATACCCCGTTGGTTTTGAAAAAGATCTCCGTGGAGTTGTTGATATCATCAAGATGAAGGCATATGTATATAAAGATGAAGAACACCATGATTTCGATGAAGTTGAAGTGCCTAGCGATTTACAAGATAGAGTCAAAGAGTTAAGAGCAGAACTTTTAGACAAGATTGCTGACGCCGATGATTCTGTTATGGAGCATTACCTTAATACAGGAGATTTATCAGAGGAAGAGATATACAAAGCACTCAGAATAAAAACATTGAAATGTGAGGTATTTCCAGTTTTGGGTGGAGATGGGAGAAGAGGTATGGCCAAATTTGTCCTTGATGCCATTGTAAGATATTTGCCATCTCCAATAGATAGAGGCAGCGTAAAAGGTACAGATCCAAATACAGGAGAAGAGGTAGAGAGGGCTCCTTCTGATCAAGAACCTTTTTGTGCTTTGGCATTTAAAATTGTTACAGACCCGCATATAGGGAAACTAGCATATTTTAGGGTTTATTCTGGGGTTTTAAGGAGTGGGGAGTCTGTCTATAATTCAACAAGAAAAAAGAGGGAAAAAGTCAGCCGCCTGCTTATGATGCATGCCAATTATAGGGAGGAGATAGGGAGTGCAAAGGCCGGGGATATTGCGGCAATTGTTGGACCACGAGAGGTTAAGACAGGAGACACCCTTTGTTCTGAAGAAAAACCAATACTTCTTGAAGGTATAAAATTTATAGAACCAATCGTCTCTATGGCTGTTGAGCCTGTTTCAAAAGCTGATCAGGAGAAAATGGGTACTGCTCTTGCAAAACTGATGGAAGAAGACCCAACATTTCGGGTGACTACGAATCAGGAGACCGGTCAAACTATTATTTGGGGTGTTGGCGAACTTCATCTTGAAATAATGGTAGATAGACTAAAAAGAGAACATCATGTAAATGTTAATGTTGGGAAACCACAAGTTGCTTACAAAGAGACAATAACAGTGCCAGCAGAAGCTCAGGGTAGATATGTAAGGCAAACAGGTGGACGTGGGCAGTATGGAGATTGTTGGCTAAGGTTAGAGCCTTTAGAAGATCAATTGGGTTATGAGTTTCAAGATAAGATCAAAGGGGGAGTAATACCATCCGAGTTTATTCCAGAAATAGAGAAGGGTGTTAAAAAAGCCATGGATTCAGGAGTTTTAGCTGGATATCCTGTTGTCGGAGTTAGAGTAATAGTTTTTGATGGTTCTTATCACGAAGTAGACTCAAGCAATATAGCGTTCCAAATAGCAGGGTCTATGGCATTTAAAGAAGCTATGAAGAAAGCAAAGCCGATTCTTCTTGAACCTATAATGGCTGTAGATGTAACAACTCCGGCCGAGTATACTGGCGATGTTACAAAGAGTATAGTTTCTAGACGTGGTATTATCCTTGGTACAGAACAGATTAAAAACGTTCAATTAATTAGAGCAGAAGTCCCGCTAGCCGAACTTTTTGGTTACGTAAATGAACTTAGATCTATTACAAATGGGCGTGGTGCACCTTCGATCGAGTTTAAAAAATATGCAAAAGTACCTACAGAAGTTCAAAAAAAGTTACTTGGAGAAGATTAGTTTCTAAAGATTTTAATGTGAAAGAAGATTATTCTGTTTCAAAGATAGCGAGTATGCCTTTTGTCCATTTTTCATGCGCAGTTTCCTCTTTAATGCAGTATAGTATGTAAAAACCAATTAAAATTATTGTAATGTCTATAACATATATTACTGGATATCCCAAAGCTGTTTGTGGTGTTGCTCCTGAAATATAGACTCTTCTGGTGATTGTTTGTATAGACCCGTCTGCCAACATAATTGTAGCAGTAATAGTATGCCAGCCCTCAGAAAGATTTTTTGGAATTGTCCAGCTCCATCTTCCTTGACTGTCTGTCATTACTTCTGCTGTGACAACTTTTGGGCTCTCTATTTTTAGTTTTATAGTCGTATTTGGTTTTAATCCACATCCGCCAATCGGTGTACCTGCTCTTATGCGTGATTCTGACTGTAAGTTGAGCGGCTGACAGGCATACTGAGCACCCTCTTTGGTCTTTAATGAAACTGCTAATGTTAGATTACTGTTTTTTAGTTCTGCAACCGTCTTCTCTGTTAAAGACCCATCGATCTTGGACACACCTTTAATTTCTATTTTGAGCTTATCTGTTTCGGAGTAGTGTATATAATCTCCAATTTCTCCATTATTTTCTGTTGATCTTAAATATCCCAATTCTAATTGCCAGTTTCCATTTGGTAGTGGAATAGAGGAAATATAAGTAGTTTTATTTCCATTGATTGTTGCCTGTGCTAATACTACAGAATCGTCTAACTCGCCTGTTGTTGAAGAAAGTGTGCCTTCAATAGGATCTGTTCGCGGTACACCGGATTGAAGAGGCTTTTTGAATATAAAAGGTTTTCCATTATCATCTAAAAGCTTATCGTCCACACCGATCTTGAAGTAATAAGTTGTGCCTGGATCGCTGGCTGTGTCAACAATAGTGACAGAGTGTGTATAAAGGTAGCGGTCTTGCCCTCGCGTATCATAGGCGGTATTTGATAAAGTTTGGCTGTTTATCCCATATTTTATAGCGCCTTTTGTTGGTTTCTCTGTTTCCCAGACTACTGTAAATGAGCCGTCTGTTATATTTGTGATAAAGTATGATCCTGCCAACAATGGGGTAGGGGGTGGCGGCGTTCCGCCGCCACCCCCACTGCCACTTACCACAGGCATATCATCCTTTTGCGTATTCGCAAGAACAATTCCAAAATTTTCAGTTATATTTCCTATCACATACCCTTGTGTACCATCAGGGGAGAGAGTTTCTATTTTTGCATAGTAGTTTTGAAAATCTGATATATAAGAAGAACCATCTACAGTTCTTATACCCAACTTAAACACCCATGCACCAGAATTGTTTGTTACAGTTCCTAAGGTTTGTGAAACTATCGGACGATCTTGTGTTTTTCCGACAAGTGTGAGGTAAACGATTGCATCCCCAATGGTATTTCCATCACTTCCTTTCAAAATTCCCCTTATATCTTCTAAAGTCGCTGGCGGTTCTAAAACGCCCATTGTTTGTTGTTGATACGGATTACCCTGGTTATTAAACTCCTTTCCTTCTGATACAATGGAAAAATATACTTTTGAGTTTGGTACAAGGTTTCTTAGCACGCAGTAATGAGAGTAATACTTTCCATCTGATCCTCTTTCATCACTTGCCGTATTGGTTAGACTCCCTGGACTTTGACTATATTTTACATATCCTGTGGTCGGGGTATTTGTATGCCAGGTTATCCCAATGCTGTTTGCAGATATATCTACAATTCTTATATTTGTTGGTTCTATGTCTGTTGTTGCACGTATTCCTTTGATTACAAACTTGTAATATCCGAATACTAAAATAGGTAATACAACGCATAAGACGACAAAAGTGATTATTAATGGCAGAGAGACGGTTTGTTTTTTTTCATTTTTTTGTTCCATTTTTTGTGATGAAAAAGTGCTACTATCTGCTAAATTTTGAGCTCTCTGACTGGCAATTGGTTTATTCTTCTAGTCTTTTATATTCTATTCCTAGTTCTTCATCAGAAGTTGTTTTTTTATCTTTTGCTATCCCTATTAGTGCAGTTATCGCAAAAAATGCAAATATTCCAGAAAGGCCCCATAGTGTAATTACAATGATCTTGCTTTCCTGCGGATGTTGTCCAAACCAACTTAAACTTCTTTCTATACTAGCTGGTATAAACCCTTTTTTCCAAATTGTGCTATTTATCAAAATTCCAGTGATTGCACATATTGCAGCTACAACAACACAGAATATCATTATAAACAGCTTATTTATAGCCTTCATTCAACAATTATCTTTATTTATATCTTGATTTTTACGGTACAAAAACGCCTTTCTCTTTTGCATGCACAAAGTAAGCCTTCCACTCTTCTAAGACAAAATCTATTCCGTAATCGATTGTCTCTCCATTTTCATCTTGTGCTCTCACGACTCCTTTATATACCCCATAATCCCATTTTGTTACCTTGTCTGTCTCTATTCCAGCATTTGTTGCAGTGTTTATGAATTCAAATGCTGTTATTCCATCATTAAATTCGCTATGACTCCACTTATTTACCGCGCCAGGTGCTAATCCTATTAAAGTCCATCCGTTATTTAACTGTACAGGTGCTGAGTCGGTAAGTTGTTGTCCTGTGACAGGTATGCTTCTGTTCCACAGAGACCTTACAAAATATCCTACCCCGGGTTGAAGTGCAAAGTTATCTGCTTCACTACCATAAGAATCTATCACTACTTTATTGTTTTCAACATGTGCCCTAATTGTGTAGTTGATCCATCTTCCATCGTATGTTTCTATTGTAATTGCGTATCCTCCATGAGCGATAACGCTTTCTAAAAAGTCTTTTGCTCTCATTTGTGTGCCATCCTCCTTTTCAGGGATAAAGTTGAAACTGATAGCATTCCACCCATTTATAAGATTAATATCTCTTGTAATCTTTTCTTGAACTACAGCGACTGGTGTATTTTCTAAAACACTTTCACCTTCATCCATAATTCCATTACCATTTTTATCTTCAAAGACTATAATTTCTATTCTTCCTTGTCCCCCTCCTTCATCAGGCACTTTGAACTCCAAATCCCCAGCTTTGTACACCCCAGCAGGTAGGGCATGCGTACCAGTTGTCACCGTTATGCTGTCATCTTTCCTTTCTGCAGCAAATGTTGTGATATTCCAGATATCTTTACTAATACCTTCGGTATTATTTCCTTCATTCGGTATTTGTATGTGTGACGGGGTTTGTAAAACCATAGTAAATTCTTTTCGTTTCGGTATTTGTATGTGTGACGGGGTTTGTAAAACCATAGTAAATTCTTTTTGTATTGAAGAGCCATTTTGCATTTCGATTTTAAGCTCAATGTGATTACTGTTTTCAATGTAATTCTGGTCGGTAAATTCAGCAGTGCCTTTGTAATGCGGATAGTCTTTAAACGGGCGATTAACCGACGGATTGGACAATTTATGGCCATTAAGATATATGATAATACTCTCAACGTTACACCCTTGGTTTTCTTCTTCCTGGGTGGGTTGAAAATACACTATCAGTTGCCACTTGCCATTTTGTTGTTCGATTCTCGAGTTTGCTGCAGTTACTATGAAGTCACATTGTGGCTGTGCCTGTCCGGTACAGGATGAGTCGTTTGGCAGTTTTTCTAAGGTGTCTGCGTTTGGGTTTTTAGCAAGACTGCCCCCCGAGCAGGTTCTATTATTTTTATTATCTTGTACTTTCCAGCTTCTCGTGTAAAATCCTGCGTTATAGTTAGTAATATATTCCCAAATATGATAATCATCATAATCACAGGAATAAAACCATTGTGAAACCGTTGTGTCGTATTCAGGGCTGGAGCAATTTTTAATATTGGAGTAGTTGCAAAGCGCTCCGGTATTTCCATTTATAGCACTTCCAATTTTTCTTTGCATATCGTTGTAAAGACACCACGCCCCATTATCTTTTTTAAGGTTTTGAGCTAGAGTATTGACGTTTTCGATGGACCCTTTTATCATTGTTCCATCCGTGCAAGAGAATATATTATGCGGAACTAGAACTATCTTTTGATTTTCTTGATTTTCTTGAACAGTTACCGTAGAGAGTTGAGAACTCGCGTGTGCTAGTGTAACTTCACAAGAATTGTTGCTATTGCTATTAGTATTATTAACAATTTGTGTAAAACCTATTTCTGTGAGTGTTGTAAAAAGATCCGGATATCTATTAGACAATTCATTATAACATGTGCTCATTTGTGAATCTTTGCACTCTCCGTGTAGTGAAGATGATTGTATCTCCCTGCAGGTTTGTCCAGGATCGCACTTTTTCCAGGTGCCGTTATTATCTTTAGCATAATAATTCACACCCAAATTTAATTTGTTGTGGTCATCTGAGGGAAGTAGGTTGACAGCACACACCTTTAATTCTGATATATAACAAAAAGGCCCTCCTTGTTGATCTGGCAATTCTCCCTCGGAAATTAATCCTCCCACGCATGCTGTTGGAAGCTGGGGTAGTGGTTGTTGTGTTTCTGTAGGCGGATTCTCCTTTTTTGCAGGTTTTGCTTGTTTTTTGGTGGTGCATTTTGCCTCTCTTTCCTCTCTACACCAGTTATCATAATTTTCACACTCTTTCCTACCTTTTCCTTGTCCATGACACCAATCATGCCCACAGTGTCCCTGATTGTTGCATTGACAAACGTCTGTTGTGCATTTTCCACCTACTGGCTCAGATTTGGAATTATCTGGTGGATTACACTTTTGGTTATATCTTTGCCGAGCGGCATCAATTTCATTTTGCCATTCACCATTATACTCTTTACATGTAGCCTTTTCATACATTCTAGCTTGTTTATCACATTCAGTTTGGCTTGTGTTGATATCCCTTAATAATTGATCACATTCACTTTGGGTCATTGCATAGGCTGTATCAACGATCCAAGAACTTTTTTCGGCTTTTTCTTCTTCTGTTATTATAGTTGGCACGGGACTAAGTTTGTCTCCTTTTGTATTTATATTCCACATCAGGTGTGGGTTTATTTGTACAGTGATTGATATATCATCAAAACCTGTTACATTCCCGAAACGCTTTCCATCATTAGATAACCTTAAATTTGCTTTGTCAATTGTCCAGGTTCCATTTTCACCCGTCAGTGTACTTAATGTGTCTGATACTATTGTGTTTGCGAAGTCTGTTAAATCCCCATTTTTTGCTTTTGTAACATATACATAAACAATAGCGTCTTTGACAGGTTTGCCATTTTTATCTACAACCTTTCCATACATTGGATCTGGAGTTCCCATTTCCTCGAAGGTATCCCAGGTTTTTGCTTCTGGGAAGTTACTACCATCTTTATCCTTTGTATAAACCTCACCCCCTGCTACAACCTGATAATAATAAGTAGTAGATGGATCTAGGTTCCTCAAGACTACAAAGTGTGTAGTATAACTGTTTTGTTTTCCAGAATACTCTCCTGTGGGGGTAAGATCTCTTTCATCATAAGCGACCTCGTATGTTTTGAAAGAAGGATCCTTGGAGTATCTAACTTCTGCTCTTGTTGGCCAATTTGTGGCCCATGTTACTGTTATAGAATTGTCTGTTCTGTTTGTTAGATATACCTTTGATGGTGCTGTGTTTCTTTTCCATGTAATATAATAACCAATCAAAATACCGATAAGAAGAACAGAGAGTACAATCAAAATTGTCCATTTTGCCTTTTTACCTTTTAAAAATGTTTTTAGGGAGCTTTTTGATTGTATATTTTCTTGTGCAGGGACCTCTTTTGGATTTGGTCTTGATATTTGTGTTGGGTTCATTTTTTCCTTCTTATTATTTAAAAAGATAATTGACTCCACTTTATGTTAAACACAAAAAAGACATTTTTCAACTTACATCTATTTAATCTCAATTTCACTATTATCTGCTTTTTTCACTGTAATCGGCACATCTTTTGGCATTGCCTGGATCCATAACTGTCCTCTGTTGAACCTGAACTCGTTGCCTTCTAGGTCAAAAAATTTCGTTCTTTTATTTATATCTTTTTTCTCCCATCTTGCTTCTACTATTTTTCCGTCTATTAAAATCCACCCAGATCCACTTCCTATAACTTTTACTTCATTTCTGTTCTTGATATCTCCGGTAAAAGTTACGTCTGTTCTTATTATTGCAACATTTTTGGCAGAAACAATATTTCCACTAATCGGATCTTTAAGTGGGTCTTTGTTGTTAAAGACGCCATGATATCTTTGATAACTATTACTTTGAGGGTCATAAACCCACACAATGTGATATCCGATTGTTTTATAGGGATGTGACAAAGTAAGATGTATTTGATGGCTCTCAGAAGAGAAATCTTTTATGCCTGCGTGAGAAATTATAGGATCTTTGTCGTGCTTAAAGATATATGCCTCTATATTGTCTAACGCTCCTTTCCACCCAAGCTCTTCTGTTTTCTTCCACAGAGTTTCTGTATTAGTATAGGCACAATGCTCTACATTTTTCTTTTTCAGACAATCAGCATCTCTCCAGAAAAGTGTGTCTCTGATCTCTTTTATCCCATATTTATTTACAGCTTGCCTAACGCCGACATCGGGGTCTGTTGATACTGCTTCACCAATATGGTAGAAGACACAATCTTTTATATCTGTTACCCAGTCAACGTAGTATTTTCTGGCGCTCCTTATAGGCATTATCTTTTGGACATCTTTTGACCAAAAAACAGCCATAAATCTTGTTATTCCTCCTTCTGCTACGGCCTCGTAAACCATATCTGCATCATAAAGCCCATATTGAGGTCTGGCGTCTGGAAGGTTTTCTATTATCACACAAAGAGGAACTCTTTCTTCTATCTCTTTTTTTCTAGATTTAAGAATGGGCATTCCATTTATGGGATTTTCTACATATTTTGGAATTGGTATCTTTTCTATTTCAGTTTCTTTCCTCTCTTCGCTTTTTTCATAAGAGGGGGGTTCTTCTAAAAAATAAAAATATAAGGTTACGCCTATGGGAATTAATATGATAAAGATACAGCTAACAGCGATGAATACACTTTTTAAAATACCTCCTTTTCCCTTCTTTACCTCTAAAACCTCTTCGTTTTTATTTGTTTGTGTATCTTTACTGTTGATGATCAATTTATACTTCTTTTAAGTTATCCTTTAAAACATCATTTAGAGCGTTTTCTTCCTCGGTAGAAAGGATAGTTTCTGCCTTACCGTTTTTTACACTTTTTGCATAGAGTCTTGTATTTTCTCTTCCATACATAGAATTTATTATGACGCCATTTTTCTGTCCATCTAGAAGAACAAGAACAAAACTCATTTTTCCCCCTGTATCTCTATATGCATCATAGTGATATAGCTTGATTCTTCCTATCTTTTTGGAAATATCCACAGAGATTTCCTGTAATCTTCTGTTCAGTAGCTCTAACTTTTGCTCTATTTGCTTCGTCTCATTGTCTAATTTTGTGATTAAGCTTTTATTATTGGTGTCATCTTTTATAGTGATTGAACTATTTTTTGTTTTTAACGAGATTAAAAAAGCTGCTGCAGCGATAATTGTAGACCCTATCGACAATACTAATAAAAATACTAAAGATATGTTCATGTTACTAATAGCATATCACGTTGCTTTGGTCAGTTCAATTCTTTGAATTTGCACTGTTTGCTATAATATTTAATTGATGCGGGGTGGAGCAGTGGTAGCTTGTCAGGCTCATAACCTGAAGGTCGCTGGTTCGAATCCAGCCCCCGCAACAGTACAAACCTTAAAGTTGAGTTCCTTTAAAAACAGTGTATAATGTTTTCCATTGTGAACATATTAGGTATCGATTACGGCGAAAGATATATCGGCCTTGCTGTAAAAACAGATGAAGGAATTTTTCCACTTGACCCAATAGATTCAAAAACAGCTAATAGAATTGAGGTTTTGAGAAAAGTTGTTGATGACTACAACATTTCAAAAATTGTCATTGGTATCCCTTTGGGGAATGAAGAAGGGGAGAAAAATGTAAAAAATTTTTCTAATCTTCTTAAGAGAGAGCTAAATATAGATTGTGTGATGTATGATGAGTCAATGACCTCTGCTTTTTCAGAGGAAAAAATTAAATTGTACAGTTCTAACTCTAAGAACATAAAAACTAAAGTTCACTCTATTTCCGCTTATCTTATATTAAAATCATTTCTGAATTTAGAGTAAATTAATTAAGTGCAAATTTAGGAAATTGTGACTAAAAAATTTTTGTTTGTTGAAAAGGTATCGAAAATTAAAATGGTTTTAGTGGCAGTAGTTTTTCTGCTTTTTTCTTTGTTAGCAGCTATATTTCTGTACTATCGATCATATTATTATAGAGAAATATCTCTTCAGAATTCTCAAGATTCTTCTACAGTGGACATAGTGATAGCTCCGGGAGATTCAGTTAAGACTATTGCAGAAAAACTTGTATCTGCTGGAGTTTTGAGGCCGTCAAAAATGCCGGATGGTAACTATGTTTTTTATTGGTATGTCGAATTTAGTGGAAGTGAGCGTGTTCTTCAAGCAGGTAAATTTTCTGTGCCCAAGAACCTTAATATGGTACAGTTGGTTGATCTTTTAAAACATGCACCACCGCAAGATCTTTGGATTTCAATCATAGAAAATCAGAGGATAGAAGAGGTTGCGGATGTAATTGATAAGGTGTTGAACAGCGAAGAAAATATTAAAAATTCAAAGTTTAATAAATCTGAGTTTATAGAAAAGGCAAAAACAGCGAGATATGAGGAATTTGAATTCATGCAGTATATCCCTGCGGGAAAACCGTTGGAAGGATTCCTCTTTCCTGATACCTATTTAGTTCAAAGGGATACAGATAGTGAGAAGATGTTGAAGCTTCTTCTTTCCACGTTTGAAACGAAAGTATATAAGAGGTATAGAGATAAATTCTCTCAGAATAAATATTCTTTGTATGAACTGACGACGATGGCTTCAATTATTGAAAGAGAAGGAAGGTTTGAGGAAGAAAGGCGTATGATAGCAGATATTCTTTTTAGGAGATTAGAAACTCCTGGATGGAAACTAGAGGTTGATGCCACCCTTCAGTACGGATTAGGGTGGAGTGAAGAAGAAGGAACGTGGTGGAGAAAAAATTTACCGGCCCGTAATACACCTAATGAGTATAATACTTCTATTCATTCTGGGCTTCCACCTACGCCAATTTGTAACCCCGGCACAAGCGCTTTTGATGCTGTACTTAATCCCAAGCCAAACGATTTTTGGTACTACATGCACGATAAAAATGGTGTTGTTCATTTTGCAAAAACGTTGGAAGAACATAATGAAAATGTAAGAAAATATCTCTGGTAAACTTTTTTGACTTCTCTATTTTAGTATGGTATCTTGATTAAGGGGAAAAATCTTTTTGCCCTGCCCCAATATTTAATTTAATAAACCTTTAAAAATGAAAGGAAAGACTGCACTTTTTATCGTGATAGTTTTTACAGTTATACTTGGCGCTGCTGCTGTATATCTTGCTATTACGCTCCAGAAAAGGCAAGTTTCTCCGCAAAAGGGTAAGGCGGCTGAGCAGCCTAAAAGTTCAATCAATATAACCACTGTTAGCCCTTTAAATCCAAAAGAAGGGCAAGATATTACAATAACTGCACAGGTTAGTTTGGGAGGAGTGGGTGGAACACTTACATGGTCTGCTCCCGGTGGTGATCCAAGTTCTTATCAGCAGACGATAACATCATCTGGAAATTACGTTTTTACGACAAAGTATTCTGTGGCTGGTGAACAAACAGTAACTGTAAACCTAGTGACGTCGACAGAAACCTTAACTGATACAGCTAAAATCACGGTGGAGGCTACTGGCCAGGATGCGGTTACTTTGAGTATCGACCCAGCTACTCCTTCTATAAATCAGCAAGTGACGCTTACTGCGCATGTCAGTGTAAAAGATAAGGCTTCTAAATTGAGGTTTTTTGCAAATGACACCCAGATAGGTGATCCGCAAGATGTGTCCAACACCGGGGACTATACTACCACATATACATTTACAGAAAAAGGCACATACACGTTATATGTGAAATTGTATGACAGCAACGATAACCAAGTTGCAAGTGCCTCTGTAGAGGTAATTATTCAGGAAGCTGGTGGGGGTGGTCCTGTACGTCCTTATTGCAGCAATAATACAGATTATCCAAATAATATGCCAAGCTGCTCTTCTTTAACTGTTGTGAAGTCTGTTGATGGTTATCCAGACTGGTACCCTGGCATGGATCTTAAACTTGATGTTTCTGGCTCTCCTGGAACTTGGTGTTCTAGTAACGGATATACTGCAATTAAAAGGTTTTCTTATGTGGATTTAGGAGATCTTTCAACTAACACTGATGATGTTTGGGCTGTTGTTCCAGGTTCTGGTTGGGAGCGGGGAGATTTCGATACAGGCTTTACTCAGTATAATTTCACTATCCCTTTGGGCTTAAATTGGAAAAATAATGTTGCATATTTTGGGATTGAAGGTGGATATGGGTGTGTTTCCAGTCCTGCTGAGGATCCTCATAATGAGGCTAATGACAATGGTAGATTATGTATGGGGATCGCTGAGGGGTGGCA
>Ga0123519_10008420_pt1 | contig 15736 bp, 12 predicted proteins | sample YelNatPaOPRAMG02_FD_87396 | JGI IMG/M metagenome (GOLD analysis project Ga0123519, IMG submission 87396) | Hot spring microbial communities from Yellowstone National Park - Yellowstone National Park OP-RAMG-02 (version 2) | ecosystem: Environmental > Aquatic > Thermal springs > Hot (42-90C) ...
AAAGGGGGCAAAGAAGACAAAGTTTCAATGGCTACAATGCTTAAGACATTTAAGGGAATACCGCAGTATTTTGAGGAAACAAGTCAAAATAAAGCAAACGATTTATTAAGAGACATGGGATTTTTGAAAGGAGCTGGTTCAATGGGTCCACAAGGCATACAACAGAGATTACATAAAGCTCAACAAGAGGGCGAGGAAGGTAAAAAAGCCCTCGATGAAGTTATAGTAGTAAATCCGGATGATTTGAAAGGGCTGGGCCCAAAGGAGATTGAGCAACTTGTTAATGCAATACATAGACATCGTTATGAAGGTGATGGATATTCTAACGTTCTGACGGCCGCAGAAAGTTTAAAAAATGCATATCAAAATAATGATAAAAAAGAAATCGAGAATTTTAAAAATAATTTAAGTGGAGCCGCTCAAGTATTTAAAAATAGTACCCAAGATGGTCAAGATGCACTAAGGCGATTAAATGGTACAACACAACAGCCATCAGCCATCCCAACCGCCCCAGCCGGCGCGCAACAAGCTCCACTAACATCTGTACAAAGAGAAGATTTACAAAACACACAAACACAACCGTTAGCGATTAAACAACTCGTAAAAGAAATACAAACAAAATACCAGGGAGCATCACCAGATGAGCTAATAGTTATGGCACGGCTAGAGGCTAGAAGAATACTTGAAAGCAGTAATCAACAGATTGAACAAGCAATTGAAAATGCAATAAGAAACCCAGGTACCCCTCCGTCCACCACTCAAACGCCTTCACCTCCCGCTCCCGGAACCTCCCACACCACTTGACAATCCCAAAATTTATTAGATAATTAACATAGAGATATCATATCATTATGAAATTCTCGCCCTCACAATCAAAGCTCATCCACATCAATAAAAATCCCTTTAACGAGACTTATTTTTACGCGGCCAGATTAATATATTTTGCAGATACAGATAATAAAAGAGCATACGGCTCAGCAAGCAACAAAGCTCAAAATCTTTCTCCGGAAGAAGAATTAAAAAGACGCCAGCAAGAGCTTGAAAATCAGACTCCAGAGTCAATGCTCGCGAAGATAGACAATCTTCCGTCTTCTGTTCAAGAGAAAGCAAAACAGCTTTGGAAAAGCGGCAATATCATGCAAAAAACACTTGTGATTCAGCTCACAGAGCATTTGATTACACCAGATCAATTTAGAAAATTATTAAAATGTCTTTCCGGCAACGACGAAAATTCAGATGAAAGAAAACAGTTGTTTATCACACTCGCGGAACAGGCGATTTTCGGCAATATCGCATCTGATGCGTTTGAAAAAGCGTTAATCGGCATGGAGGCAAATAATCAGGAATGCGAGCGGCTTGTAGCGGATTTGAAAAACGGAAAAATCAAAGGAGAAAAATTCACCAAAGAAATAAAGAAGTTAAAAATAAAAACGCGTGAAAACGAGCTTCCATCATATACTCCAGAACAAGTGAGTCGTCTGCTTCACGCGAAGATGAATATAATGATGACGAGGATTGAAGATATTGAAAACAAAAAAGTCGGAAATCTGAAAGATCCAGAAAAACTGAGAAAATTCGCTGAAGATTACAAAAACGCGGGAGAAAATATCATAAACGCACACGATGATCTGGAAAATCTTTTCGCTGAGATGGCGGGAACAGACGAGAATCAGCTTGAGGTATTGCGAGGATTATTATGGGATGAAAAATATATGGGAACGCACGCGCTCAGAGAGCCGGTAAGAATAAACGAACAAGATATTGACCCAGAAGCATTAAGAAGCGCGCTTGAAAAAATCGGAGGTAAAGAATTCGCTGAAAAATTTAATAACAAATTTGTTCAGGCAGTTCACGCGCTGCAGGAAGCAAGGAGAGAAATGGCTTCCGTTGAATATAATCTGAAAGAACTATTTGAGCCGATAAACAACGCCATCTCGGAAAAATATGACTTGAAAAAAGAAATAGAATCGGCCGAAAGATGGCTGGGTATAAAATTGCGCGAGGGCGTAAAAATAAAATGTCTTCAAATCATATACAATCCGCAAACACAACGTCAGGAATATGTATGGGGCGAATCAGAAATTATGCGTATCGGATTTGTTGACGACAAATATATTGAAGAAGGCGGGGAATATAAACCGGGGAGAGGCACGATGCTTATTATCGTGACAGGAGCGGGAGAATTTACGCTCGCAACAATGCGGAAATGGATGGATATGGCGCGCGCTTCACAAAAAATAGAAACAATTGAAGAAGCAGAAAAAGCAGCAGGATTATCTGAATATGGAATAAAGCTTGCGCCCGGAATGAATCTTGAATACGACAGAAATATTGGATTGGACGACCGCGGCGAGATTATAACAAAAACAGAGAAGGTTAAAATAGAAAAAATTGAAAACGGAAAAATTATACTGGATAGGCCAGTAACAGTGTTATATAAAGAAGAAATGGGTAATAGGCCGATAGCGGATTCTGAATCAGGCGGATGGAAAATCTTTGAAAATGATATAACACAACAGGAATTTGAATTTGGAGAATTCGTTAAATGGTTTTTGAGAAAGGGAGTAAGGCCGTCTCTCACTATAAATGAAGCAAACGCCGCTCTGCGCGCATGGGGACGCAATTTTGGCGGCGAGCCGCCTCAAATAGCGGTTGGAAATACGACATTCAGAGAAACGCCGCGATCAGCAGGTACGGAAGCGGTAAGTATTGAAGGAATTCAAAAATTTCCGGATGGAAGCGACGCAGTGGTTGTAAAAAAAACAGGCGGCGATAATCAAACATTAACGCCAGCGCAATTTCTTGAAACAGCGCGCAAAAGAGAACTTACAGACGCGGATCCTAAAAAATACGCAGACCGCGCCGTGGAACATATCGAAGACAATCAAGAAAAAGAAAAAGAGCGTTCTAAAGCGGAAAATGAACAAAAAGAAAGAATTGCTTCAGCAATGAAAAAGAAAAAGGGCGAGGGAGAAACAGAAGTGATACAGCCGCATGTTTCCACAATTAAAAGACTATGGGACAATACGACATTTCTATCTTTGCAGGATGTGACCTTTATATTTAAAACAATATACGAATATCATGTAAGAAGATGGCAGAGGAGAATGAAAAATAATACCGGCAGTGTTGGAGAACATTTTCCAATAGTAGGAACGGATTTTGTAAGAATGAAAGAGGCGGCAGAGCACGAAGAAGTTGAAAATTATAAGAAAGGATTTGAGCATGTTGGTATTCGCGAAATGCGTGAAAGAATGTATCACGCGAGAAACAAGGATGAATTAAGAGCCGCAATAGAAACATTGGTTGAAAAAGGACAAATGAGATGGGATGATGTGCGGCTTTGGGAGGCAATCAATAGATTTACTGACCCGGATAAGCAAATTCCTATACCGCTCAACATGGATCCTGCGGCAAAAGTAAAACAGGATCCTGTTACGGGTGCATGGAAAACAGGGCAGGATCTTCTTGAACCGGCAATTGACGCAATGTGGGGAGAGGGAATATTTGGTTCTTACTATAATAAAAATCATCACACATATATAAGCAAAATGAATGAATATAAAGCAAAAGGAGATCAACTTGAAAACGACCCAAAAGGCATAGGAGGTTTGAGAGGCGAAATGAGAAAACTTCTTACAATTCACAAAAACGGTGGATGGGTTAATCCACAGCAATACGAGGGATTATATAGATTTTCAATAGAGAAAGGCAAAATGACAGTTGAAGATAAAGTATATTATCTTATTCAGGGAGTTGCGACAGGTCTTCTCTCTTTGGATAGAGTCGGAGCAATAAATGGAGACTTGCTTAATCATATGCCATGGCTTGATTATTTTACAAACAAAGGTTCGTGGAAATTTGGCCAAGCAGATATGCCTCCGGATAAAAAATTGGGAGATTCAGGAGGAAGACCATATACAGTTGATGATTATAAAAGAATAGCGGCTTTTTTGGATCAGGACGGAATCGCGTCAAAAGAATACATCAACGCGCCGGGGCCAAGAACAGCAAAATTTTTATGGGAAATAATACTTGGTTCGCGCGATTCTCGTGTAAGAATACAAAAAGCTCTGCAGCAATCAGATAGGCTTGATCACGATGACACGCACTTTATACTGCCTTTGCTTGACTCAAAAAAAATTACACAATTAACAAAAACAGTAGGTCTTCAACGCGACCGTTTCTCGAATCCAGCGTATCTAAATGTGTATCCGGGATTTAATCAATATATAAAAACACTTGGCATTTTGGAGCCGGATCCAGAAGCGGTTGTTAAGGCGTTAGCTTCGTTTGTTACATACGATGCCATATTAGACGAAAGATATTTAAAGAAACACGGATCTGATTATATAAGAATTACAAGAAGTGAATTTAAAGAAGGAGCGGTTGTTGATCCGGTAAAACCAGTTGCATATCATCGCGATGTGCTTCAAAATTTGGTGCTTGAAATAGGTAGAGCATACGGTCAAGATTTCAAAATGATTTTTGAAAAAACAGGACCATTGGGCGTTAATCCAGCTAATGATCAGCGTCAGAATAAAATAGAAGCACAGATTGCTTCGTTTGAAGACACATTAACAAAGATAATAGCAACAGATGATAACGGAGTAAAAATGTTTGAAGTAATAAGAAACGCAAACTTGCGAGGATGTTAAGAAAGATAAATTGTCTATAATCCAAGCGCAACTTTTCCAGCGGAAATTTCAGCTATTTCGCGCGTTATTGAAGCTTGGCGGTTTTGATTGAATAAAAGAGTCAAACCGTCAATCATTTCGTTTGCGTTTTCGGTTGCGTTGCGCATCGCAACCATGCGGGCTGAATGTTCAGACGCGACTGATTCAAGTAAAGCATGATAAATTTGCATCTCAATTAATCCCGGAAGAAGATTATCAAGAACAAAACTCGCTGAGGGTTCAAATTTGTACTCCGCGACTTCAAATTTCGCGTTAGCGGCGCTTGCGTTTGAAATGCCGTTTTGCGAATCAAATTGCGCGTTTTCCCCAAAAAGTCCCAATGACGCGCCCATTTCAATCATGCTTTCGCGTGAAAACGGCAATAACTGGTGAACTGCGGGCTTTTGCACAAGCGGAGAAATAAAATGCTGGTAGATAATAAAAACAATATCCGCTTCGCCCGATTTGTAATAATCGGATATCAGTTTATTAATGGATAAAATCTCTTTCAAGGAAGGATGATTGTTTAATCCGGAATAAGACGCAATCAAATTTCGGCCTGTGCGAGCCAAAAACGATTCGGCCTTTTTGCCTGCTGCAATATACATCAAATTGCATTTCGGATGCGTCGCTTTAAACTCTTTTTCAAAAGAAATCGCTTTTTTTATCAAAGCCGCGTTTAATCCGCCGCAAAGGCCTCTGTCCGGAGAAATCATCAAAACAAGACAGTTTTTAGGTTCGCGCTTTTGGAGAAAAGGATGGAGATTTGGGTCCGTTTTTTCGCTTATATGTGTTAAAACAACCATTGCGTTGGCCGCGTACGGACGAATGGAAACAGCATTTGAAACCGCTTTTTTCATTTTGGAGGCGGATACAAGCTCCATTGCGCGCGTTATTTGTTTGGTTGATTTTATTGATTTGATTTTCCGTTTTATTTCTCTTGATCCGGCCATATGAGCAATAGTGTTAATTTTTTTCTAAATTTTTTCTAAACTTTGCGCGGTGCAAAATTTATATCGCGCTCACACATTTTACTTAAACACAACTTTAAAATCTTCAATCGCGCGCTTTAGAGCCTTTTCAATCTCTTCGGTAAGCTCTTTTTTATCGCGCAAATCCTTCATCAATTTTGAATGCGAAGTTGTGCAATATTTAAAAAATTCTTTCATAAATCTGGTTATATTATCAACAGGGACATCATCTGTAAATCCGTTTGTAACAGCGTAAATTATCGCAACCTGAAGTTCAACCGGCGTAGGTTCATATTGATCCTGCTTTAAAATCTCGGTTAATCTGGCGCCCCTATCAAGCTGTTTTTTTGTGCTGGCGTCAAGATCGCTTCCAAATTGGGCAAACACGGCAAGCTCACGATATTGGGCTAATTCAAGCCTCATTTTACCAGCGATTTTTTTCATTGCTTTGATTTGCGCGGCAGAACCGACGCGCGAAACAGACAAGCCGACATTAATAGCAGGACGGATTCCTTTATAAAACAAATCTGATTCAAGGAATATCTGACCATCTGTTATTGAAATAACATTTGTCGGGATATAAGCCGAAAGATCCCCTGCCTGCGTTTCTATGATTGGAAGAGCAGTTAATGAACCGCCGCCGTATTTTGGGTCAAGACAGCACGCGCGTTCCAATAAACGTGAGTGCAGATAAAAAATATCGCCGGGAAAAGCTTCGCGTCCGGGCGGTCTTCTCAGTAAAAGCGAAATTTGCCTATATGCGTTTGCGTGTTTTGAAAGATCATCATAAACAATCAAAACATCTTTTCCTTTATCCAAAAAATACTCACCCATCGCGCATCCTGAATAAGGCGCCAAAAATTGAAGCGACGCGGGATGAGAGGCGCCGGCCACGACAATTATTGTATAATCCATACATCCGCGTTTTTCCAATTCCGCAACTATTTTCGCTGTTTTTGATTCCTTTTGGCCGATAGCGACATAAATACAAATCATATTTTCTCCTTTTTGATTGATGATTGTGTCAATCGCTATCGCAGTTTTGCCTGTCTGTCTGTCGCCGATAATAAGTTCGCGCTGGCCTCTTCCAATGGGAATCATGGCGTCAATAGCGCGCAAGCCAGTTTGCACGGGTCTGTCAACGGATTTTCTATAAATAACACCGGGAGCAATTTTTTCAACTGGATAAAATTTATCGCTGTGGATTGGGCCTTTTCCGTCCATTGGCTGGCCGAGAGGATTCACAACGCGGCCGATAAGATTATCTCCAACAGGAACAGACAATATTCTTCCGCTTGATTTTACGATATCGCCTTCTTTAATTCCTTGCGCTTCTCCAAGAACAACCGCGCCGACAGTATCTTCTTCAAGATTCAACGCCCAGCCGAATGTTCCGTTTTCAAATTCAAGCAATTCAGCGGATTTCGCGTTAGCCAAACCAGTCGCGCGCACAACACCATCCCCGGCTTCGATCACGGTTCCGATTTGTTCTGTTGCCGCGGAGGCTTTAAAATCCGAAATCTGTTTTTTTAACGATGAAATGATGCTCATTGATGTTTCCATATATTTATTTAGTTATATGTGATGTGTTTTATATCATCTGAGGTGTCCTGATTCCACAGGGATCTGACACTGTTAGCTTTTAACCATATGACGCGCAAAATCCATCAATCTGCCGGAAATGCTTTCATCAATCATATAATCGTTTGTAATGATTTTTACTCCGCCTCGCAGGCTTTTATCAGTTTTTTGCATAATAATCGGATTTTTCTTTGTTGATTCACGCACAAAGTATTCAAAATTCTTCATTTGTTTTTCATTGAGTTCGCGTGGGGATATAACAGCTATTTTTATTTCATTGCGCCGTTCCATCAAAATCTTTTCGCATAAATCCAAAATTCTTGAAAGCAGTTTTTCTTGATGATTTTTGCGCAGAATGCGGACAAATCCAGCGGCAAGTTCTGGACTTGCTCCATTTTTTTCAATGAGATCGGCAAGCGCTTTTGCGTAAATTTTCGGCGTAGTTTTCATAATGATGCGCTTCAGCAAGCGCAAAACTTATTATTTAATTACAGAACCTATTTCTTTCGCGGCTTCTTCCATCAGTCGCTCTTGATCTTTTTCTGAAAATTCTCTTTCAAGAATTTTTGCCGCGCCAAACACTATCATTTTTGTAATTTCAGTCTTTGCTTCTTTAATCATCGCCTTTTTCCGCGCCTCAATTTCAGCCTTTGCTTTATCAGTCAATTTTTTAGCTTCTATCGCAGCTTCCGCCAGCACCTCCTGTTTTAAATGCGCGGCTTCCTTAGCGGCTTTATCCATCATTTCAGCTGTTTTTTCTTTAACAGACACAAATGCTTTTTCTTTCATTAACTCAACCTCTTTTAATAATTCTTCGCTTTTTGCGGCGTCTTTCACGCTTTTTTCAATCATGCGTTTTCTTTTATCCAAAGCCGCTAGCACGGGCTTGTAAGCGAATTTATACAATAAAAACAAAACAAGCCCAAAATTGACAATTTGCGCAACAATAAGCTTCCAGTCTATACCTAGTTTTTCAATTAATTCCATATATGATTGGTTTTATATATCCATATTTCATATGCGGCGCAATTATGCGGCAATTTGTTTCAATGCGCCAGCATTTTGTCTTACTAGACAATTACTGTTTTATACAAATTTAATAATGAGCGACACAACGAGCGCGTAAATCGCGATGGCTTCCGCAAATGCGATAGCCAAAATCATTGCTGTTTGAATTTTTGAAGCCGCTTCAGGATTTCTTCCGATAGCGTCCATTGCCTTTCCGGCAAGCATTCCGATTGCAAGAGCTGGACTAATTGCTCCGACTGCCATTGTTATGGCTACTGCAAGATTTTTATCCATGTTTTGTTGGGTTATATATTATTAAGGCGTCTCATCCCGCAGGGATCTGACACCGTTAGTTTCTTCATGTTCATTATGTCCACCATGCGCAGTAACAGCCATCGTAAAAAATACAAGAGTAAGCAGTGAAAACACGAGAGCTTGGACAAATGCGACAAACATTTCAAGTCCATAAAAAGGCATCGGCGCGATAAAAGGCACCAAAAACAGCATTACCATCATCAAAACTTCTCCTGCGAAAATATTTCCGAACAATCTGAATGAAAATGAAATAATCTTCGCGAATTCAGATACCAATTCCAGAATTCCGACAAAACATCCGACAAAATCTTTTAACGGATTAACAAAAAATTTTTTCAGATAATTTAATTTTAAAGCGCCTAAGCCATACACTTGCGACATCACAACAGAAATTAAAGCGATTCCAAGCGTCATATTTACATCCGCATTCACGGATCTAAAAAATGGAACCAAAACCTCGCGTCCTTCATGCGTTTCATAAATTCCGATGGTGCCGAATCCGGGCAGTAGGCCGAATAAATTTGAAATAAATACATATAAAAATATTGTTCCGCAAATCGGAAGAAATTTTTTCGCGAGGCCGCGATCCGCAGTTATTGTCTCAAAAAAATTCAAAATTCCCTCAATCACCATTTCTACAAAATTCTGCCAGCCATCCGGCATCAGCTTTTTTGATTTTCTATAATAAATAAGCACGCCAATTGCGATAAAAGCTATCACAATCCATGAAGTAAGGATTGTATTTCTGAGCTCAAACGGCCCTATGTGGGCTATTGTTTCAGACGATAATGTGGGAGGTGTAAACATATTGGGGTCAGATCTAATTGTTAACTAGTTGTTAATAATTGTTAATTTTTTTTACTTTTCGATAAATTCCAAATCCCGTTAAAATCATCGCAAACGCGATTCCTATAAGTATAAAAAGCGGCGTTGTCCCAAGTTTTTTATCCGCGTAAGCTCCGCCGAATCCCAAGACAACTATCGGTATTGCGATTGTGTATCCGAGTTCCCACGCAAGACTGAGAGTGCTTAACCAGTTCATCTTTTTTGCTTGTTCTGATTGTTGTTTTTTATTCATAAATATCGCGGCTAACATATTTACCGCACATATTTTTATTCACTTTTCGGCATTATTCCTCCGCGCCCGCCTTTATATTTTTTAAACGCTTTTAATTTTGCTGTTTCTCTTTCCAGAGCGGCGAACGCCTGAATAAATTCAACAGTATCAACGCGCTTTCCTTCCATTGCTTTTTTGGCTTCATCACGCGCCCGCTGTATTTGTTCTTCAATCATTTCATCAGCTCTTTCAGCCGAATTCGCCAAAATCATAAGACCATTTTTATCCATTTTTAAAATACCGCCGTCAACAGCCATAAATGATTCTTCTTTTCCATGTTTAACTCGCAAAACGCCGACCTTCACGGCAGAAATAAGCGGCATATGATTGCTCAAAATTGTTATTTCTCCTTCAAAAGTTGGTACACTTACGGCATCCGCCATCCCGGCATGAACAATTTTTTCCGGTGTTATTATTTGAAATTTAAAGCTCATATTATTTTACATCATCAATGCTTCCTTTCATGTAAAATTCATTTTCAGGCTTATCGTCATGCTTTCCTTCAAGAATTTCTTTAAACGATCTGATTGTTTCTTTCAGCGGAACATAAACGCCTGGGCGTCCGGTGAATGTTTCGGCCACAAAAAACGGCTGAGACAAAAATTTCTGAATCTTGCGCGCTCTATTCACTGTCAATTTGTCTTCTTCGCTCAACTCTTCCATCCCCAAAATATTAATAATATCCTGCAAATCTTTATATCTTTGAAGCACTTTTTGCACGCCGCGCGCAACATCATAATGCTCCTGTCCGACAATTTTTGGATCCAAGATAGTGGATGAAGAATCAAGAGGGTCAACAGCCGGATAAATGCCCAATTCCGCCAGTTGTCTTGTTAAAACTATTGTTGAGTCGAGATGGCTGAATGTTGTTGCCGGCGCCGGATCTGTTAAGTCATCCGCTGGAACATAAATCGCCTGCACGGAAGTAATGGAACCGTTTTTTGTCGTCGTGATTCTTTCCTGTAATTCTCCCATCTCGGTGGCAAGGGTTGGCTGATAACCAACAGCAGACGGTATTCTTCCAAGCAAAGCGGAAACCTCGCTTCCGGCCTGTGAAAATCTGAATATATTATCAATAAAAAGCAGAACATCTTGATTTTCTTCATCGCGGAAATATTCAGCGATAGAAACTCCTGTTAAACCAACGCGCAATCTTACACCCGGCGGTTCATTCATCTGACCAAAAACCATGACCGTTTTATCTATAACATTTGAGCGTATCATTTCATGATATAAATCGTTTCCTTCGCGTGTGCGTTCTCCCACTCCGGCAAAAACAGAAAACCCGCCATGTTCAGTTGCGATATTATGAATCAGTTCAGTTACAACAACCGTTTTTCCAACTCCCGCGCCTCCAAACAAGCCGACTTTTCCTCCCTTCATAATCGGACAGATGAGGTCTATAACTTTTATTCCTGTTTCAAGGGTTTGTGTTGCAGTTGATTGTTCAACAAATTTGGGAGCAGGCCTATGAATTGGATAACGCTTTTTCGCTTTAATTTGTCCTTTTCCGTCAATTTCTTGACCAAGCGTGTTTACAATGCGTCCCAATACTTCACGTCCAACAGGAACGCTGATCGGATTGCCGGTTGCTATAACATCAGTATTTCTTTTTAAGCCATCAGTAGAGCCCATTGCTACAGTGCGCACCATATTTGACCCCAAATATTGCTGTACTTCAAGAGTAAGAGGCCGATCATCGATTTTCAATTCAAGAGCTTCATAAATTTCCGGCAGTTTCTCTTCAAATGTGCAGTCAACAACAGCGCCGATAACCTGTGTTACTTTTCCTTTGTGCATATAAAGTATTGATTAAATTTAATATAACGCGCTTATGCCTTGCGTGAAATGCATATAGCGCGACAAATATCAATTTTTTTGCGCAAAAATTTTACGGTCTGATTTTCGAAAAATCAAGGATAAATGTTAATTAATATGAATTTTGTATTGCAATTATAACAAACTATTGACACAAATAACAATTTTTGGAAACATAAAACAGCTAATATTTTTTAACAATTTTAATTATGAAAAACTCTCCATCTGAGACAGAAACACATAATCCAGAACCGCTTCGCGATATAGCAAGCGTTAAAGATTATATTTTGAAAATAAATAATATAGCGGCAAGAGATTACGCAGAATATAAAGAAAGGGAAAATGAATTTGCCAATAATCCCCGCAGAATCATACTTTTTTGTTCAGATGGCAGGGTTGATGTTTCAATGTTTTTTAATAATCCGCTTGAAAGATTTCGCCATCCGCAGTTGCCGATGCCGGGAAATATATGGATTGCTTCCGAAGATTTTAAAAATTGCGACAGCAGAGAATTATTGGATAAATTTTATGAAGAAAACAAAAAAGATGTTGATCAACTATTTGAATATATGTTCGACGAATATTTAAAGGCAGATCCAAATTGTATTATAGAACTCCAATCGCATTCAGAAGCTCCCGGAAGTTATCATCATGGTTGCGGCGCGCATAAAAGCAATACCGCGAACGCTGTTAAAGAAACGGCAAAACTTGCTTATTTAATTTCAAGATGGAATCCAAAGGTTAGAATAGTGAGAACTCATAATTATACAGGTCAAATGAGACTGGTGCCCGCCAACGAAGTAGATAATAATGCGTTAGATGATCATGGGAATAAGATTGGTATAAGGGATTTGGCGAAAATAACGCTTAATTTTGATCCGGATTCTTCTATATTGCGCGGCGGCAATGGAGAAAATCATTTCGGTATAGATATAGATAATCATGCGGAACAAACAATTTTAATCAGCAATACGCCGCTTGCGCATCACGGAGGAGGAAGACAAGCTTTACGAATGGCATGGAACACAGATCCGCAGTTCATGTTCAATTTTATAAGAATATTAATGGGAATTATAAAATCTAATTATTTGCAAAAAAATCCGGACGCGCCGATTATCTTGCATTTCGATCTTCCTGATGGACAAAACCAAATACATGAAGACGGCGGGGTAACCAATATAAATAGCAATATATTGTTAATCAGAGGAAGAATTCTCGATTTGATGCATAAAGATTATCAAATTCAGACGATGCTTGAACAAGGGCGATTATTGGTTATAACAACATTAACCGATCCTCGAACCTACAAAACGAAGATTTATCAATAATTTATATTGCAACGATTTTATAAACCGATTCACTGGTACGCTTTATTATTTATTGACATAATAACAGTTTTATATTATAGTATTTAATCTATGAAGGAAAATTCAGAATTAAAAGAAAAGGCAATGGCGCAAGAACCGCAGGAATATCAATACGACCCGGATACAATAAATCTTATAGCATATCTGCTTCAGGGCAGATCTCTTGTTGATTTTTTTGGACCGACAATAAAAACTCATGAAGATTTTGTCGCTCTTCTGGCGGCAAATGGATATGACATACGAAATCAGCTTCAAGCAAATAAATTACGCAAGATAGAAGAGGAGGCGATTTATTTTGTAGAAAAGATGCTCAAACAATTGAAAGAAAAAGGATATTTGGCCGGAGATATTAATCCAGAAATAGATGAATCGTTATTAATAGCAAGTATGAAAGAAATATTTCTTATAGCGGCCGGAACTCATCCCGAAGCAAAAAATTTGCATCCAATGGTTCAAAAACAAGCATGCATTATATTAAAGGTTATATTTATTATAGCTTATATGGAAGGGAAAGTAGAGTTGATGCTTCAGGACTCTGCTTATGATACATTGCAAGAACTTTTAGATAATAATTTCAGAGAAATAAAAGATAAAAACGGAAGCCATTTTGAGTTAATTCCAAAACACGAAAGGCGGTTGCCGAAAATAAATATAAAAACAGTATATTCAAGTAAAAAATCAAGAGAATCGATTATAAGAAAATTATTATCAAAAGATGAGGTAACATCGGCTACAATTACAGATTATGTAAGAGCGAGAATAATAACAGAAACACCGCTGGATATTTTAAGATTGCTCTATGTGCTTGTTAAGGAAAATCGTATACCATGGAACCTGTCATTATCAAAAAGCCCAAAACAGCAATATTTTGATTTAGAAAACTTGAAAAGAATAATGGATGATGCAGAAACAGCAGATCAATTTGTCCAAACATTAATGAAAAATCCGTATATTGTTGAAGGTCTTACATTTAAAAAACGCAAGAAGAAAGATAGAAATGATAATGAAGCATCAAATGAAAATTTTGTTTGCTTGTCATGGGTCTTTGAAATACCGGTAGAAGTTGAAATAAATGGAAAGCAAACATTTATTTATTATCCAGTGGAATTGCAATTAGCAGATGAAGAAAGGGCAAAAAGAAACGGCTGGAGAAAATCTGCTGAAAAAATTACAGAAGCTAGTCATGATAAATATGAAGAGGGGATATTATGTAGAGTCGGGGCAAGAGTACGCGCCGCTGTTGACAGAATAATGGCTGAAATAAAGAATGTGGATAAATAATTTTATAACAGTCTGCTTATAAATTCTTTGATTTTTACAACTTCCTGAGTTTTGGTTTTATAATCGCGTGCATTTATAGTTCCGGACGAAGCCTCTTTTTCCCCAACAACAGCCATGTAAGGCACTTTCTCAAGTTCCGCGTTGCGTATTTTTTTACCCAAGGTCTCCGCGCTGAGATCGGTTTCAACGCGCATTCCGGCTGATTTCAATTCATCTGCGGTTTTTAACGCATAATTCGCAAATTTCTCACTTACAGGAAGAATTTTCACCTGTACCGGCGCAAGCCAGAAAGGAAACGCCCCGGCATAATGTTCAATCAAAATGCCTATAAATCTTTCAAGAGAGCCAAACGGCGCGCGGTGAATCATCACAGGTCGAACGCTTGCCCCATGTTCATCAATATATTCAAGTTTAAATCTTTCGGGAAGATTATAATCCACCTGAATTGTTCCCAATTGCCATTCGCGGCCAATCACATCTTTAACGACAAAATCAAGTTTCGGTCCGTAAAATGCCGCATCCCCCTCGTCTTTTGTATATTTTAATCCAGTTTCCTTGACCGCTTCTTCGATTTCATGTTCGGCCCGTTCCCAATTTTCATCACTGCCGATGTATTTATCGCTTTTTTTATCTCGCAGTCCAATCCTTACGCGGAAATTTTTAAATTCTAGTTTCTTGAAAATGAACATTACAAGATCAAGAACATTTAAAAATTCGCTTTTTAACTGATCAGGTCGTACAAATAAATGAGCATCATCTTGAGTAAAACCACGTACGCGCGTAAGGCCGCTCAATTCTCCAGACGCTTCATAACGGTAAACCGTGCCAAACTCCGCAAATCTAATAGGCAAATCTTTGTATGAATGCGGTTTGCTTTTATAAATCATCACATGATGAGGACAATTCATTGCTTTTAAAATAAATTCTTCTTCATCAACCTTAATCGCCGAATACATATGTTCGCGGTAATTATCGTAATGCCCGGATGTTTTATATAGATCTAGTTTTCCAATATGCGGGGTCACAACCGGAAGATATCCTCGTTTTGTTTGTTCTTCTTTCAAAAAATTCGTCAAAATATCGCGGATTATCGCGCCTTTCGGAAGCCATAAAGGAAGTCCGCTTCCAACCTCCGGAGAAATCATGAATATTTCCAGTTCTTTTCCGAGTTTTCTGTGGTCGCGCTTTTGCGCTTCCTCCATTTGTTTTAGATACGCGTCCAAATCAGCGCTCGATTCAAAACAAAGTCCATAAATACGCTGCAGCATTTTGTTTTTTTCATCTCCGCGCCAATAGGCGCCCGCGACATGAGTTAATTTAAAGGCTTTAATCTGTCCAGTTGATTCAAGGTGTGGACCCGCGCAAAGATCAATGAAGGTTTCTTTTCCCGCCGCGTTTTTATTGATATAGAAGCTTACTTCTTTTTCACCTTCTTTTTTTAATTCTTCGGCTAGATCAACCTTATATGACTGTTCGGATTTTTTTAGAAATAAAATCGCATCTTTAATTGATTTTGTAATCCGTTCAAATTTTTGATTTTCTTTGATAATACGGTTCATCTCTTCTTCAATTCGCGTCAGATCTTCAAGTGTTAAAGTTCTT
>Ga0123519_10008428_pt1 | contig 15725 bp, 11 predicted proteins | sample YelNatPaOPRAMG02_FD_87396 | JGI IMG/M metagenome (GOLD analysis project Ga0123519, IMG submission 87396) | Hot spring microbial communities from Yellowstone National Park - Yellowstone National Park OP-RAMG-02 (version 2) | ecosystem: Environmental > Aquatic > Thermal springs > Hot (42-90C) ...
CGGCGCGGCTTCAATGGGGCCGCGGCTCATGAGCCGCGGAAAGCGTGGGAGGCCGGTCGCCCGTGCTCGGTGCTGACCGGCTTCAATGGGGCCGCGGCTCATGAGCCGCGGAAAGAGTCATGTTCGCGTGGAACTGCTTCTCGGATTCGCGGCTTCAATGGGGCCGCGGCTCATGAGCCGCGGAAAGACCACTATGGCAGGATACGACTTCAAACACTATAGCTTCAATGGGGCCGCGGCTCATGAGCCGCGGAAAGGTTCATGGCGTCGACAGCGTGGTCGCGCGGGTGGACGCTTCAATGGGGCCGCGGCTCATGAGCCGCGGAAAGGGCATGCAGGCCGCGGTAAATCTGGCCTTCAAGACGCTTCAATGGGGCCGCGGCTCATGAGCCGCGGAAAGAGCCGGCCTCGCAACCCGCGCATTCACGCACGCTTGCGCTGCGTTCCGCGAGCGTGACGCCAAAATGCACCAGCCACAATATCGCACGCGGCATCATGCAATTCGTAAATCCCTGATTGCCAAAGAACTGCGCTCCCGCGAGCGTGCCCAGCACCCCCCTCCACCACCGGCGCACTCGCGGACAACCTTACAAAAACCAACCGATCGCCGCATCTTCCGCCGGCGGCGGTCAGGGCCATACCGCACGCCCCCGGACCGCTTACTCCGGCATGCTACATCATCGGTTCCGGCAAGTCAAGCCGAATACCCACGCGACTGCGCGTTTCGCCGTCGCAAGGCCTTGCTGCGCAGCCATCAGGGCCATATCATCACGTCGGGCATCGCCATCGGGACAGGACCACGCGGAGCAGCCGGACTCCCCGCATGGGCCACTTCTGCTGCCGGTGCCGCACGTCGTACAACCGTCGGCGGGCTTCAGAAATCCGGCGCAGGAGAACCAACCGCATGGCCGAGCAACTCATAACGCCTGAGAATCTCAGCAAGGAACTGCTCAAGAACATTCTCGACGCCGCCTTCATGGACACGTCCTTCGATAAGGATGGCGACCTGGTCGTCCGCGACAGACTCAACTGTTACGTTTTCCCCAGCCGCGAACGCGTGCAGCTCATGGCCCTGTTCCGCTTCACGCCCGACTCCACCGAAGACCAGCGCCTGGCGGCGGCCAACCGCATCAACATGGAATACGCCATCATTCGGGCAATGGTCGGCAAGAGCGGCGCGCTGCTTTTCACCTGGGACATACCCGTGGCCGGCGGCATCACGGCCAAGGCTTTCGTCCTCGCCGTCAAACGGTTCTGTACCATCCCGCAGCAGGCGATAGCCGAATGCGCCAGCGATCTGGTGGCGTGAACGGCGTCCGCAGCACCGGGGCGGCTTTTCAGCGCGCGTTGCCGGCGGGACGGTTTTCCGCTGTTGTGGTATTGCGTCGGCCGCCGGCCCGACGCACACTGCGGGTATGGCGCGCCCGGTTCTTCCTGCTGTCGTGACGGCGATCGTTCTTCAGGCCGTAAGCCCCGTGCCCGCCGGCGAACAGCCGCCGCAGATCGCCAACTCCCTGGGCATGAAACTCGTCCGCATCGAGCCGGGCGAGTTCGTCATGGGCAGCGCCCCCGCCCCGCCGCGCACGCGCGACGAGTGGCTCGAGCGCGACTGGGATGAATCGCCTTCTCACACCGTCCGCCTTACGCAGGCCTTTTACATGAGCGCCTGCGAAGTTACCAACGCCCAGTACGAACGCTTCGACCCGGAGCACAAAGCCTGGCGCGGCCGGGCAGGCGTATCCAAAACCGACGACGAACCGGTTACCTTCGTAACCTGGAAACAGGCCGTGGACTTCTGCGCCTGGCTGTCGGAAAAGGAAGGCCGGCCCTATCGTCTGCCCACCGAAGCCGAATGGGAATACGCCTGCCGCGCCGGCACCACGACGCCCTTCAACACCGGCGATTCGCTTTCGCCGTCGCAGGCCAACATCGGCCTCGCCGCCGACGGCAGAACGCGCATCACCACCCTGCCCGTCGGCACGTTCAGACCGAACGCCTGGGGCCTGTATGACATGCACGGCAACGTCGAGGAATGGTGTCTGGACTGGTACGGACCGTATGAGCCGCACGTCCAGACCGACCCCGTCGGGCGCTCCGAGGGATATGCGCGCGTAAGCCGCGGCGGCAGTTACAACGGCCGGCAGCTGGGCCGCTTCGCCGGCGCGGCGCGATACTGCCGGTCGGCCAATCGCGCCGGCTATCTGCCCGACGACGCCAACCGCTGCGTCGGGTTTCGCGTGGTGATGGCCGGACCGCCTGCCGGCAAGCCGCTTCCGCCGGCGCCGCCTCCGCTCAATCAGCAGAACGTGGCGCAGGAGCGCGCGCCGACCACCGCTCCCGCATCCGCCCCGCCGCGCTTCATCGATTTCACCCGCGCCGGCAAAGCGCCGACGATACCCCGCGACACATGGGGCCCCATCTTCAGCGCCTGGAACCATTTCACCGCCGTGTGCGTGTGTCCCAACGGCGACGTGCTGGCCGCGTGGTATTCCACCGTCGCCGAAGAAGGCCGCGAGGTGGCCATCGCCGCCAGCCGTCTGCGGGCCGGCGCCGACGCGTGGGAGCCGGCGTCGCTGTTCTTCGACGTGCCCGACATGAACGACCACGCGCCGGTGCTGCTGTCCGACGGCAGGCGCATCTATCACTTTTCCTCCATGGGTCTGAGGGGCTGGGACGACGCCTCCAACGTCATGCGCGTTTCCGACGACAGCGGCCGCACCTGGTCCGCGCCGCGCATCATCCTCCACCGCCACGACCCGCAGCATCTGAGCCAGGCCTGCTCGGCCATTGTCGCCGCCGACGGAACTCTCGTGCTCGCAGTTGACGGCGACAATCACCGCGATGAACGCATAATGACCAGCCGCGACGGCGGCGCCGCCTGGCGCGTGGGCGCCGGCTGCATGCGCAAAACCTGCGGCGCGTATGCCATCCATCCCGCCGTCGTTCAGCGCGCCGACGGTGCGCTGCTGGCGTTTTTGCGCGGCCCCAATCCCATGCCCGTCTGTGTTTCCCCCGACATGGGAGAAACCTGGCAACTGGCAACCACCCCGTTTCCGGGCATAAGCGTGGGCCAGAAGGCCGCCGCGCTCAAACTCCGCAGCGGCGCATTGCTTCTGTGCAGCATCGACAACGGCAGGAAACTGGTCGGCGGCGGTTCCTTCGCGGCCCTGTCGCCCGATGACGGCCGGACGTGGCCCCACGTGCGGCGGCTCGAAGGCGTAGGCGGTTACATGTCGGCCGCCCAGGCGCCCGACGGCATGATCTACGTCTTCGGCAGCCGCATGACCTGCGTGGCCTTCAACGAGCAGTGGCTGAGGCAGCCGCAGTGATGTAAACGCACGTGCGTCCGCCGCCCCGCCTGCCGGCGCGCGGCCGAGCCGGCGCTACTGCAACGGAAACGCCGTTACCTTCACATCCCTGCGATCGGCCGTCACGCCCGTGCGGTCGATCACGATGCCCAGGCGCCGTTGCGCCACCAGCTCGGCCGCGCTGCTGCCGGCATTGCGCCAGCCCTGGATCAGAAGATACGCGGTGAACGTGTCCGACCGCGTCGTCACCAGGTTGCTTATGCGGGTTATGATCAGAAACTGCTCCTCGAAATCGCCGCGCACGCCATCGGTCAGCGCGTTGCTGCTGTTCAGCGGCGTGATATCTCCATCCACATCGTCGGGGTCGGCGCCGCCGGTCAGTATCGCGTTCACTTGGCCGAGCACCTCCGGCACCAGAAGCAGATCGAACAGCGTCTTGAACGGCCCGTTGCCCGGCGGGTTGGTGCCGTCGGCCGTCACGTCACGGAAGCGCACTATCGCCTGCGCCAGCCTTTCGTTGGCCGACCTGTCGGGCGGATTGCGCGACCAGTCCGCCCGCAACATCGGCACCTGCGCCAGAACCTTCCACGGCGCCGTGTTGATGTTGACCAGACCGTTGACCCCCAGCGTGCGCTCCGCCTCGCTGTTCGCCCCGTACACCGTCGGGTCGGCATTGGCCACCGGTATCCGGCTGGCGTCGGGCGCCCAGTCCTTCGGAGCATTGGGCAGATAGTCGTCGTGCGGCGCAAGCACGGTGAAGTAATCGAACACCTTCATCGCCCACCGGTAGCGCCAGTTGTCCGGATCGTCCGACCAGTCGCGCGCCCGCAGGTTCGCCGGCGTAATCGGCCCGCTCGCCGAACGCGGCCGCTCCCACACCGGGCAGCAACGCCCGATGTTCTCCGACCCGTCGTCGTTCACGTCGGTATCCTCGGCCGACACGCTGTCCATGGTGACGGCGTTGATCTCCAGCAGGCTCTGCCCGTCCCTTATCACGTATGCGCTGATGAACGGCACCTGAAGCACATCCCCCGTGCGGGCGAAGCCGCCGAAGGGAAACTTCCGCGCCGGCAGCGCGTTCAGGTCGGCCCCGCCGTTGGACGCACCCGCCGTGTTGGCCAGCTGTATCGTGAACTCGCTCGACGGATACGACGACCGCGGCGATTCCTTGCCCAGGCTCAGCGGCACGTCCGGCGCCGGCTCGGGCTCGCCGGGGTTGGGCGGCGCCGCCACGGGCTTCCACTTCTTCTCGTCGATGCCCTGATGACGCTTGCTGTTCAGATTCCCCACATATCTCCCCGGATACACGCACCTCCACGGCGTGCGCGTCTCGCGCGCGTAATGCCAGAAGCGCGCCTCGAAGTTGGGGTCGGGCGGGTCGCCCACGGTCTCAACCGTCAGGCCCGTGAAATCGAACGAATCCACCGGCACCATGTCGTTGCCGCCGCCGCCGGCCGGCCGCATGAGCACCATCTCGCGCCCGTTGACGTTGTTGCTCAGCTTCTCGATGAGCTTGTACAGGTCGCGCACGTATATGCTCATCGTGATGTCGCCGCCGTTGACGCTCGTCGGCCGGTAATGGGCGGCGTTCTGGTCGTTGCCGCCCTCCTTGAAGTTCTCTATCACCGCATACGCCCCCGCTCCCAGCGACAGGTTCCCCGGCAGCGTGCCCACCGTCTCCACCTGAAGCGGGTAGGGATTGTTGCCGCTGCGGCTGACGGCCCATATCTGCCAGCCGCCCAGGTCTATCGCGAACGGATGCGGATTGAAGATTTCTATCGCGATGTATCCCTTCTTGTTCTGCTGTTTGCCGTTGCCGGTGTCGTGTTCGGTGGTGTCGGTGTTGACGTATATCTCGCTTATGTACGGCTGCGGGCGCACCGGATAAATGCTCGCCGTGACGTTCTTCACGGTTCCGTTCACCGACGCCTGAATGGTCACATCGCGCTTCAGATAGCGCGGGTTGGTCCAGCGGTTGGGATCGCGCATCTGGATTGTATTGGCCGCAGCGATCGCCGCGCGCAGCAGCAACTGCTGGCCCGGCGGTATGAACACCTGCGCATCGCCCGACCGCGGATCGCGTATGCTCGAGCGGAACATGCGCGCCGGATGCGCCGCGGTGTTGGCCGGGTCCAGTTCCTGTCCCTGATACGGCTTCGTTATGGCGCCCGGCGCGTTCTGTATCTGCCGCCAGAACGGCGTGGTGTCGAAGTTCGCTCCGCTGTTGAGGTCGCCGGGACGGTCCGCCATCACGTTCCACCAGGCGCGCCACAGCTCCTCGAAACTCGCCGTGTTCAGCGACGCCTTCACCGGCACGCGCTCGTACACGTCGAACGGCTGGAACTGCGCCGGCGCCTGCGCCCGCACCGGCGGATTGCCCTGCGGATATGCCGGGCCGGTCAGCGATGCCGGCGAGATACAGTTGCTCACCGGGTTCCGCGTAACCAGCAGCGGCCGGACGTTCCACGCGCCGCTGGGGTAATCGAAGTTCTGCGCGTACCACAGGCCCGCCTGGCTCGGTGCGTATTTCTGCGTCGGCCCGCCCATCGATATGTTCAGCCACTTGTCCAGTTCCGTGCCGAAGCCCGGATCGCGCATGATGAACCGCCACGCCGTCGTCAGCTGTTCGCTGAACCCGACGGCGCGGTACTTGGCCGAGCCGATGTTGTTGCCCGGCCAGTCGAGGCGCCGGCCCAGCTGCGACCAGAACGCCTCCTGCTGCGAAACGAAGGTGAAGTTGTTGGGCGCCGCCACGAGCACGCCGGTGTCGGCATAGGGCAGCAGCGACGCCGTGGGCGCTGCGCTGTTGAAGCGGTAGCGGTTCAGCGCATCCATCTGGGCATCGATCTGCGCCGGCGTCCCCAGCAGCACTCCCCGCAGGCTTATGTTGGAGGGGAAGAAATTGGCCGGCAGCTCCACGCCCTCGGCGCTCCAGTCCCACGCCGTGGCCGCGTTGATCGCCGAGTTGTTGTCCACTATCCGCGCCGCCGCGAACCACGTCACATTGTCCATCTGCCCGAAAATCGCGTTGCGCTGTTCGAGTGGCAGACGCCACAGCCCCGCATCGGCTATGCCGTCGTTGTCGGTGTCGGCCGCCAGCACCACCTGCCCGTTGCTCAGCCGCAGCGCCGGCATCTCCACCGGCGCTCCGCCCGCGTTCACCGTGACCGACGTTATCACCAGGTTCATGCGCTGCCGGTAGCGCACGCCCGTCAGCGGACAGGTAAACCAGCTGGCCGACTCCCACAGGCCGGGCGCCGGGTCGGTGGCGATGGAGTTGGGCGCCAGCGGCGCCGATATCGCCGGCCAGTACACGTCGTTGTTGCTTATCTCCGGCACGCGGCTGGCCAGCCAGTCCTTGGCATGCTGAAGCGCAACCTCGCTCTGCGACGGATCCGGCACCGGACAGTCCCACGGCACATACAGATATCGCCGCTGCGAATCCGACCGCGGCCGCCAGTAGCGCACCTCTACCGCCGGATTGGCCGCCAGCTCATATCCCGTCAGGTCCTCCACCCCCACCACCGCCGCCGCCATGTTGCGCAGCCCGCTGAGCATCAGATCGGCATGATGGTTCGACTGGTTCGCCAGCGATGCGCCGCGGTCCGACCGCACCGTGGCTATCCACGCCGTGCCCATCAGCGCCAGCAGCACGAGCAGCGTCACCACCATGATCATCACCGAACCGCGGCGACGCCTTGCCGATTCGCCCTTACGCATGACCACCTCGCTACCCGCAACACCCCCCATAACGCCGTCTCCCGCAGCCCGTCCGTTCCACCATCGCCCTGCGCCGTCGCCCCGCACGCCGCGGCGCACGACGCTATTGCGGACCGATCACCAGCTCATACCTCATCCCCTCCGCCAGCCTTCCGGCCGGGTCTTCCAGCATCATCGTCACCCGCACCATCCGCGGCGCCTGGTTCACCCACACGCACGTATATGCCGCGTTGCTCAGCTCGCGCTCAAAATGCCATGCCGGTATCGCGCCGCTCAGATTCGCCGCCACCAGCACGTCGTACAGCGGCACCACATCCACAAGCTGATTGGGGTCCATCGGTCCGGCTGCCCGCACGATGTTGCCGTCGGGACCGCCGTTGAACTGCGCCGCCGTGGAGCTCGTATCGCGCGGATAACCATACCACCGCGTGCACACCTGCCCCGTCAGCGGATGGATCAGAAAATCGGTCCGGCCGTCCTGTCCGAGCGCCACCACCTTGCCCGGCGTAACCTGCCCGTCGTTGTCGAGGTCCTCCGTGGTCTCCTGAACCAGGAAGTCGCCGGCGTACTCCAGAATGAATTCCGACACGCCCTCGATGAGTATCGGCGCCGCCAGCGCCACCGCCTGGCTGGTCAGCGGCCTGGCCGGCCGCGGATTGCACTGAAACCGGTAGTCGCACAGCGCCATCCACCAGTTGCCCGTGGCCGATGCCGCCGCCACACGCCCCCGCAGCGTTTCCAGCGTCGCCGCGCCAAGATCGTAGCGCGACTGCCGCAGCAGCCAAGAACCCGCCGACGCCGGCGAATTGCCCGCGATCGGCGACAGCGGCAGCGCCGCCGTAGTCGTTATGTATGCTTCGCTGATCGTCGCCGGGTCGCGCAGCAGCAGCGCGAACCGCCCCAGATAATCCGTCATCGCGCCGCTGGTGTCGGTCAGATGTCCGTACCACACCCATGCCTCGCGGCTCATCGTGCCGCTCACGAAAGCCCCGTCGTTGGCCGTCTGCCGCCGGTACACCCCGCGCGCCGGAAAACCCATGTAATCGCGCCGCAGCAGCCCGCGCGGGCTGTTCATGAGCGTCGCGCGTATGAAGCACACCGGCGCGTCCGGCGCCCACGCCCGCCCGTCGTACTGCATGACCGACTCGGCCGCCCGCGCATCGCGCGTTATCGCGTTCACCGCCTGCCCGATGCCCACCGTATCGCTGGAAGCGCGGAATATCTCGTTCACCCCCGCCAGCAGCATCACCACCAGCGCCAGCGATATCAGCAGCTCCACCAGCGTAAACGCCCTCTTCAGTTCCGAGGACGCCCGCGGGCAGCTTCCGCCTTGACCGTTGCTCCGCCGCATCATTTCACCACGATAAACGTCGTGTACGCCGACACATCCATCGCCGGCCCGCTGAATACAGGATTCGCCGCCGATGGATCCTCATAACCGCGCCCCACCACATACGCATCCACGGCGCTTTCGATGTTGCTGTCGCCGCCGGACAGCCCCTCGCCCGGCGCCAGCTCGAAGACGCTTCCCCCGCCGTTGCCCAGACGGTAAACGCGCCCGGCGTGATCTCCCGCCGCTATCACCACAAAAGCGCCGACATCCAGAAAGGGATATGCGCTTTCGAACGTCACCCGGTCCACCCCGTCCGGGTCGCGCGCCAGACGGTTCACGCGCACCAGCCGCGGCATCAGATTCGGCGCGTTGCCCCCCAGCGCTACCGTGTCGCGCGCGTCGAACGCCGGCCGGTTGCGGGCCTGAAGCACGATGATGATCACCTGCGCGAAACGCTGCCCCGCCGGCCGCCGGTACAGCACCGTCCACGCATACCGCGGATCGCCGGCGCAGATCAGATTCCCCGCCACCCGCTGCCAGCGGGCATCGGGTATGCCCGCGCTGTCGCCCAGGGCGCGCACCACCCCGCCCGTCGGCGGCAGCAGCGACGCATCTCCCAGCGCCTGCTGCAGATACCGCGACGCCGATTCCGCCAGCACGGCGCCCGCAGTCTCCTCCACGTTGCTCTGCGTCTGCATGATCGCCACCGGGAACATGCCCGCCAGCATGATGAACCCTATCCCCAGGATCACCACGGCGAACATCACCTCGGTGAACGTCACGCCCCGACGCCAGCGCCGGCGTCCCCTGCCGCGGTTGTCGGCCGACTTGCTCAGCATCGTCACTCCGTCCTGATCAGCGTCCCGTTGTACCGGTTCACCAGCAGCGGCACTGCGTTGCTCTCTATCCACGCTTCCTCGCCCGCCGGATCCACCCCTCCGAACTGCGGATCGCTCATGTCGTACCCCGCCGCCCGGAACGCCGGCAGCGGAAACAGCACCACCCCGAACTGCGACACCGGCGGATTCGACGCCGGCCAGTTCGCCGGCGGCGGCGCCGCAAAGTTCGCCCGCGGATTCAGCAGCCGCGCTACCGCCGTCCACCTGCCCCCGCTGTTCATGCGGAATCCGTACGGCACCCCCGCCAGACATCCGCGCCCGTCGAACAGTATCACCGGCCCCGCCGGCACCGATTGCGCCCCGAACAGCGCCGTGCATCCCATGTAACGGTCCCCGGACAGGCTGTTGAGCGTCTGCGCCGCCACCCCCGTCGGCAGCGCCACGAAATCCTGGTCCGCCGCCAGATCCAGATACACCACCCCACCCGTCTCCTCGTCCCCGTAAACCGTCGCCATGTTCACGCGGTCCGTCGCCGGATCCAGAAAGAACATCACCCCCGTGTAGCGCTGCAACTCTATCGCCGCCGTCCGCGCGCTGCTCAGCGCCGCCGCAACCTGGTTCTGCGCCCCCTGTATGCTCCGGTTGCCCGTCAGCGTGCCGAATATCGGCACCGCCATGGCGATCGCCAGCAGTATCACCCCCATCACCACCAGCAGCTCTATCAGCGTCCAGCCGCGCCGCGCCGCAAGCCGCCCCGCCGCTGCCGAATATGTTTCCCTGTGCCCGCGCATGTCAGTTGTCGAACGAGTAAATGTTGTCGTCGCCCCGCGCAAAATCGCCGTCGGGTCCCGCCGACGCGAAAAACGGCTTGAACGCCTTCATCTCGTCCAGCTTCCTCATCTTGTCCGGATCGTTCGTCGGCGCGCTCGGATAAACCACCGTAAGCGGATTGCATATCACCCGCGTCTGCCCGCTCACCGACACGTTGCCCAGCCCGTAACGGTACCACCACGAACCCGTCCACGCCGGATCCACCAGCGGCCCGGGAATGTAAATGATCGGATTCCCCCACCCGTCCAGAAACATCGGCACGTGATCGCTGGTCGGCTCCCACGGCCCGCCCGGCGGCTGCTGCTGGTTGTTCGACGAATGGTTCTGCGTGCAGCGGTAATACTGCCCCCCGTGCATAACCAGGTCTCCGGCCTGATATGCCACCCCGGGCGCCCACTCCAGCGGCGCCTGCTGATCCGACGCGAACTTCGCCAGCAGCGCCCTGTTCGCCGGCGCCGCCAGCGCCCGCCGCATCACCCGCTGCGTCCGCACCACCGCGTTGCCGAACCGGTTGTTACGGTAATTCACGGTGACATTCCCCGGCGCGTCCACCCGCCCCTCGCTCGGCACCGCCCCGCGCAGCTCCAGCTCCGCCAGCATGTTCCGCATGTTCTCCATCGTCAGCCGCGTGGCCCGCGCCCGGCTCTGGTCCGACAGCCTGCCCAGACCGACCACCAGCAGCGACGCCAGGATGATCAGCACGGCCACCGCCAGCATGATCTCCACCGCCGTAAATGCTCTGCGCCCTGCGTTCACCATCATCCTCCGCCAACAGGATTATGCGCTGTGTCCACCGCTCCGCCGCGCGTTCCTCCGCCCCGTTTCCACGCGCGGCCGCGCCCTTCTCTGCCTCACTTGCGCCAGGTCTGCTCGTAACTGTACAGATTGTCCACCACCGTGCGGAACCGCCTGTCGGGCCCGGCCGACAGGAAAAACCACCTGTCCTGCGGCGCTATGCCGGGATTCGGCGCGCCGCGCCGCATGAACACCACCGGCATCCCCCACGCATCCCGCAGCACCGACCCGTCAAACAGCGACAGCGGCAGATGCGAAAACACGCCCTGCCCCAGATACCGGCGACACAGCGCCACGAACTCCCTGCTGTTGGCCGTCGCCCGTCGCCGCAGCACCTCCTCGCTTCCCGGCGCCTCCGCCGATTCCGCCAGGCTCGTTACCCCCGCCAGAGCCCGCTGAAAATCCTGCCATTGCGGACCTTCATATTGCGCTATCGTCGTCTCCAGCTCCGCCAGCAACCGCCCCGTGAGCGCCTCGGCCGACCGCCCACGCACGTGCCGCGCCAGATTCACCATAAGCCCCAGCACTATCACCAGCACCGCCACCGCCGCCAGCAACTCGATGAACGTCAGGCCCCTCCCCGCCCGCGCCCGACAGCCCCCGCGCGCCGCCCGCCTGTTGCGGCGCGGCACATCTGCGGCGGCAACCTGCTCACGGCCCCTCATGGATTGCGTTCGAAGTTGTACACATCATCCGATTTACTGCCGGAGGTAAACTGCCCGTCAAGACCCGGCGACGCCACTATGTACGGCCCCGAATACACCAGCGTCTCTCCCGCCCCTATCACGTTGTCGTTGTTCATGTCCCCCAGCGCCCACCGCAATACCGGCGCCGGTATCATCCCCTCGTTCTGATGAAACATGAAATACGCGTTCTTCCCGGGATTCACCTCACCCACCAGCGGCGCCGGCGTAACCCCGTCGCCGCACACGCGATACCGCCGCGGGTAATATTCGATAGCCGGCCTCACCAGCTGATTCGTCAGCGAATCGCGTATCACCGTCCCCGAACTGTCGCACAGCACCCACTCGTTGCCGTCCCGCCGCACGTTGAACTGCTCCACGTTCAGATACGGCGGATACACCTTTCCCCCGGCCACCACGCGGAAACCCGGCCCCGCCTGTCCGTCGTTGTCGCCCGGACCGATCAGCGCACGCGCCAGCATGTGCGCGCCGCGGAAATTCGTGCTCATCGGCGGCGGCTGGATCATCGGATACGCCCCGAAATCCGCCTTGTACGCCTCCAGAGCCTGACATATCGCCTGTATGTCCCCCGCTATCCGCTGCGTCGCCGCCCGCCGCTTCGCCGCCGACACCACCCCCAGCAGCAACCCCGCCAGCAGCCCCATTATGCTCAGAACGACCAGCAACTCGGCCAGCGTGAAACCACGCCGCCCGCTCCCCGCCCGCCGAAATAGCCTCCCGCCGCCGTTCATCTGTCCGCGCTCCTACGGCACCACGCTGCCGAAACTGGTTATGTCATCCGCCGTCCCATAGAGCCCGTCGGGACCCGCCGCTATCAGAATGAACCCGTCTCTAGCCCGCGGCACCGTCGGCAGACTCGGGTTCCTCAGATAAGGCCCGGCGTCGTTGGGCGTCCCGTCGGTCAACAGCGGCCCGTTCACATCTCCCACCAGCGCCAGCCCCTTATCGCCGCTTAGCCCGACTCTCCCCCTGTGCTTGGAGTTGAACGGATCCGCGTTGAACGCCGCTGTCGTGTACAGCGTTATCATCCGCAGGTCGTACTGCGCCGCCCCCGCCGTATCCACAATCCCCGGCGCGCCCGGCCTGGCACGCAGATACAGTATCGGCCTCTCCGTGTACGAACGCTCGACAAACACGGGTATCGCCCGCCCGGCGTTCAACTCGTTGACCTTGTCCGCACTGATCAGCATCTGCGACCAGTTCTCGATGAACGGCGCGTATGTCTTCGGGTTCGCAACGTTCAGGCTCCTCGGACCCAGACCCACCAGATCCCTGTTGAAGGTCACCGTCCCGCTGCCGTCCACCTGAAGCCCGCCTATCAGCCCCAGCACCAGGTTCTCAGGCCCCGTCGCCGGATTGCCCAGACACTGGTCGTTGCGATATGGACCCGGATAAGCGTTGAAGGTCTGATGATAGGCTTCGCACCCCGCCCGCAACACCTGCACCACCGACGCCGCCTTCGCCGCCTTCGCCCGCGAGCGAATGTGGTTTATCGCGGGCGCAAGCAGCCCCACCAGAATGCCGATGATGCCTATCACCACCAGCATCTCCACCACCGAAAACCCGCCCGCCGACCCGCTCCAACCTCTTCGCGCGCGCTTGAGCATGGCTTGGCCTCTGTATCGCCTGCCTACTTCTTCTTCGCCCCGCCCGACACGGCGCCGATCAGGCTGATCATCGGCATGAACAGCGCCACCACGATGAAGCCGACGATCAGACCCAGTATCACCACCATCACCGGCTCCAGAACGCTCACCAGCGAACCCACCAGCGTATCGACGTCGTTGTCGTAGTTGTCGGCCACCTTCAGCAGCATCTTGTCCAGGTCGCCCGTCTCCTCGCCCACGTCCACCATGTTCACCACGATGGCGTCGCATACCTTCGTCGCCCGCAGCGGGTCCGCAAAACTCTCGCCCTCGCGGATGGCATCGTGCACCTTCAGCAGCGCCCGGCTGAATACCTCGTTGCCGCACGTGTCCTTCGTTATGTTCATCGCGTCCAGTATCGGCACGCCGGCGCTTATCAGCGTCCCCAGCGTGCGCGTGAAACGCGCAATCACGCTCTTGCTGACAATCGCCCCCAGAATCGGAATCTTCATCTTCACCACGTCCACCGCGTAGCGCCCGCCCTCGCTCATCCGCAGCAGCTTCAGCAGCAGATACATCAGAAACGGAAAGCCCACGATGTACGCCCACCCGTAATCGTTGGCCACCCACCTGCTCACCTTCAGCAGCGTCTTGGTCACGTCCGGCAGATCGACCTTGAAATCCTTGAATATCTGCTCGAACTTCGGAATCACGAAAATCATGATCATCGTCACGATGCCCACCGCGATGGATATCACCACCGCCGGGTAGATCATCGCGCCGATCACCTTCTTCTTCAGCTTCTGCGCCTTCTCCATGAAATCGGCCAGACGCGCCAGAATCAGATCCAGCACGCCGCCCGCCTCGCCCGCCGCCACCATGCTCACATACAACTTGTCGAATGCCTTCGGATGCCGCGCCATCGCCGCCGACAGCGACGTGCCCCCCTCCACATCCTCCGCCACCGCCCCGATGATCGCCTTCATCAGCCCCGGCTTCTGCTGCTGCTCCAGTATCTGAAGCGACCGCAGTATCGGCAGACCCGCATCCTGAAGCGTGGACAACTGCCGCGTAAACGCCGTAAGCTGCTTCGCCGACACACCCCCGATGCTTATCGGCATCTTCCTCTTCGGACCCGTCTCCGCCGCCGTCGGCTTCTTCGCCGGACGCTTCTTCGCCGCACGCTCCTTCACCCGCGTCGGGTAAAAACCCTTCGACCGTATCTTCTTTATCGCCTCCTCCGGCGACGCCGCCTCGATCTCGTCCTTCACCTCCTGCCCGGATGCGTTCATCGCCTCAAAAGAGTAGATAGGCATGCCCTTGCTCCTCTTGCTGTCGCTCCACACCGATTATACGCCCTGTCCACCTGCTCCCCGTCGCGCTTACCTGCCCCCCGCCGGCCACATGCGGTTTATCCGCTTCACCGTCTCCTCCACCAGCACCTGCCCCCCCTCCGGGCCCACAACATACTTATCCGCGCTGTAACCCCCTCCCCTTACCCCCTTCTCCGTCGGCAGATACCCCATCTGCCCGCTGCACAACTGCACCACCATCGTCAGCACCGCCCGGCTCCGACCCTTCATCCGCAAACCGTAATCCAGATACAGCTCGAACGGATTGGTCGCTATCGCCACATCCCCCAGCCGGATTACGTGCAGCTCCGCCTCCGCCGGATCATCCGTCTCATAAAAAGGCGGCGCCGGCGGCTGCTTTTCCGGAATCTTCACCGTCGCCACATCGTGCATGAACACCAGCTCCTCCGCCATCCCCTCCTTCGCCACCGGCATCACATCCTCCACCGCCCCCGCTATCCGCCGCGCTATCTCCTGCCGCCGCGTCAGACCCCGCCGCCTGTCCATCGCCTGTTCCGCCTGCTTCCGCCACAGCAGATGCGGCGACTGGTCCCCCGCCGCCCCGCATTGCGCCAGCACAAACAGCTCCTCGCCCCACCGCCGCCGCAGCTCCAGCCGCGCTTCGTGCCAGAAATCCGCGGATATCTCGCTCAGATTCTCCGTCTCCTGCGCCGTGCACGCGATGTTCACCACCATTCCCGTCAGCTTCCCCCCGGCCCAGAAAAACAGCATCTCCACCCCGTGATCCTCGCCCCCCTCGATATTGGCGAAATCCTCCCGCGCCGTGCTGCCGTACATCGCCGCGCTGCCGTTGAAATACACCGCCCGACGGTTGTGCCCGATCACCGCATGCCCCAGCGCCCAGCTCATCGCCCCTGGCCGCCGCTTCCGCCACGCCTCCACCGCCGCCCCCGCCACCTTCCTGGCGAATATCTCCCCGTATTCGTCCGCCGTCATCACTCCCTCGTCGCGGCTGACGTCGTACAGCCCCTTGAACGTGCTCTCGAAAAACCCCGGCGCCGTGTGCGTGTGCGTCGCGTTCAGAAACAGCTTGCGCACGTCGAAATCCGGTAGCTCCCGCCGCACCAGCTCGCGCACGCGCTGCTGTATCGCCCGCTGAATCATTATCACATCGCACGACACCATTATCGCCTGCTCGACCGGCCCCTCCGCCGAGCGCGTCTCCAGCGCCAGCGCCGTCGCCGTCAGCGGGTCGCGCACCTTGCGCGCTATGCGCTTGTACAACTGCCCCACCAC
>Ga0123519_10008429_pt1 | contig 15725 bp, 12 predicted proteins | sample YelNatPaOPRAMG02_FD_87396 | JGI IMG/M metagenome (GOLD analysis project Ga0123519, IMG submission 87396) | Hot spring microbial communities from Yellowstone National Park - Yellowstone National Park OP-RAMG-02 (version 2) | ecosystem: Environmental > Aquatic > Thermal springs > Hot (42-90C) ...
ACTTGCTTGTCCATTATCCTCTGCTTCTATAGCTGGGTTAGCTCCTGGAGTATCAATAAATGTAATAACAGGAAAATTAAATTTATCAGCTAACTTCATTATTCTTTGGCTCTTTCTATAGCCAGATGGATTTGGCATACCAAAATTGTATTCGATGCGCTCTTTGATATCTTTCCCTTTATTATGCCCAATTACAGCAACGGTTCTGCCATTTAATTTTCCTAATCCAGCAGTAATAGCTTTATCATCAGAAGAAAGCCTATCACCTGAAAGCTCTATAAAATCATCAAAGATATTTAAAATATAATCAATTGCTTTTGGCCTATTCTCATTTCTTGAAAGTTCTACAATTTTCCAAGTTTTTTGTGCAATTCTTGTTTCTTTTTTTAATCCCTTTATTTTCTCAATAATATTTGTTTTTGCTTTTGTAAAACTTAACCTCGAAAGAAATTTAATTTTTTTAAATAAACTAATTTTTGAAAGATTATCATATAAAACTTCTACTGATTCCTTTTTCAAATTATTATCTTTTTTTTCTATTTCGTTACTCATAATTATTTAAAATTTTTAAATTTAAATTAATTTTAATCTAAAAATAACTTAAGAATATTTACAATTTTATCTTTTAATTCATTTCTATTGACAATTAAATCTATTTGACCATTTCTTAAATTTCTTTCAGAAAGACCAAAATCAACAGGTAGTTCCTTTTTTATTGTTTGCTTTACAACTCTTGGACCTGCAAAACAAAATAATGCTTGTGGCTCTGCAATTATAATATCTGCTATTGTTGCAAAGCTTGCACTAACTCCACCAGTTGTTGGGTTTGTTATTACAGATATATAAAGTAATTTATTTTCCTTAACTTTATTTATGGCTGATACGGTTTTTGCCATTTGCATCAATGAAATTATACCTTCTTGCATTCTTGCCCCACCAGATGAACAGATAAGTATCAAGGGTATTTTTTTCTCAATACTTATTTCTGAAAGCAGTTTTATTCTTTCTCCAACAACACTTCCCATGCTTCCACCCATGAAATTAAATTCCATTGAACCTAAAGCAACATTAAATCCACCAACTTTTGCAAGCCCTGTTATTATGGCTTCTGATATGCCAGTATTTTGTTGAGATTGATAAAGTCTATCTTTGTATGATTTTGTATCTGTAAAATTTAAAAAATCAATAGGTTTAATATCATTGCCAATTTCATTAAAAGAACCAGAGTCTGCAATAAGTTTTATTTTTTCTTCTGCATTAATATAATAATGATAATTGCAATTTGGACAAACCTTTAAATTTTTTAAAAATTCATCAATTGGTATTAAAGTTTTACACTTCTCGCATTCAAAATCAGCCATAAATTAGAAACTCCGTATTTTTATTATAAAATTAACTTTATGAAACATATTTATTTTTCTTATTTAACAATTTAACATTAATCCTCAAATTTTTTAAAAGCAAGAGTAACATTATGCCCACCAAATCCCATTGAATTTTTTAATGCTATCCTTATATTCTTATGTATAGCAACATTTGGGGTATAATTTAAATCACAATCTTTATCCGCATTAAAATAATTTATAGTAGGAGGAATAATATTATTTTTTATAGCTAAAACTGTTGCAACTGACTCAACACCCCCAGCTGCTCCAAGGCAATGACCATGCATCGATTTAGTTGAGCTAATATTTAATTTATATGCATAATCTCCAAAGCATCTTTTTATTGCATTAGTTTCTGCTATATCATTAAGTGGTGTTGAAGTTCCATGAGCATTTATATAATCAACTTCTTCTTTTTCAATTCCTGCATCTTTTAAGCAATTTTCAATACATCTTGCAACATTTATACCAGACTCTTCAATCGCTGTAATATGATAAGCTTCTCCAGACATGCCATAACCTACTATTTCTGCATAAATTTTTGCTCCTCTGCTAATTGCATGGTTTAATTCTTCAAGAATTAAGACTCCACTACCTTCACCCATTACAAAACCGTCTCTATCTCTTTCAAAAGGTCTAGAGGCTGTTTGTGGATCATCATTTCTTGTTGACAATGCATGCATAGATGCAAAACCAGCCATTCCTAAAGGAGTAATTGCTGCTTCTGCTCCACCAGTAATCATAGCATCGGCAGCTCCCCTTTTTATTATTTCAAAAGCATCCCCTATTGCATTTGTGCCAGCTGCACATGCTGTCGTTACTGTACTAACAGGACCTTTAGCTCCAGTAAGAATTGAAACTTGCGCAGCAGCCATATTGCAAATCATCATTGGAACTAAAAATGGACTTACCCTATCAGCACCCTTTTCAAGTAACTTTTGATGTTGTTCTTCAATGGTTGCTAAGCCACCAACACCACTGCCTATAAGTACACCTATATTATTGCAATTATTATTATCAATCTTTAAATTACTATCCTTAATAGCCATTAAAGAAGCAGCCACAGCAAATTGTGAAAATCTATCCATCCTTTTTGCATCTTTAATATTTATATAATTTTGTGGATCAAAATTTTTTATTTGACCAGCAATTTTTGAATTTATTTTTTCTACATCAAAACCTTCTACTAAAGAAATTCCAGATTTTCCAGTAATAAGGCTATTCCAAAATTCTTCAATTGTAAGTCCAATACTACTTATAATACCCAAACCTGTAATAACTACTCTTCTGTTGTTTTTTAAATAATTATTCATTATATTCCCATACCTCCATCAAGATTAATTACTGTTCCTGTTATATAATTTGAATCATCTGAAGCTAAAAAAACTGCAACTTTTGCAACATCTTCAACAGTACCAAGTTTACCACTTGGTATCATTGAAATAATTTTTTGTTTATATTTTTCATCAATTTTTTGAGTCATTTCAGTTTCTATATACCCTGGTGCTATTGCATTTACATTAATATTTCTGCTAGCAAATTCCTTAGCCAAAGATTTAGTCAGCCCTATAACTCCAGCTTTTGAAGCAGAATAATTACATTGACCAATATTGCCCCTTATACCTATCACTGAAGACATATTAATAATTTTTCCACTTTTTTGTTTTAACATATGCCTTGAAACATATTTTGAACAAATAAAAGTTCCTGTTAAATTTATATCAATTACTTTTTGCCATTCCTTTATATCCATCCTCAAAATCAAATTATCTGAAGTAATTCCAGCATTATTCACAAGAACATCTATTGTTTTAAATTTTTCAATAATCTCATCAACACTTTTTTCAACTGACTTTTCATTTGTAACATCAACATTAAAAAAATAAATTTTTTCTTGTCCATATTTAGCATTAAATTCTTGTAAAGTTTTTAAAGCTTCTTTTTCATTTAAATCAAAAAAACAAACAAGAGCGCCCTCTTTTAAAAAATAATTACAGATTTCTTTACCTATGCCTCTTGCTCCCCCAGTTACAATACATACCTTATTTTTTAATTTCATATTAAATCACCACAATCATTTAACTTTATTTTATTTTTATTCTTAATTTTAATTTTTATTTTTATTTTTATTTTTATTTATTTAGCTTTTAAAATTTAGCTATTTAAATAATTTTTTATATTAATTAAATTTTCTATATTATCTGAATTAAAAATCTGCACTTCTTTTTGATTCTTATCAGCTATTTTTTTTGTAAGATTACTTAATACTTTGCCAGGCCCAATTTCAATAAAAACATTTACCTCTTTATTTAAAAAATGCTCTATACTTTTTACCCAATTAACCTGATTTAAAAGCTGATTTTTTAAATTAACTTTTATTTCTTCAATTTTTGGGTAAGTCAAAGATATTGAAGAAAAAAATTTAAAATTAGGTTCTTTAAACAATACATTGTTTAAATATTGTTCAAGATTAGAGGAAACATCTTTCATTAAAGGTGTATGAGAAGCAATTTTAACTTTTAACGGTATTATCTTTTTTACATCATTTTCTTTTAAAAATTGAGTTGCTTTTTGAACATCACTACTTAGTCCACTAATTACTATCTGATTGTATTCATTATAATTTGCTATATAAACTTCCTCTTTGTTTTTTTCTTTAAATTTTTCTAATAAATCGTTTAAATAATCATATTCTACCCCAATAACTGCAGCCATCATTCCATTCATTTTTTCATTTGCATCAAACATTATGCTTCCCCTATATTTAACTAGCTCAAGCCCATCTTTAAAATCATAATATCCACATGCATACAAAGCGCTATAATCTCCCAAGCTATGACCAATAACACTAAAAATATCATTTTTATTTAATATTTTTTCATTTAGTAAATAATCAAATATAACTGCGCTTAAAGTATAAATAGAAACTTGACTATAAAGTGTATTTTCAAGTTTATTTACATCACTACTATTTTCTACAATATCAAGCAAGTTTTCATTTAATAACTTGGAGGCTAAATTAAAATATTTGTTATAATTACTGTTTGCAGTTTTATAACTTAACCCCATCCCAATGTATTGTGAGCCCTGTCCAGGAAACATTAAAACTATTTTATTTTCTTTCATTTTTAAATTCTTTTACTTTTAAATTTTTATTAAATTTATATTCGCTTTAAAATATTATTAAAATTTAAAATACTTTAATAATATTTCCTAAATATTTATATTAAATTGTATTTTACTTTGATGGTAGTTTTATTATTATTTTTATAAAAAATACAATAAAAATTTTAGTAACTGCTTTGAAATAAAAAAATTAATTTAACACTTTAATATTATTTTAAGATTACACTAATAAAACATTAATGGATACTATTTAATAAATCTAAACAATAGAAAATAATAATTCTGCGCTACAAGCTAATTCATTTTGAACTTTTACTTCACCATAACCTTTACCAATATTTAGTTTTAAATTTAAAATCTTTACAAAAAGTTCAAGTGTATCTCCAGGTTTTACAATTCTTTTAAACCTAACTTTATCAATACCAGCAAAAAGAACTATCTTACCCTTAAATTTCTCAAGAGTTAGCATCATAACTGCCCCAGCTTGAGCTAAAGTTTCAATTAAAATAACTCCTGGCATTATAGGATTACCAGGAAAATGACCTTTAAAATAATATTCATCTTCTTTTACATATTTATAACCCTTTGCATATTCACCAGGTTTGTAATCTATTATTTCATCAACAAATAAAAAAGGATCTCTATGTGGCAATATATTTTGTATTTCAGCTCTTGTTAATTTTTGCAAATTTTCCTCTTTCTTTTCTTTATTTTTTATTAGTAAATTATTTTATTAGTAAATTATTTTTTATATTTAATTTATGATTTTTAATTTTATTTTTATACTTTAACTTTTGACGATAACATATTTTTATTGTTTCATTAACCAATTATTTAAAAAACTAAGTATAATTTTAAAACTAACTTTTAAAAATAAAAAACTATATAAATAATATATCATTTAAAATTTTGTAATAATAAAAATACAAAAACTTTATTATTTACCTATTAGATATTTAAAAGACCTTATGAAAGAACTTATGAAGATAGCGGAAAAATCAGTGTTTACACCTAAATACAAAACCTATTATATATTATATATTTATTGATTCTATGAAGTCTAAGCTAGGATGGTTCCTCTCGTAAGAGAGGTAGCTTAGCCTTCATCAGAGCTAGCTTTGACTCGCTAGGCAAAGATAGCATATCTTTTAAATATCTAATGAACAATATTAGTATTAGTAATAAAATACTTTTTGATATATGGTTTTAACCTTTATCACAAAATGTTAGATGCTAATACAAATAATAAAATATTTAAAAAACTTAAAATAAAATCTACAATGATAAGTGATAATTAAAATCTTTGTTTAGTTTAATCTAAATAAATTTATATGCTAAATTTTAATAAACAAAAATTTTATTTTTATAACAAAAAAACAAAATTATTTGGGAAAAAATTAATTAACTTTGACTTAATTAATTCAACTAATTCTTATGCATGTAAATTTGAAAATAAAATTGCAAATTTAAAAGACAAAAATAATTTTATAGAAAAATTTAACGGTACCGTTATAATTTCTGAAACACAATCTAATTCATATGGTAGAAATTATAAAAGATGGTTATCTCCATCTGGCGGTTTATGGTTTACGTTAATTTTAATTACTAATTTAAATATTTTAGATTTAGAAAATATAAATATATTAATGGCAATATCAATTATAGAAGCTATAAATAATAATTTTAATTTAGATTTAAAGTTAAAATGGCCAAATGATATTTATTATGAAGGTAAAAAACTTTGTGGAATTTTATCTGAATTAAATTCAATAAAAAATAAAAAATTTTTAAATATTGGAGTTGGCTTAAATGTAAATAATTCATTTAATGAAACTGCTGATGATATTAATAATAATGATGATGATGATAATAAGGAGAATATTATAAATAAAGATTTATTAAATGCAATTTCTTTGATTGATATATTGAAATTAAAAAATAATAAATCAAATAATGAATTTATAAATAAAGAAAAACTCTTATCAGATATTTTATTTTGTTTTGAAATAAATTATGAAAAATATTTAATAAATAAAGATATGAAAAATATATTTTTAAAAATAAAAAATCAAATATTAATTTAAAATTATAATTAATTTTTAAAAAGTTGTTTTAAATTTTAATAAAATATGCATTATGTATCCAAACGCATTATGAAACTAAATAAAAATGTAAGCGTCATCTTTAAATGTTCTTTATAAATAAATAAGGGCTATAATTATTAATACTAGTATTAATACTGGATTAAAATTCAGGATTAAAATTAAATTTAATATTAATTTTATTATTAATAATATTTTTAATTAAGAAATTCTTATTTTTGTAATACTTTATTAAAAACTAAGGGAGAATTTTGGGCTATGAATGAAAATAATAATTTATCTATAAATACTTTCGATAATATTAATTCTATTGATATATCTAAAAAAAATAATATTTTAATTAAAATTATTTTTTCGTTTGCTTTTACAATTTTAATGGCAATTTCTGCGAATGTTTTCTTATATATACCTTCTACCCCAATCCCAATTACACTACAAACTTTAACGGTGCTGCTTTCTGGTATTTTTTTAGGAAGTAAATTTGCAGCGTTAAGTCAATTACAATATTTAATATTAGGAATAATTGGTTTTCCTGTTTTTGCAGGTTTTAAAAGTTCAATAACAGCAATTTTAGGACCAACAGGTGGCTTCTTAATTGGATTTATTTTTGCTGCATTTGTAACAGGTTATATTTATGAAAAATTGAATATTTCTTTAAAAAATAAAATATTCTTATGTTTTATTTCCTGTTTAGTGGGTTTAATAATTATTTATTTTTTTGGTTTTATTCACTTATTTTTTATATTATATTTTTTAGGTAATCATAATGATGCAAAATTAGTTTTATTTAATACTTTTAATTATGCTATAAAACCATTTATTTTGATTGATTTTATAAAGTTGTTTATAGTAATAGATTTAACTTCAATTTTAAATATTAAAAAAAATAAATAGTAATATAAATAATATAGATTTATAAAAAAATATAAAAAAACAATAATAAGAATAATAAGAAAAAGATAAAAATAAATTAAATTAAAAATAAATTATATAATATATGAAAACAATAAAAATTATTGATACTTCAATTAAGGATATTTTTAAAAATTTTAATTCAGAAAATTTAAATATTAAAAATTTTAATGAATTATTTAAATTAATTGATGAAATAAATTTTAGTAGCCTTGAAATTATTGGGGGCTCATGTTTTGAAAAGATGCTTTCCAATAATTTTAATAAGTCTCCTTGGGAAATAATTTCTTATATTAAATCTATTATTAAAAATACTCCTCTTCAAGCTTTAATAGGTGCAAAAAATTTAGTTAGTTTTGATTATTACCCACAAGACATAATAAAGAGATTTATTAAAATATCTATCAATCATGGGATTTCTATTTTTAGGGTTTATGATGCTTTAAATGATATTGAAAATCTTAAACCAACTATAAATGAAATTTTAAACAATAATGGTATTTGTCAGGGAACAATAATTTATTATCCTAATAAGGATATAAATTACTATATAAATTTTATTTCTCAGCTAAAAAGTCTTGGTTGCCATAGCATTTGTATTAAAGATGCAGAATCGACATTAATCCCTGCAAAATCATCAGAACTTTTTAGAAGAATAAAAAATAAAGAAGTTAATAATTCTGAAAGTAACATTTCTAATTATAATAAAAGTTTAGAAGATATCGATGTATTTTTAAACACACAAAATCTTAAAGGAGTACAGGTTTTAAATTATTTTGAAGCTATTTCAAATGGATGTGATGGAGTTGATTTAAGTTTTATACCTTCAACATATTATGAAAACTTTATACCGTCAATTTTCCCATTTTTATTAAGTCTTAAAGAAAAGAAAATAACTCATAATCTAGATATTACAAGAATTAACGAGCTATATGATTTAATAAAAGAAGAAGTTTATCCAAACCTTAATAAAAATAAAACATTTTCAAACATACGATTTATAAATTCTAATAAAAGTTTCTTACCAGAATGGCTAATGGTCATGCTTGAAAATCAACTATTTGAATTAGGAGAGCTTGATAAAATTGATGAAGTTTTTGATGAAATTTTAAAAATAAAAGAAGAAGTTGGAAATCCATCTTTATCAACTCCTATTGGGCAAATAATCGGAGGGCAAGCTATACTAAACACTTTAATAAGTAACAAAAGATGGGAAATAGTTAGTGATGAAATGCAGTTAATGCTCTCTGGTAGTTTTGGAAAATTACCTGATGAAATTAACCCAAAAATTTTAGAACTTATAAATAACATAAATTACAATAATAATGAACTTTTGAATAATAATATTATTTTAGAAACTAAAAATGATAATTTATTTGAAATTTGTAAAAACGACATAAAAAAATATTCTCAAAATGAAGAAGATATTTTAAGTTATTGTTTTTTTGCTGATAAAACTTTGAAATTTTTAAACCAAAAAAGAAAAATCAAGTCAAACCCCATAGAGGGAATAAAAAACGATAAAAAGCAAGAATTATCTATAAAAGATACTATAAAGATATTGGATAAGACAAAAAAAGAACAAGAAAAATTTAAGGAAAATATTGAAATTGATAAATTAAGGGAAGAGCAAATGAATGACTTTAAAGATTTAAACATTGAGAAAATAAGGGAAATTATTAATTTATTGGAAAATAGTAATATCGAAGAAATAAAAATAGAATCAGATAATATAAAAATTACTTTAAATAAAACTAAAAATATTAATTTAGAAAAAAATTTAAAAATTGATGATTTAAATAAATTAGAGAGTTTGGATTTATCAACGGATGATAGTAAAATTTTAAAACAAAAAAGTCTTAAAGAAAAAGAAGAAACTAATTTAAAAGATATTTCAACTAAAGAATTTGATCAAAATTTAGAAAAAACTAGTAGTAATTTGATTGAAATAAAATCACCTATAGTTGGAACTTTTTATGCTTCCCCTTCTCCTGGTGAACCTCCATTTGTAATGGTTGGCAAAAAAGTAAAAAAAGGCGATACATTATGCATAATTGAAGCTATGAAACTAATGAATAAAATAAATTCAGATTATGATGGAATAATTGAAGAAATTTGTGTATCAAATGAAGAGCCAGTTGAATTTAATCAGACTATAATGAAAATTAGGATGAATTAAAGATTATGTTTAAAAGAATATTAATTGCAAATAGAGGCGAAATAGCTGTTAGAATTATAAGAGCTTGTAAAGAATTAGGTATTGAAAGCGTAGCTGTTTACTCAACTGCAGATGCTGATTCTCTTCATGTAAAATTAGCAGATAAAAAAATTTGTATAGGTCCTGCACCTGCTTCTAAAAGTTATTTAAATATACCTAATATTATTTCAGCAGCTTTAGTTACCCAAAGCGATGCTATTCATCCAGGTTATGGATTTTTAGCAGAAAACCATTTATTTGTGGAACAAGTAATTTCTAATAATCTTGTATTTATAGGACCTCCATCAAATTTAATTGATTTAGCAGGAAACAAATCTAAAGCAATAGAAATTATGAGAAAAAATAACATTCCAGTTATTCCTGGATCAATAAACAACGTAGATAATTGTAATGAAGCTATTAAATATGCTAGAAAAATAGGATTTCCAGTAATAATAAAAGCATCTTTTGGTGGTGGTGGGCGTGGAATGCGTATTGCAAATAATGAGACTGAATTAATAAATTTATTTCCTTTAGCTAAAACAGAATCTTTAAATGCTTTTGGAAGAGATGATTTATATATTGAAAAATTTATTAATAAACCAAGACATATAGAATTTCAAATATTAGCTGATAATTATGGAAATATTTTTTCGCCAGGATCAAGAGAATGCTCCATACAAAGAAGACATCAAAAATTAATTGAAGAAGCTCCAGTTTTAAATTTATCTGAAAAAACAGAGCAATTAATGCATAGAACTGCTATAAAAGCTGCTCAAGTTTTAAATTACAAAAATGTTGGTACCTTTGAATTCTTGGTTGATAAAGATGAAAATTTTTACTTCATCGAAATTAACACAAGAATACAAGTTGAGCATCCTGTAACTGAAATGGTTTCTGGCATTGATATAATAAAGGAACAAATAAAGATTGCAGCAGGAGAAAATATCTCAAATTTAATTAAGGACTTTACAAAAAGAAATATAAACAATGATAAAAAAGTATTTGGTCATGCAATTGAGTTTAGAATAAACGCAGAAGATTCACAAAATAATTTTAACCCTTCTCCAGGCAAGATTACAAATTGCTTCATCCCTGGAGGACCAGGCATAAGATTTGATTCTTTTATTCATCCAGGCTCAGTTATCCCTCCTTATTACGACTCATTAATTGGAAAATTAATAATTTGGGGAATTGATAGAAATGAAGCAATTTCTCGTGCAAATAGAGCATTAAATGAGTTTGAAGTTGAAGGAATAAAAACTACAATACCTTTTCATTTAAAAATAATTAATAATGAAAAATTTAAAAATGGCTTTATAAATACTGATTTTATTGAAGACGAAAAAATTTTATAAAAATCTTTTTTAAAAATGAATTTTTTATTAATTTGTAATTTCAATTGACAGCAAAATATTATCTTGCTATATTTTCAATAAATTTACGACAAATATTATTATAAGCAATTTATTTATTTAAACAGTTAATTAGAAAATATAAATTTTTTAGAATTTTAGGAGAATTATATGGCAACAGCACTTGAGGAAAAAGAATTTATACCAAAACCACGCAAATTTTGGCATTTAAGATATGTTTATAAACCCTTATTTTTTACAGAAGAAACTATAAAAAGAGTTGGGTTTGACTGTAGATCATGCGGACAATGTATTCTTAGCACGACTGGTTTTGTTTGTCCAATGAGATGTCCTAAACAACTTCGAAATGGACCTTGTGGTGGTGCTTCAAATGGTATGTGTGAAGTTGATAATAGTAAAAAATGTGTATGGAATGAAATTTTTGAAGGAGCTGATGATTTAGATAAAATAGAGCCACTTGAAAAATTTCAAAAACCAATCGATTATAGACTTATTAATAAGTCAGCAATAGTTAATTGGCTTGATAATAGAATTGAAGGTATGCATCTTTATATTCCTGGAAAAGGAAAGCTTTTTTACCAATTATTTAGAATATTATTTCATATTATAAAAGTTAGATTTAGAAAATTTATTCATCATTCTCAATATTGGGAAAAGCATGAAACTCATTATTTAAATGCTTAAAATTTGTAAGACATTTTAAAATTAATTTTTTAAATAATAATTAAATTATTTTAAACAAACAAAAGTTTATTTATTAAAAAATATTTTATTTTTATTATATTTATATAAATAAAATATTTTAATGCAGCTAATAAAACTATTATATTTTTAATGTCCTATCTTATACTATATATTTTTATTTTGATTATTTATTGAAATTAATAAGCAATTTATTTTTAATAAATTTAAGCTATTTACTCAGTATAAACAAATTAATTATTTAGTAATTTATTTTAACCTGCTAATTAATTTTTCAATATAACTAGTATTATGTAAATTAAGCAAAAAAATAAATACAAAAAATGTTACAAAGTTGTAACATTTTTTTTAAAAATCATTGTTATTTTAATAAATTTGTTGTTAAATATAGTGTTTGCTAAAAGTTTAAAAGATATTTTTTATTCTTTTTTATTATTTTAAGTTTAGTTTTAATAAAAAAGTGATTTTTTGTAAATATTGTAAATAAAATAAATAAAAAATTATTTATAAAATTATTACAAAAGTAAATTTATATAAGCGAGTGATAATAAATGAAAATAATTGTATGCATCAAGCAAGTTCCTGGAACTTCAAAAGTTCAAGTTGATCCAATTACTGGTGTTTTAATAAGAAGTGGTATAGATACTAAAATGAATCCTTATGATTTATTTGCTCTTGAGAGTGCTTTAAGACTAAAAGAAGAATTTGGTGGTGTTGTAAATGTCATTACTATGGGTCCTCCTCAAGCAATTGAGATAATAAAAGAAGCTTTTATGATGGGCGCTGATGATGGAGTATTATTATCTGATAAAAAATTTGCAGGTGCAGATGTTCTTGCAACTTCTTATACATTATCTCAAGGAATAAGAAAAATGGGAGATTTTGACATAATTATTACTGGAAAACAAACTACTGATGGTGATACTGCTCAAGTTGGACCAGAAATTGCTGAATATCTTAATATACCTCATGTTGCCAATGTTTTAAAAATATTAGAAGTTACAAATAAAGATATTACAGTAGAAATGGATATGCCTGAAACTGTTGAGATTGTAAAAATTAAATTTCCATGTTTAATATCTGTTGAAAAAGATATCTATCAGCCTAGATTACCTTCTTTTAAAAGAAAAATGCAAACAAAAAATAAAGAAGTAAGGGTTCTATGTTTAAAAGATATGGAAGATAAAGATGAAAAAAAATATGGTCTTAGTGGTTCCCCAACTCAAGTAGAAAGAATATTTCCTCCAGATGAAAATGCTGATAAGGAAATTTGGGAAGGTACAGGAGATGAACTAGCAGATAAAATTACAAATAAATTAAAGGAATTAAAATTTATTTAAATATTTCAAATTTTTTAAATTTTATAGGAGCGTAATTAATGGGAAAATTATTTATTCATCATGATTTAGTAAATGATGATACAGCAAATAAGTTGGTAAAGATATGTCCTTTTGGTGCTATTGAATATAAAGAAGGCAAGCTTGAAATAAATGCAGCATGCAAAATGTGCAGAATTTGTGTTAAAAAGGGTCCAAAAGGAGTAATTGAATATATTGAAGAGCCAGTAATTAATATTGATAAAAGTCAATATAAAGGTATTGCAGTTTATGTTGACCATGTAAATGGGAAAATCCATCCAGTAACTTTTGAATTAATTGGAAAAGCTAGAGAACTTGCAAAAAAAGTAAACTATCCAGTTTATTGTATATTCCCTGGTTTTCAAATTTTTGATAATGCTGAAGAACTTCTTCATTATGGTGTAGATGAAGTATTTATTTACGATTATTTAGAACTAAAACATTTTAATGTTGAGACATATACTGCAGTATTTGAAGATTTTATAATTAATAAAAAACCTTCAGTTATTCTTATAGGAGCAACAACTACAGGAAGATCACTTGCGCCAAGAGTTGCAGCAAGATTTAAGACAGGCCTTACTGCTGATTGTACAGTATTAGATATAAAAGAAAATTCTGATTTGGTCCAAATTAGACCAGCCTTTGGCGGAAACATAATGGCTCAAATTGTAACACCAAATTCAAGACCACAGCTTGCAACTGTAAGATATAAAATTATGAATGCTCCGCAAAGAACAGATGAGGCAAACGGTAAAATTACAGTTTGTAGCATGGATACAAATAAATTAAAATCAAATCTTGAAGTATTAAAAATTACAGAAAAAGAAGTAGAAGAAAATATATCTGAGGCAGAAATTATTGTAGTTGCAGGTAGAGCTATAAAAACAAAACAAGATATGTCTTTAGCTTATGAGCTTGCAGAGGTTCTAGGAGGCAGTTTTGCTGGGACTAGACCTATGGTTGAAGCTGGTTGGATTGATGCAAAAAAACAAATTGGATTAAGTGGAAGAACTGTTAAGCCAAAGCTAATAATAACGCTTGGAGTTTCTGGGGCAGTACAGTTTACCGCTGGTATGAAAAGTGCAGACTACATATTTGCTATAAACAAAGATCCCAAAGCTGCAATTTTTAGTGTTGCACATTACGGAATAATTGGAGATATTTATGAAATAGTTCCAAAACTAATAGAAAATATTAAAAAAGAAAAGGGCCTTGTAGGAGAAATGCCAAAATATGCAGCTCCTTCTACAAGAAATTAACAAGGGGGTAAATTTAATGCTTAAAAGTTGTTTATGTGACAAAACTTATAAAAAACTTGATGAAAATGACATAAAGTTTTTAAAAGATTTATTAGGTAGTGAAAGAGTTAAAATTGGAAAAGAAATTAGTGAAGATTATTGCCATGATGAACTAAATACAATTAGAGGTTATCCTGAAGCATTAGTTGAAGTACTAAATACTGAAGAAGTATCAAAAATAATGAAATATGCTTATGATAATGATATCCCAGTTGTTGTTAGAGGTTCAGGCACAGGACTTGTTGGTGGTGCTGTTTCATTATATGGTGGAATAATGATAAGTATGGTAAAAATGAATAAAATTCTTGAATTAGACGATGAGAATTTAACTTTAACTGTTGAGCCAGGAGTTCTTTTAATGGAAATTGCTAAATTTGTTGAAGATTATGAATTATTTTATCCTCCTGATCCTGGAGAAATTTCAGCAACAATTGGAGGCAATATAAATACTAATGCTGGTGGAATGAGAGCAGTTAAATATGGGGTTACTAGAGATTATGTTATGGGGCTTGAATTAGTTTTACCAAACGGCGCAATATTAAATGTTGGTGGCAAAGTTGTTAAAGATAGCTCAGGTTATAGTATTGTAGATTTAATATGTGGATCTGAAGGTACTTTAGCTATAGTTACTAAAGCCATTTTACGTCTTTTACCGCTTCCTAAAAAAACTATTAGTTTGCTTATTCCATTTCCTGATTTAGATACTGCAATAAGTACTGTGCCAAAAATAATAAAAGCTAAGAAAATCCCAACAGCAATTGAATTTATGCAAAGAGAAGTAATAATAGCTGCTGAACAATTTCTTGGAAAAAAATTCCCTGATAATAGTGCTGATGCTTATCTTTTGTTAACTTTTGATGGAAACACAAAAGAAGAAATTGAAAAAGATTATGAAACAGTTGCAAATATTTGCATTAGCGAAGGGGCATATGATGTATACATTACTGATACAGATGAGAGGAAAGAAGCTGTATGGTCAGCAAGGAAAGCATTTCTTGAGGCTGTTAAAGCATCTACTACAGAAATGGACGAGTGTGATGTAGTAGTGCCAAGAAATAAAGTGGCTGAGTTTATAAAATATACTCACAATCTTCAAGATGAGTTTAAAATAAGAATTAGAAGTTTTGGCCACGCGGGTGATGGAAATTTACATATTTATATTTTAAAAGATAATCTCGATGAAAATACATGGAAAGAAAAATTAGCAGCTGTATTTAATAAAATGTATAATAAAGCTATTGAACTGGGTGGTTTAGTTTCTGGAGAACA
>Ga0123519_10008432_pt1 | contig 15722 bp, 17 predicted proteins | sample YelNatPaOPRAMG02_FD_87396 | JGI IMG/M metagenome (GOLD analysis project Ga0123519, IMG submission 87396) | Hot spring microbial communities from Yellowstone National Park - Yellowstone National Park OP-RAMG-02 (version 2) | ecosystem: Environmental > Aquatic > Thermal springs > Hot (42-90C) ...
AACCGCTCCTGAAATTGCAAATAATTCTTTTGCTGATAGACCTAAATTTACTAAGGGAATACTAAGTATTGCTTTAAGATGTTTATTTTTAAAATATGCTTCTAATAATTTATCAAAAGTCAAAAATTTTTTAAAATAAACAATTTTATCAGCAAACTTTCCCTCATTAATTGCTTTAAAGAAATTTATTATATTTGTCTTTTCTAAAGGAAATTCTTTTTGCAAAAGATCTATCGTCTTATTTATATCATTGTAAAATGAAATTTTATGTTTAGGAGTTATAATTATATCTGAAGGATCTATTCTTATCATTTCTATTTTATCTTCTAAATCTAATTCTCTAATTACAGTTCGTAATTGGCCACCTTCTCTACAACTACCCAGATAATGTACACAGGCATCAAATGTAAATCCATTTCGCGTAAACGACTGACAATATCCACCTACTTTTGGATTCTTCTCTACAATCAAAACCTTAAGCCCTGCCTTAGCTAAATAACAGCCACAGGCTAAGCCGCCAATTCCTGCTCCAATAATTACTACATCGTACTGGTCTTTTTTTAGTCCTTTTATACTCATAACTTCAAGATTAATTTTTATTAATAAATTTAATAATTTCTTCTATAAAATCGGTAGCAAATTGAACTGCCTCTTTTGCTTCATATTCAGTAATATTTCTTAAAATTCCATAGACTGCTTTGTTACGCTTAAGACGCATTTGATTAAACCTGTTTAAATGTGTTTTGAATTCTTTGCCCAATACTTTTCTTAAAAATAAAATTACCGAAACATGTTTTGCTTCACCGATAGGACGATATCCTTTCGCATACATAAGCGCAATCGCAGTCTCCAAAATTGAATTATAAGCAATATTAAATGCCCAACAGATATCACTACTTAATAAATCTTTGGCTGTTTTAAGGTCGGATTTAGCTGACTCTAAAATGGCTTTTATTTCTTCAGTTGAAACTTTATATTTTTCTATTAACTTTTTTCTTTGAAGTTCTTTAAACTCCATTTAACTTGCCTATCAACATTATTTTTTTATTCTTAAGCATATCCCTTACAAAGGCTTTTTTATTTTGAATCGCCCTTTGCCATTCTTGAGGGCTAAAGGTTACTGTTGAAATTTCCCTTTTTAATTTTTCTTCCAATTTTGCGGTTATGGAACTTAAGGCATTTAAATCTGGTTTACCAATAATACATAGATCGATATCCGAACCACTTCTTTCTTTATCTTTAGCTACTGAACCGTAAATAAAAGCACATTTTATATCTTTTAAATTCTTTAGGCCATTACGTAATGTCTCTCCTAACGCCTCAGTTTTTAAGATAATACTTTTTATTTCAGTATAAATTGGGCTTGCTTTATTTAAAGTATAGAACTTTATATTTGCTTCTCTTTGGAAGTTTAAAATGCCTGCTTCTTCTAATTTCTTCAAGGCAAGTTGCACTGGCCGGGGAGAACTATTAATAAGCACACAAAGTTGGCGAAGATAAAATCTATCTTTAGGGTGAGTAATAAATATGGAAAGTAACTTTCTTATAGTTTTAGAAAAAAGAATGGCTTCTTTCATTTTGTATTATTTTTTGATACAAATGTATCATATTATAATACATTTGTCAATTAAATTTATTTTATTGAATTTCTTATCTTTCTAAAACTAAAAAATCTTAAATTTATCCCCCCATAATTACTACATCGTACTGGTCTTTTTTTAGTCCTTTTATACTCATCTTTTAGTCACGAATTTACACAAATTCGCCTTCGGCTCAGACAAATCAACACGAATTATATTATCCTTATAAAGGATTTTTTCTTCGGGTATTGCTTAATTCGTGTCCATTCGACTTAACTGCCAGCAGACAGGTAAAATTCGTGATAATTCGTGCATAAATTTGTCATTACTTAAGATACTCTTGCGTCAACTTTACTACTTTATCTTTTTATATTTTCCTTTATCAATTTTATTGCTTTTTCGTCTAAAATTTTATCCCCGCATTTAAAAGGAGCTAAACTAAAACCATATTTTTGAGAAAGTGCGGCGATAAAGTTAAGTTTATCTTCGGTAATTTTACCTCTTCCAATAGAAAAATCACTAAAATATCCTTCTAAAGCCAAAAGAATGGTTTCGGCTAAACAACCAAAGATAATTCCTTCTGGAAAAAAACTCTGCCAGAGTCTATTTTTAATTTTATCAGAAAAAGGAATCTTTGCTTTACCGCCTTCAAAGACCAAAACATCCTGACGAATCTTGTAAATCTCCCGCGCAATATTAGGCGGAATGGCTACATCACAAACAATACTACCAGACTTAAGTTGCTGAGGTTCAATTAAGGTAGTAAGGCTACTGGTTGCAGTAAGAATAATCTCTGATTCTTTTACTGCTTCCTGAGTATATTTAGTAAATTCAACGGAGGCAGAATTTAAAGCCTTTATCTTTTGGCTAAATTCCTCAAGCCGCGGTAAATTCCGCGCCACCAGAATTATTCTTTTTACTTTTTTGGCTAAAACTTTACTACAAATAGAGCCGATATCACCTGTTGCACCTACGACGCAGGCAGTACAAGAGCTTAAGTCTTTTTCCAAGAGTTTAACTGCCTTAAAGATACCTTCTAAAGCCAAATAAGCAGTGTAGGTATTGCCGGAGGTAATTGCCGCATTTATCTGGTCTGCTAATACCCGGCCTTCATCGCCCACAATCGAAGTAAAGCCGCCTAATCCAATAATTCCTGCGCCTTTTTTTTCTGCTAAAAGGCAGGCCTGCTTAATCTTATCTAAAACAATGCTTTCTTCTAATCGCACAAAATCTTCAGGAAATAAAGGTACGCCAATTCCTATTCCCCAAAGTAAATCCTGCGCCATATTGGTAGAGGATAAACTCTTATCTTGTGGAAGCTTTATTTTTATCTCGATAAATTTTTTGGAAGAAAATTTGCGGGCAATATCTTTAAAATTGTATCTTTTTACTAAAAAGGGTAGATACTTAAAGAAAGGATAAAAATTAAGGAAGTCTTTTCTATTTACCGGATGGACGATAAAGGCGAATTTTTTAATTTTCATCTTTTGAGGTCAGGATTTTAAAGATTATTCTTTTTTCTTTGCTGCAAAGACAAGTTTTGCCTCGGCTACCCTTTTTTCTTCAACATAAGCCACTGCTTCTACTATTCCCATCATCGCCAGTATCTTTAAGGGCTTAACCTCAATCTTTAGTTGGTCTGCGGGAAGAACCGGATTTAAAAATTTTGCTTCTACTTTACCTAAATAATATAAAAATTCACCTTCCAATTCTTGGGTATAACTTTTGGCAAAAAAGACAATCGCAGTCTGCGCCATTGCTTCAATAATTAAAACTCCTGGCATAATCGGTCTCTCGGGAAAGTGCCCGGGAAAATAATATTCATTTACCGAAACATTCTTTAAAGAAACAATCCTTTTTTTGGGCTCAAATTCAAGTATGCCGTCAATTAAAAGAAATGGATAACTCTGGGGTAAAATTTTTCTTATCTGCTGGATATCTAATTCCATCTTAACTATTCCTCCTTTGGTTATACCTTTGCTATTACTAAAGCGGCATTACTTCCGGTTGGACCAAAACAATTAATTAAAGCATTTTGAATCTGTTTTTTGCGCGAAAAATTCGGCACATAATCTAAATCGCAAAGGGGATCTTTTTCTTGATAATTTATGGTCGCAGGAATAAATCCCTTTTCTATTGCTCCTACTGTTGCCGCAGTTGCCAAAGCTCCGGCGGCAGAAAAGGTCTCTGCTAACATTGATTTTGTAGCACTGAGGGGAATCTCTTTTGCCCTTTTGCCAAATACCTCTTTAATGGCATTTGTCTCAATTAAATCTGCTTCTTGAGTAGAATTTGCGGCACAAGAGATATAATCAATCTCCTCAATGCTTAAATTAGCTTCTTCTAAAGCAAGCCGCATTGCCTTTTTTAAACCTTGCGCCTTAGGTTCATATTTATTTATTGCGTAAGGATAAAAAAACGAGCTAAACCCCAAAATCCGACCATAAATTTTTGCCTTTCTTTTTTTAGCAGTTGATTCCTTTTCTAAAACTAAAACTGCACTTCCTTCACCAAAAATAATTCCATTTCTTCTTTTATCAAAAGGACAATTTAATTCATTTGCCTTTATTCCCGCTAAAAATTTTAATTTATAAAATCCTAAATAGGTCTGTTCGCAGAATTCCTCTACTCCGCCTACCAAAACTGTTTCTGCCTTTTGATTACGGATTAAATCAATCCCATATTTTATGGCGTCTAAACTGGAGGTAAAACCTGTAGAAAGCGTAGCACAGGGTCCTTTAATTTTTAGACGGATAGCTAATTGGCTGGCAGGAGAATTAATCACAGTATTGGGGAATTCTGCAGGATTGACAAAATGCGGACCATCACGCAAGGCAGTTTTATCAAATTCAGAGATACTCCAGATGCTGCCTAAAGTTGTACCAATAGAGATTCCTAAAGAACAAGTATTTTCTTCATTTACTTCTAATTTTGCATCTTCTAAAGCCAATTTTCCGGCGCAGAGTAAAAGTTTAGTGGCGCGGTCTAAATTGCGTAGACCCTTTTCGCCTAAAATCTCCTGCGGTCTAAAATCTTTTATTTCTGCCCCTAATTTTACCTTTAAATAACTGGTATCAAATAAAGTGACCGGGCTTATCCCGGATTTTGCCTCTTCTAAAGCCTGCCAGAAATTATCTTTACCAATTCCAATTGAAGAAACTACCCCAATTCCCGTAATTACTATATTATCATTCATCCCAACCAAAATTAAATTTCAAAGCTCAAAGCACAAAATTCAAAATAAATCCCAAATTCCAATTACCAATCTCAAAATTAAAGTTTTGTTATTTGATATTTGTGCTTTAAATTTTGTCATTTGAATTTACCCTAAATATTTTTTAAACACCACACAGGCGTTATTTCCGCCAAAGGCATAAGCATTATTTAAGACAATCTTTACTTCTTTTTTTCTTGCTACATTGGGCACACAATCAATGTCGCATTCTGGGTCAGGAGTCTGATAATTAATGGTGGGGGGAATGATTCCCTCTTTTATGGCTAAACAACAACTAATCGCCTCCAAAGCCGAAGCAGCACCCATACAATGGCCCAACATAGACTTTATGGAAGAGACTGCTACTTTTTTATAATTATTACCGAATATCCGTTTAATCGCTAAAGATTCGTTTTTGTCGTTTTGTAAGGTTCCGGTGCCATGCGCAGAGATATAATCTACTTCTTCTGGTTTAATGTTTGTTTCTTTTAAAGCATTCTCCATACAACGAGCTATTCCATCTTCTGAAGGAATCGTCATATGCTGGGCATCGCAGGATAGGCCATAACCTAAAATCTCTGCATAAATATTTAAACCTGATTTTTTGGCTATCTCTTCGGCTTCTAAGATTAATACTCCTGCTGCCTCACCTAAAAGCATTCCTTTTCTATTTTTATCAAAGGGCTGACATATATCTGGAGACATCGCATATAAGCGAGCAAAACCACAAAAAGCAATTCTTGAAAAAGCATCTGCTCCACCGCAAAGGGCAAAATCAATCTTTCCTTCCTTAATTAAATCATAACCATAGCCAATGGCATAATTTCCTGCAGCGCAGGCAGTAGGAATGACTAAATTTATTCCTGCTAAATTATAATGCAAGCCAATATTTACTGCTAAAAGATTGGCAGTATTACGCGAGATCAAAAACGGGTCTACTTCGTCTAAACCCTTTTCAAACCAACTACGGTTTAAAATTTCAAAGACTCCTGATTCACCCATCGTAGTACCTAAAATTATGGCTGATCTTTCGGGATTAATTCTATGGTAATCTACCTTGGCATCTAAAAAAGCTAATTCTGAAGCGGCAAGGGCTAATTGGGAGGCTCTACCCATGCGTTTGGTTTCTTTTGCCTCCATAAATTTTAAAGGATTAAAATTTTTTATTTCTCCTCCCATGTGGCGGTCATAATTAGTTGTGTCAAATGATTCTACTTTACTAATTCCTGATTTTCCGGCAATTAAATTCTTCCAGAATTCATCTTTACCTGTGCCTAAAGAAGAGACTACACCTATTCCTGTAACCACGACGCGCCGACTCATCCTAAACTTAATCCTCCGTCAATAATAAGGGTCTGGCCATTAATATAATCAGAAGAATCAGTTAAAAGAAATCTTACTAATTTTGCCACTTCCTGCGGCCTTCCAAATCTCGATAAGGGGATGCGTTTAAGTAGTGCTTGTTTATATTCTTCTTTTAAATTTTTAAGCATATCGGTTTCAATAAAACCTGGCGCAATGGCATTGACGCGGATATTATATCCGGCTAATTCTTTAGCCAAAGCACGCGTAAAACCAATAATTCCAGCTTTTGCAGCCGCATAATTGGTCTGACGGGCAAAACCTGTAAGGCCGGTGATTGAGGTAATGTTAATGATATTTCCTTTTTTCTGTTTTACTAAAGTAACGATGGAAGCCCGCGTTAAATTAAAAGTGCCGCCTAAATTAGTCTCAATCACTTCCTGCCATTCATTAAGTTCCATTAAAGCCAAGGCCTTATCTTTAATAATCCCTGCATTATTTATGACTACATCTAAAGTCCCAAATAATTCTTTGGTTGCTTCTACCCAAGCCTTAACTTTAGAATAATCCCTTATATCTACCTGAAAAGCTTTTACTTTAACTCCTAAAGAAGCAATCTCTTTTTCTAAATCTTGCGCCTCTTTTTCGCTTTTTACATAATTAAAACTAATATTTGCGCCATTACTAGCTAACTCTAAAGCAATGGCTCTACCAATTCCCCGCGAAGCTCCGCTAATAATTACATTTTGTCCCTTTAACATCTTTTAATCCTCTTTTTCTAATATAGATTTATATTCTCTTTTATTTCGAAGATTGGCGGTTAATTTTTCTTTAATCCAGCGCTCAATGTATTTTTTATGAAATCTCCAGTCAGCGCCAATTTTAAATGCAGGGATTTTACCTTCGCGGGCGTATTTATGCACGGTAAAAAGATGCAGCTTAAGATAATCTGCTACTTCTTTAGCGGTTAAAATCTCTTTATCTTTTTTCATTTTTTACCACCTTTTAATATAATTTAGCATAATCTTATATATACTCATAAAATTATATATTGTCAATAATTATATTTATTTTATTCTTTCCGACCCCGCGACTTCTGAGGTCGGAATGATTTGTCGAGTTGCTTTATTGGCAACCTTCAAGGTCGGACTGGTCTTCTTCGATAAGGGCTAAGACTTCTCCGACATGCACTGTATCTCCTTCCTGAAAGAAGATTTCAGAAATTATTCCTGAACAAGGGCTGGGTAGATTAAAGGTGGCTTTATCGGTAGTAAGTTCTACTAAATCTTCATTTTCTTTTACTCTTTCTCCCACTTTAAAATACCAATAAGAAACGGTTGCTTGGTCAATACCTTCACTTAATTGTGGCAAAATCACTTTGGTCATATTTTACCTCCTCGTATATAATAATAACCAATAACCAAACACCAATAACCAAACAATAATTAATTATCAATAATTAGATGTTACACTGGCTTTATTTAAATGATAAATCAAGAAATGCCTTCTAAAATGAAAAATTAAATTTTGCTTTAAGTCATCCATTTTAATCTCTTTTCCTAAAACTTCTTCTAATGCAGTCATCTTAACTTCTAAACCGCAGGGCCGGATAAGACAAAAATTGGCTAAATCATCTTTTTTAATATTAATGCTTAAACCATAAAAACTAATCCAGTTTTTAATCGCAATGCCTAAAGAAGCAATCTTTTTTTCTTCTACCCAGACTCCAGTTAATCCAGGAATGCACCTTGCTTTAACTTCTAAATCCTTAAAAAAATCAATCACTGTCTCTTCTAATTTTCTTAAAAACCAATGGATATCCTTTTTAAAAAATGCTAAATTAAAAATCGGATAAACCAGAATTTGGCCTGGCCCATGATAAGTAACGTCTCCGCCGCGCTCTACTTCATAAATATTAATCCCCCGTCTTTTAAGTTCATCAAATGAAACCAAAATATTTTCTCTTTTTGCCTGACGACCTAAAGTGATTACTGGCAGATGTTGGCAGAGAATTAAACAGGAAGTAAGTCTTCCTTCTTTTACTTCTTTAAATTTTATTTTTTGTAATGCTAAAGCAGGAATAAAATCAATTAAGCCTAAATCAATTACCTTAAATTCCATTATTTTTTACCGCCTCAAAGATACCTTCTGATAAAGTAGGGTGGGCAAAGATTGTTTTTTTAAGGTCAGGAATTTTAAGTTTAGCTTTTGTTGCTAAGGTAAATATGCCAATAAGCTCAGTAGCTTCTGGCCCAATAATTGAGGCACCTAAAATTTCTTGGCTATCTTTATGCGAGATTATCTTGATAAATCCTTCAGTCTCATCTAAAATCCGACTCATTCCGGAAGCAAGAAAATCAAAGCGATAAATTTTTATGGGAAGATTAAATTTCTTTGTTTCCTCTTCAGTTAAACCTACACGGGCAATCTCGGGATCGGTAAAGATACAGTTAGCAATGGCAGTTATATCTAACTTTTTAGGATTATCTTGCTGAAAAATATTTTCGGCAGCTAATCTTCCTTGATAAGCGGCAAAATGGGCAAGCATTATCTTTGCGGTACAGTCACCTGCTGCGTAAATATTAGGGATACTTGTCCTTAAATAATCATCTACTAAGATTTTACCTTTCTCAATTTTTATTTTTAAATTCTCTAAACCTTCAAGATTTGGAATTCTACCAATACAAAGTAAAACCAAAGGATATGCTTTTAAATCTATTTTTGTTGCATCGGTATTAGTATTTACATTAATGCCCTTTTTTTTAAAAATTACCTCTAGTTTCCTTGCAACTTCTTTATCTTCTCCGGGAAGTAACTGGGGAAGTTTTTCTACGATGGTCACTGGGCAGCCTAAAGAAGCAAAAAAACTGGCGAATTCACAGCCGATTACCCCACCTCCAATAATCAATAAAGAGGAAGGCAACTCTTCTAAGTTTAAAAGCGTATCCGAAGAGAGAATTTTTTTACCGTCAAATTTTAAATTTTCTAATTCTAAAGGAGAAGAGCCAGTAGCTAAAAGGATAAAACGCGTCGTGATTTCTTTATCGTTTATCTTAAGAGTATGAGAAGAAAGAATCTCTGCTTGCGCATTTAAAAAATCAATTCCTCTAAGGCTAGATTCTAAAGCTGTGCGTAATTTTTGGATAATTTCTTCTTTGCGTTTCTTTATCTTTAAGAAGTTTATTTTAACTGAAGGTATTTCTATGCCAAAAAGGGATGATTTCTGGGTGAGTTTATAAATTTTTGCTGAATGAATTAAGGTTTTTGTCGGGATACAACCGCGGTTTAAACAGACTCCGCCGATTTGGTCTTTTTCTACTAATAAGACTTTTAGGCCCAAATCGCGTGCGCGCCAGCTTGCATTAAGACCTGCCCAACCCGCGCCAATGACTACCAAATCATAATCTGCCATTGATTATATCTTAATTTCTTTATATTGTTCTTTAAGTCTCTGGCTAGATGCTTCTAATGCCTCTTTTTCTTCTTTATTTAAATCCAATTCAATAATCTCTTCAACCCCCTCTTTACCTAATCGACAGGGAACACCGATACAGACATCGTTTAAACCATACTCACCCTTTAAATAAGTAGAAACAGAAATAATCCGTTTTTGGTCTTTAGCAATTACTTTTACAATTTCTGCTCCTGCCAAAGAAGGAGCAAGGTAGGCGCTGCCGCTTGCCAATAAGGAAACAATCTCAGCTCCCCTTTGGATAGTCCTTTTTACTAAATCTTGAATTTCTGCCTCAGTTAAAAATTCTTCTAAACTTATCCCTCTAATTTTGGTTAAACGGGCAAGCGGCAGCATCCCTTCCCCGTGGCTTCCGATGACACAAGGCTCAATCTCGTTTATAGAGATATTTAATTTTTTACTAATCAGATTAGCAAAACGGCTGGCATCTAAACTTAAACCCATTCCTAAAACGCGCCAAGGCTTAAAACCAGTAATTTCTAAACTTAAACGCGTCATTAAATCTAAAGGATTAGTTACCATAATCAGAATACAATGAGGAGCGAATTCTTTAATTTTAAGAGAAATCTCTTTAATAATTTGTGCATTTTTACTTAAAAGGTCTTCACGGCTCATTCCTGGCCGACGGGTAAAACCCGCAGTTACTACCACAATCCGAGAATCTTTTATCTCTTTAATCTCTTCACTACCATAAATTTGATAATTAATTTTAGTCAAAAAACGGCTATCTTCTAAATCTAAAGCTTTAGCTTGGGCAAGGCCTTTAGCTATATCAATAAGATAAACTTCATCCATACCTTGCTGTACTAAATGTAAAGCAAGCAGTCCTCCTACATTTCCGGCGCCAATAATACTAATTTTCATTTTTTTATCTTCTGGATAATGGCATCTGCCATCTCTTTAGTTCCCACTGCGGTAGGGTCGTCGCGGTTGGGTTTTAAATCGTAAGTAACAAACTTTGCTTCGGCTAAAACTTCTTTTACTGCTTTCTCTAATCTATCTGCTGCTTCATCTTCTTTTAAGTAGCGTAACATTAAAACTCCGGATAAAATCATCGCGGTTGGATTTACTTTATTTAGTCCGGTATACTTAGGAGCTGCACCATGCACGGGTTCAAAAACGGCAATTTCATCTCCTAAATTAGCTCCGGGAGCAACCCCTAAACCTCCGACCAAACCCGCACATAAATCTGAAATAATATCTCCATAAAGATTAGGTAAAACCAATACATCATAATTTTGCGGCTTCTGAACTAGTTGCATGGCTAAATTATCAACAATCGCCTCTTCAAATATAATTTTATCCAGATAATCTTGAGCAACCTTACGAGCAATTTTTAAAAATAGCCCGTCAGTAAATTTCATAATATTTGCTTTATGTACAAGCGTAACTTTTTTACGCTTAAATTTTAAGGCATATTCAAAGGCAAAACGAATAATGCGCTCGGAGGCAAAGGCAGAAATGGGTTTTATCGAAATACCGGAATCAGCTCGAATCTTTTTTTGCGTAAGTGCTTCTATCTCCTGAATCAATTTTTTCGTCTCTGGCTTATCAATTTCAAACTCAATTCCGCTATATAAATCCTCGCTATTTTCCCGAATGACTACTAAATCTATATCTTTATAAGGACTTCTTACGCCTTCAAAGGAACGACAAGGTCTTACGCAGGCATATAAATCTAGGTTTTGCCTAATTGCTACATTTACTGAACGAAATCCTTCACCAATGGGAGTAATGATGGGGCCTTTTAAGGCAACTTTATTTTTGCGAATGGAAGCCAAAACATTTTGCGGTAAAACTTGCCCAAATTTCTCTTGCGCTTTAGTTCCCGCAATCACCTCCTCCCAATCAAATTTTACTCCGGTTGCTTCTAAACAACGCTTTGCGGCAAAAGTTACTTCTGGACCAATCCCATCACCCGGAATTAAAGTTATTTTATAACCCATCTAAAACTTAAACTCCTTATATTTTTTAAGATAATTAATTATCCCGCCAGACTTTATTAATTTTTGCATAAAATCAGGCATCGCTTTAAGTAGATATTCTTTTTTTTGGGTCAAATTTTTTAAAATCCCTTTATCTAAATCAAGTTCTAAAAAGTCTTTCTCCTTAATGGAATCAGTATCTATTTCAATTAAAGGAAGTCCTATATTAAAACTATTGCGGTAAAATATACGCGCAAAACTTTTGGCTAAAATTGCAATGATACCGGCTTCTTTTATTACTAAAGGCGCCTGTTCGCGCGAAGAACCTAAACCAAAGTTTTTACCTGCCACAATTATAGATTTACCCGGAATAATTTTTTGTGCAAATTTAGGATCAATATCTTCCATAATGTGCTTGGCTAATTCTTTTATATCGGTAATCGAAAATTTATAGCGTCCAGAAATGATGAAATCCGTATTGATATTATCTGGCAATTTTAGAGCATAACCTTTTAATTTCATAGTTGTTTAAACTCCTCTATATTTTTTACCTTAGACATCGCCACATCTAAACTGATAAGCTTTTGTTGATAAAGTTCTTTTAAGCATTTATCCATTGTATGCATTCCATATTGAGAACCGGTCTGCATCAAAGTAGGGATTTGTTCTATTTCGTATTCACGGATAAGGTTGCGAATAGCAGGAGTACCTACCATCACTTCCGTAGCTAAAACCCGGCCTATTCCCGAAGCTTTTGGTAGAAGCAACTGTGAAATTACTCCTTGCAAAGAATCTGCTAACTGCAGTCTTACCTGTTGTTGTTGATGGGGTGGAAAGACATCAATGATTCTTTGCACTGTCTGAGGTGCATCCGGAGTATGTAAAGTAGCTAAGACTAAATGACCAGTTTCGGCAGCAGTTAAAGTAGTAGAAATTGTCTCTAAATCCCGCATCTCTCCTACTACAATTACATTGGGATCTTGACGCAAAGCATGTCTAAGTGCTTCGGCAAAAGAATGGGTATCTGCATAAACCTCTCTTTGTTTAATAATACTTTTATTATTTACATGGACAAATTCAATCGGGTCTTCAATGCAAATAATCATACATTCCCTTTCATTATTAATTAGATTAATCATTGCCGCCAAAGTAGTCGTCTTTCCCATTCCTGTAGGTCCAGTAACCAAAACTAAACCATTGGGTTTACGTGCGAGTTCCGTGGCAATTGGCGGTAACCCCAATTCCTCTATTAATGGTATTCTTGCAGGTACCCGCCGAAAAGCTGCTTCTACTGCACCTTTTGATAAATGCACATTTACACGGAATCTATCTAAATTCGGTAAAGCCAAAGAAAAATCTAATTCTAAATTCTTCTCAAAAATTTCTTTTTGAGCACTTGTAAGCACACTATAAATCATTCTCTTTAAATCTTCGCGTCTTAATCTTTCATTGCCCATGCGATATAATCTACCATCAATGCGCAATATTGGTGGTTCATTTTCGGTAAGATGTAAATCCGATGCCTTTTTGTCAATACATAATAAAAGTAAATCGCGCATTTCCATATTTAACCTCCTCGTATAATATGCATTAATGCACGTTAATGACAAATCACAAATGAAAAATTCTTAGTTTTTACATTTGTCATTGGTGCTTTAGATTTATTTTGACATTTGATTTTTGTCATTTGTTATTAACATATATATTTATGTTAGTACTTCCCTTTTTTAGAATTATAAATATTTTCTCGGATCAGTAATTTTACCTTCAATTGCTGAAGCAGTAACCGTTGCAGGTGAAGCTAAATAAATAAAGGCAGAAGGATTTCCCATTCTACCTTTAAAATTGCGGTTAGCGGATGAGATAACTACTTCGTTATCTGCAGGTATCCCATTATGTGTCCCCACACAGGCTCCGCAACCTGGACTAACCACTACTGCACCGGCTTTAATTAATGTTTCAATTATCCCTAATCTTAAAGCTTCTAAAAGAATCTTGCGGGAGGCAGGCGCAACAATAAATTTTACTCCTTTTTTAACCTTATGATTTTTTAAAATTTTTGCTGCGACCTTTAAATCACTTAAGCGTCCATTAGTACAAGTACCTAAAAAAGCTTCATTAATCTTAATTGATTTTATCTTGTCTATTGGAACTACATTGTCAACTTGATGCGGAAACGCCACTTGAGGAGTTAATTTTGAAATGTCAAATTCTAAAATTTTTAAATAATGCGCGTCTTTATCTGCAAATACCTTTTTTATTTTTTTATTTTTAGGAATTCTTAATTTAAGCCAATCGATAGTTTTTTTATCTTGGGGCATAAAACCTACTTTTGCGCCCATTTCAACTACCATATTAGAAATAGTAAAACGACCATCCATCTCTAAATTATCAATTACTTCTCCGGAAAATTCAATTGCTTGATAATTAGCTCCATCAGATTTAACCTTACCAATAATATATAAAATAATATCTTTAGCAAAAACACCTTTAGGAATTTTTCCTTTTATAATTATCTTAATTGTTTCCGGTACCCTTAACCAATTTTTACCGTAAGCTAAACTCACTGCTAAATCCGTAGAACCTACCCCTGTAGCAAAAGCACCTAATGCTCCATAAGTACAGGTATGAGAGTCGGCGCCTAAAACTAAATCTCCGCTTAAAATCATCCCAGACTCAGGAATAACTTGATGGCATACACCACAACCGACATCAAATAAAGGAAGCGAAAATTCCTTAGCAAATTCGCGCATCTTTTTATGTACCCTTGAAACACCCTCATTGGGCGAAGGAGCATTATGGTCAAGCACAAAGCAGAATTTTGTTTTAAGTTTTTTTACTTTAAGTTCTCTTAGACGGTCAATAATAATGGATGATGTCCCATCCTGACCAAAGGTAAAATCAATTTTACAAATGGCAAAATCACCCGCCTTTAAATCTTTATTCGCATGTTCGCTTAATATTTTCTCAGCAATAGTTTTAGCCATTTTCTCATTCTATATTTTAGTTAACCACTTCTCTAATCTATCCATGCCTTTTTCTATCTCTTCTAAAGAAGTGGCAAAACTTATCCGTATATAATCATCTCGCCCAAAACCCTTACCCGGAATAACTGCTACCTTTTCCTCTTCAAGTAAGCGGCTGGCAAAAGTTAAGGAATCAAGTTTTGTCTTGGCAATATCACAAAAGATATAAAATGCTCCTTGGGGTTTTACAAAATTTATTTTTTTCATTTTAATTAAGCGTGCTAAAGCATAATCGCGTCTTCGCTGAAATTCTAAGCGCATCTTTTCTGAAAAATTCTCATCTACCTTTAATAATGCAGCAAGAGCTGCTTTCTGGCTAATTGAGGTAGGATTAGAAGTAGAGTGGTCTTGCAATTTAGCCATTGCTTCAATAATCTCTTGAGGACCTGCGGCATAACCAATCCGCCAGCCGGTCATCGCATAAGCTTTAGAGACACCATTTACCGTAAAGGTTATTTCATAAATATCTTTTCCCAAAGAAGCAATTGAGATATGTTTTTTATTATCATAAATGAGTTTTTCATATATTTCATCGCTAATCACAAATATTTTTTTCTTTGCACAAATCAAAGCAATCTCTTTTAACTCTAGTTCCTCATAAACACAACCCGAAGGATTGCCCGGACTATTTAAGATTAATACCTTTGTTTTTGGGCTGATAATTTTTTCTAAATCTTTGGGTCTTAATTTAAAATTATTTTCTGGTTTTGTCTCTAAAAATATAGGTCTTCCGCCGCAAAGATTAACCATCTCTGGATAGCTGACCCAATAAGGAGAGGGAATAATTACTTCATCATCAAAATCTACTAAAGTCATTAAGATATTAAAAATGCTCTGCTTTGCTCCACAAGAGACAATTATTGCTTCGGGATTATATTCTATCCGATTATCTTGCTTAAATTTTTCTACAATTGCTTTCTTTAATTCCGGGATACCGGTGGTAGGGGTATATTTGGTGAAGCCTTCTTTTATCGCCTTTATTGCCGCCTCTTTAATAAAATCCGGGGTATCAAAATCAGGTTCTCCTGCAGCAAAATTTACTACTTCATAGCCTTCGGACTTTAATTTTTTGGCTTTACTGGTTATGGCAAGCGTAGAGGAGGGATTAATTTTTTTAAGCCGCTTGGCTAAGTAGCTATTATTCATCTTGCCTAAATCTTATAAGGCATCTCTTTCTTTCTTAAATATATTTCTTAGACCCTT
>Ga0123519_10008434_pt1 | contig 15719 bp, 15 predicted proteins | sample YelNatPaOPRAMG02_FD_87396 | JGI IMG/M metagenome (GOLD analysis project Ga0123519, IMG submission 87396) | Hot spring microbial communities from Yellowstone National Park - Yellowstone National Park OP-RAMG-02 (version 2) | ecosystem: Environmental > Aquatic > Thermal springs > Hot (42-90C) ...
ATGTTTAGTGTGTGCACCAACTCCCCGAGAAGTTTCTGAAATTCCTCCGCTCAAGTCTCTCGGCGGCGCAATTGAAAATGGATCTGCAAAATCACCGTGACAGGTATTGCAAGCTTCTGGTCCACCAGGCTGTCTATGACAATCAAGACAAGATGCTTTTGCGGTTCCACCAGTATAATTTACTGCATGACATTGCTGACAATACTTCAAATCCCAATTCATCTGTGCAACTAATTTTCCATGAAAATTTGGAGATGCAGGATTATTCACACCTTCTTTATGTAAAGAGATTGGTGATGGTGGTGTGATATCCGATTGAACTTCACTACAAGAAATAAATGCTGATGAGAATATTAATAAACTCAAGTAAATTACAATTGACTTTTTCATAGTTCATTCACTTTTTATTTCTTTGGAATATGACAGGTTATACAAACGGGATCTTGTCCCTGAACATCATGACAGGATATACATCTTTCAATATCTCTTCTTGCAAGCTTAGCATGTTCTCCACCATCAGTTCCTGGAAACTTTACAAAGTTTGGTGATAAATGTGAAGATGGTAAAGCTCCACCAAGTGAAATATCCCCACCATTTGCTTCGTGACAATTCACACAGAAAGTTTCAATTTCATGACAGGTTTGACATTGTGCATTTTTACCTTTCAAATCCATTCCATGAGTAAATCTGTAATTCAAATCATGCACTCGAGTAATTTGCTGTTGTTTGGTTCCATCAATAAAATTTTCTGGCATAAAAGGCTGATAGAAATCATTAGGTGCATTAGTTTCATTCAAAACCTTTGTGCCTGCATGACAGCTTTCGCAAGAATTATTATCATGACACATTACACAATTTGCATTCGGCTTTGATGCAAGAAACTTGTGGAATTTTATGAAATCTGTTTTTTGATGATCAGCAGGAATTAAATTAGCAGTTGTAATATGACAGGCTTCACAAGCATTGGTTACATTTTTCTTTTCATTGTGACAGGTATAACAATTTTCCATTCTTGGATTTACTGATGCTGACTCAAAACTATAGTCAACTTCATTTAATCCTTTATGACAATCGATACATTTCTTGCCCTGTTCAATGTGTACTTTATGATTAAAGATTAATTCCGATTTCTTTTGAATCAATGGTTCCTGCACATTTTCATAGTGACAGGTATTGCAAGCATCTGCATCATTTACATCGTGACAGCTTGCACAATCATCTTTCACTGGTAACAATCTCATCGAAAGATTAGTCGCTTCAGTCACTTTTGAATGACAACTTTCACAATCAACTGATTCATGAACTCGATGAGAAAATTTTATAATATCTTTATTTGTCTTTTTGTCGCCGAGAAGATTCGGGAAAGTTTGTGATGCTGTAATTACAAGGAATAGAATGGAAATAATTCCAAAACTTATGTAGTAGTTTTTCACTTTCATATTACAACACATTTAAGTTTGTATTAAACCAGTAATTAATCTTGAAGAAAAATCTAAAGTCATTCTTGTAGATTTTGTTGTTTAAATACTGACCCTGCAAATCAAATGAAAGAATTCTCCATGGTCTAACATTTGTTCCAAATAAAACATACAGTGCAGTATTCTTCGGACTTGTAGAAGAAAGTTTGTAATTCGAATATCCCAATCCCATTGATGGAGTTACTAATCCATTCAGTAATCTATAATTTGTGTAAAGAGAAAGAGCATCTAATTCACCAGCATAACCAAAATTCTTTGCATAAGAAATCATTCCATATGGTGTTGCAATTCCAAATGCAATGCGTGATGAATTATCATCTGTATATTTTACAAGTCCATATTTCCCATTAATACTAATTGAACTATTCAAGCGATAATTCAGACCAAGTTCAACTTCTTGATTATTCTGAACAACTGATTCAAAAATTGTGAAATATGAATTGTATCTGATCAAAGGTTCTCGATAGGCGTAATAAATACTAAGCCCTAAATTTTTATAAAGATTTGCATCACCTGAAAACTCAAACCTCGAGACTTTATCAAAATTCAAATCATAAAATAATCTTGAATTAAGAGAAACTTTTTTGAAATCATAACCTAATTCTGCATTAACAAATTCATACTGTGTACTGCCAGGTTGAACAAGAACAGTAACTGGATTGAAATTTTGATCCAGTCGTGTTGCAAGATAATCTTCGGATTTATATTTCTTGTTAAGATATCCTACTCCAAAAAACAGATTGCCAACTTGTCCCTGTAATTTTCCACCAAATAGATAATTATTCTTCCAATCAGAAATCAATCCAAACTTTTGATAAGCTGGGACATTCCCACCATAATAACCACTTAATTTTAATTTCCAGTACTTTAAGTCCAAACTCACACCATCGAAAAGACCACTTGCCACCGAATGATAGAGTGGCTGTCTTCCAACTCTTATTGTTACAAGACTCAAAATATCTCTTGCTTCAGCATAAAGATTAAATAAACGCAGCCTTGGATCATATTTAATTTTTTTGATCAAATCCTGCTCGACGATTAGGGTTGTCCTTAAAGTAAACCAGTCCTTGTTGATATTAAATTGCCCGTATTGGTAGGAACGTAAGAATTTATTTGAGACATCTTTTGATTCAGCCCGCTCAAAAGTATAAAATGATGATGAAATTCTACCGTTAATGTTCTGGGCAATCAAAGGAATGGTTAAGACAAGAAAAATGGTAATTAGTTTTTTCATATCAACTCTACTTTTTGTTAGTCAATAATTTGACGAATGTTAAATTTCAAGAATTATTCCATTTAAATTCTTAATCGAAACTATCGAAAAATTATTAAAAACAATAATTTTTGCATTTGTTGATTATTATGCCTTATCATTATTAAGAATCAAATTTCAGAATTGAAAATCAATAATCAATTGGCAATTATTGGTTATCCCGAAAAAAGTAGATACAAATAAAAGTCAAATGCATGAATGTTTAATCTAAAGTCAGTTACACACAATTTGGTTATTACCCTTAGTAGTTTCTGGGATAAATAATAATTCGATATAATTAGAGAACTAATTCGATTTCATTCCAATCGAAAATTTTCATTTATTTAACGAGCTTTAAAACTTTTCAAATTTTCTGACTTTAAGTTATATTGCAACCCGAAAATCAAAAATTTGATTAAAAGATAAATTTGAGAGGAAAATATGGCTAAAACTGCATCATTTGCCGATAAAGCTGCAAAAGCTCAGAAGAAAAAAGATGAGTTGATTAATGTCAAAATAGTTGAAGCTTATTTTGACGAAAAGAAAAAATCCTATAAGTTCAAAAATCGTTTCGTTAAAGTTAAAACTCTTGACGAATTAGCTAAGATCTAAACTTATGTTGCAGGACTTTTAGAAGTCTCCTTCTCTGAAATGAATTGAAGGAGACTTTTTTATTTTAAACATCAGATCTACGCAGATTAAGATTTTCCTACACAATATCTTTCATTCCAATTATCTTCATTAAAATCATAATCACTCAAAAACTAACAAGTTTTATCTTAAAATTTCATCAAGAATCATTTCTTATCTTTGTAGAAAAAAGGAGTTATTTATGACTACACAGGATTACATAAAGATTGAAGAACAATATGGGGCTCATAATTATCATCCTCTCGATGTGGTAATTACAAAAGGTGAAAGAGTCTGGGTTTATGATGTTGATGGTAAAAAATACCTGGACTTTCTTTCAGCGTATTCTGCAGTTAATCAAGGACATTGCCATCCAAGAATTATAAATGCACTTAAAAGTCAAGCTGAGAAAATTACACTAACTTCTCGAGCATTTAGAAATGATCAATTACCACTGCTTGCTAAAGAACTTTGTGAATTAACAGGTTATGAAATGATGCTTCCAATGAATTCAGGTGCGGAAGCCGTTGAGACTGCTATCAAAATGGCAAGAAAGTGGGGATACAAAATCAAAGGAGTTGAAGAAGATAAAGCTGAAATCATTGTTTGCTCAAATAATTTTCATGGTAGAACAACAACAATTATTTCATTTTCTACAGAAGCACAATACAGAGATGGTTTTGGACCATTTACTCCAGGTTTCGTAATCATTCCATACAACGATGTAGAAGCACTGAAAAATGCAATTAACAAAAATACAGTCGCATTTTTAGTCGAACCAATTCAAGGTGAAGCAGGAATTATAATTCCAGACGAAGGATATTTAAATAAAGCTTTCAATGTATGTAAAGAAGCAAACATTTTATTTATTGCTGATGAAATTCAAACAGGACTCGGAAGAACTGGGAAATTATTTGCCTACGAATACGAAAACATCAAACCAGATGCATTGATAATTGGAAAAGCTCTCTCTGGTGGTGCTTATCCAGTTTCTGCTGTTTTATCATCAAAAGAAATTTTAGGGGTTTTCAAACCTGGTGATCATGGAAGTACATTTGGTGGAAATCCACTTGCAGCAGCAATTGCACGAGAAGCTTTAAAAGTTATTGTTGAAGAAAAATTACCTGAGCGATCATTTGAACTCGGTAAATACTTTTTAGAAAAACTTCGAACAATTCAGAGTAAACACATTAAAGAGATAAGAGGCAAAGGACTTTTCATAGGAGTTGAACTTGTTCCCGAAGCAGGCGGTGCAAGAAGATTCTGTGAAGCTCTTAAAGAAGAAGGTCTTCTCTGCAAAGAAACGCATGAGAATGTTATTCGACTTGCTCCACCACTTGTAATTGAAAAAGAAGAAATTGATTGGGCATTTGAAAGAATTAAAAAAGTTCTAACGGAATTAAATTAACGGAATTAAATTAAGGAAAGATTTTTGGTGAGAGTTAACTGCTCGAAAGAGCAGTTCCTCACCAATTTATTTTTATTGCTTTTCTATTTCTGCTGAGATAAGGATTCTACCACAGGCTTCACAAGTATAAATTTTATCATTTCGTCTAATTTCGAGTTGCTTCTGAGAAGAAATAATTGCATAGCAACCACCACAGGCATTTCGATTAATTGGAACAACAGCTTTTCCTTTAGCTTCACGAATTCGAGTGTACAATGCTAAATCAGCACGAGTGATCTTTGCAACAAGATTTTCTCGTTTTTGCTCGAGCTCACTTCTTTCCTTTTCAGTGATTTTATCAATTTCAGCAAGGTCTTTTTTCTTGTCTTTTAATTCTTTCTCTATCTCATCAAGTTCTGGCTCAAGCTCCTCAATTTCTTGAGTGAGTTTTTTACTTAAATCGGCAAGTGAATTGTTTTCTTGCTCGAGCTTCTGAATTAGTTCTTCAGTATAATCAATCTCTTTTGTAAGAGCATCGTATTCACGATTTGTTTTAACTTGTAAAAGCTGGGCTTTGTATTTTTTAAGATCTGCCTTTGATTCGGCAATCTTTTCGTCATTCTCCTCTCGTTTCTTTAGAGAATGTTCTTTTTCCTTCTTCTTTTCCTGAATTGTTTCCTTCAGAGTTTTGAATTTATTTTCAAGCAATTCAATTTCCCGTGGTAGTTCTCCCCTCAGCTCATCGAGCTTATCTAGCTCTGTATCAATTTTCTGGAGTTCCCACAGTAATTTAAGTCGTTGTTTCAATTTCTCATCTCCTTTTTTAAATACTTTTAATCTTTTTTGTTTGATGATATTTAATGAGTTTGATTTTCAATCTGTTCTTGCTTAAAAATTCTTTCAATCTTTTTTCGACTTCATCAAGAACAGGAAATTCGGTATAAAAATGACCTGCATCGATTAAAGCGATTTTATCTGCATAATCGAGAAATGTATGATATTTAATATCCGCTGTAACAAAAACATCGCATCCTTCTGCAATTGCTTTTGAAATTAAATCACTGCCACTACCACCACAAACACCAATCTTCTGTACAAATTTTTTATTTCCAGAAGTGTAATTCACAATAGGTGCGTTTAATTTTTTCTTCACAAGATTAACAAAAGAATTTAAATTCATTTTTTCAGGCAGGTAACCAACTGCACCAAACCCAAAATTCACATTTCGATTTTGAAGTGGATAAATATCGTATGCTGGTTCTTCGTATGGATGGTTCGTTAGAAGTGCTTTAAGGACCTTATTCAATTTCCACTTCTCGAAAATCATTTCCAATCTGACTTCTTCGACTTCTTCCAATTTTCCTTTCTCACCAATCGCGGGATTTGTATTTTCAAGACCGAAAAATGTTCCTTTGCCTTTTAATTGATAACTGCAATGGGTGTAGTTTCCAATCACTCCAGCACCAGCTTCAGAGAGTTTTTCGACAAGATTACTCACATATTGTTCAGGCACAAAAGTCACAAGCTTATATTGAGTAGAAGGTGCATTTTCAAGGAATGTGATTTTTTGTAGACCAAGTTTCTTTGCCAAAACAAATGAGACACCATCCTTTGTGAAATCCAGATTTGTATGAGCTGAATAAATCGTTATCTCATTTTTAATAGCTAATTCTATTAATTGCCCTTGTTCTGATGATAGGTCAACTTTGTTTACTGGATAAAAGAAAATAGGATGATGGGTAATGATCAGATTACATTTTTCCTGAATGGCTTTTTTAAGAGCATCTTCGCTTAAATCAAGTGAAAGCAAAATTCCTTTTGTCTCCTCGTCAGGATTTCCGATCTGGAGACCTACATTATCCTTTTCCCAGGCAATTCCTTTTGGCGCCCAATCTTCAATAAACTCGAAAATTTTTAAGTGTCTCATAATTTTTTAAACAAAAAAAATGCACTTTTTAAGTGCATTTTTAAAGCTCAATCGACTTTTCTTCTATTTTCTAATTTAAGTTTGGCTTTATCCTCTGTCTCAATCATAATTTTTTCATATTCAATATATCTTAATTTTTGAAAATTATCAATGTTAAGTTTCAAAGGCTGATAGGAATAATTTCTAATTAAATAATAAGCAAGTCATAGCGAGAGCAAACTAAAACTTAAGAAATAAAATTTCCGATTTGGGATTCAGAAATTTTTAGCAAATCAATTTTTGGAAAATCTAATTTCTTTTACTCATATACAGAAGAGACAAAAAAGAAAGGAAACAAAATGAATAAAATAAATTCACATATAAATACAACAGATAACTCAGAGCCTATCTTAATTAACATCGACGAATTACATAAAAAGTATCCAGTGCTTAAAGAAAATTCGTTGGATAACAATGTACTAATTGACGAAAAAGTATTTACAGAAGTTTTTGCCGAAAACGATTTTGGAAATTTATTTATGATATTGTTAGGAGCTGATTCTAGTTCACTTGCTGTTATTATTAAAAAAATCATTTGCGCTATTGAAAATATTTCAGAAGAAAATATGCTTAAAATATATCAATAGCGATTTCGTTTCTCTTTTTGATGATAATAATTTAGATACAGATTTAATTACAGAGATAGATAAATTCGTTAAAGGTTTTATAAAAACGACTTTCAATAACTCAATTAAAAACTTTAATGTTGTCTATAAGTTAATCCTTAGTTTATTAAAAACTCCTTTCATTATTATAAGTATCGTGATCTTATTCTTCTTCACACTCTTTGTCATCAATCAAACTTCGCAGATTGTTAAGAAGATCAGCTACAATTCAAGCTGGTAAAATGACTGCGATAATAGTAAAAGATGTTGGAGTTTCAATTGTAAAGAAAATCAAAGATAAAATTCTTGAAAAAGGAGAAAATATTGTTGAAAAAATAATAGACAAGATAGAACCATCCTTTGAGATGGGAAGGGATAAAGCAAAAACATTTATTAATAAATTTTTAGGATGGCTGGGATTTGAGTAATGAAAAAATGGATCAAAAAGTTAAGTGTTTTATTTAGTAAAAATATTTTTTCTTTGAAGATGAATATAAAAGCGAATTCAACTAATACAATTATTAGAACCAAAAAACAAGTATCTCAGCTAAACAATGAATTCTCAATTCTCAGGTTCAAAATTTTTTATCTCTTCGAGAAGGACATCAACTATTTCTTCTTCTTTTATTCGTTTTACGACTTCACCTTTTCGATATAAGATAGCAACGCCTTTTCCGGCTGCAATTCCAATGTCGGCTTCGCTTGCTTCACCAGGACCATTGACCACACAACCAAGCAAAGCAACTTTGACGGGCTTCTTTATGTCTTTTACTGCTGCTTCAAGTTTATTTGTGATTGTAAATAAATCTACTTCAAGGCGACCGCAAGTTGGGCAGGCAATTATTTCAACATTGCGTGTTGCAAGTCCAAGAGAACGCAAAATTTCTTTTCCGACTTCAACTTCTTTCACTGGATCGTCTGTTAAAGAAACTCTAATTGTATCTCCAATACCTTCAGCGAGTAGTGTTCCAATTCCAACAGCGGACTTAATAGTTCCGACTCTTGTTGTTCCTGCTTCCGTTACACCAAGATGAAGTGGATAATCTGTTCTTTCAGCAATCATTCGATAAGCTTCAATCATCAATCGAACATCAGTCGATTTAACTGAAATAACAATATCTTCAAATCCATATTTCTCACAAATTTTAACATGCTTCATTGCACTTTCATATAAAGCTTCAGCAGTTGGATATCCATGTTTTTCAAGAATCTCTTCTTCGAGTGAACCAGAATTTACACCAATACGAATCGGGACTTTTCGTTCCTTAGCTTTGGTTAAAACTTCTTTAATTCTTTCTTCTGAACCGATATTTCCCGGATTGATTCTGACTTTTGCAACTCCAGCTTCAATTGCCTTTAATGCAAAAATGTGATTGAAATGAATATCAGCCACAATTGGAATGTTCGATCTGCGAACAATTTCTTTGATTGCCTCTGCTGCTTCTTTGTCATTGACAGTAACTCGAATAATATCGCATCCAGCTTCTTCAGCTTCTTTTATCTGTCGGACAGTTGCTTCAATATCACTGGTTTTAGTTTTTGTCATTGTTTGGACAGTAATTGGTGCATCTCCACCGATTGGAACTCCTCCAACATAAACTTTTCGTGATTTTCGTCTTGTTATCATTTCTAACTCCTAATTTTATTTATAATCTCGACAAGTGACTTTCCAAATAATTCTGCTGCATCTGGTCCTGATGCCGTTAAAATATTTCCATCAAATTCAACTGGATTTTCCGTTACAATTGCACCAGTTGATTTAATGAACTCTCTATCTGTCGGGAAGCAAGTAACTTTTCGCCCTTTCAACAATTCAGCCGAGCTTAAAATTCCAACCGCACCACAAATTGCAGCAACAATCTTTTTATTTGAATAAAAGTTCTTAATCGTTCTATGAACTAAATTATTTTTCCAGTAGTCCCTCGAACCTGATCCACCAATCAACACTATTGCAGAAAAATTTTCGGGATGAAGATTGAATAAATAAGTGTCCGGTTTTATTCGCAAACCAAATTGACCGATAGCAAGATTTTTATTCTCTGATGCAATAAAAACTCTGATTCCATTTTTCTCAAGAATAGATTTTGGAATCGAAAACTCGAGATCGTGGAAATTTTTTTCTGGAATAAAAAATACAACGCTTTTGTCTGAATACTTTAACATACTTATTGCAAGTTATCAATGAGACCTTGTTTTTTCAATTTACTGATTTTTCACCTAAACTGCGGAAATAGCTGTCAATGCAAAAGTGATTTATTGATTTATGATTTTTGATTTATGATTTTTGATTGATGATTGATGATTACTTAAATAATTAAATGTAAAACTATTTTAGAATAAATTTTAGATTCTCAACGATCAACAAGTTCTTTTGAGGACTTATCTCAAACTCGATTTTTTCAGGAGATGATTTCAATGAAAGTCGTTCCAGAATATTTTTATCAATTTCAATTTCATACTCGCCTTTTGGTAATCCATAAAAGTAAAAAGAACCATCACTAAAAGTTGAAATAAGATATTCTTTACCAGACTTTTTATTTCTAACAGTTAATTTAATATTCGGTACAGGAATTTCTTCTTTCTCAAAGTAACGAACAACTAATCCTCCAATTTCACCAGTTTCATAATAAGGTAATTGGATTACTTTTAATCGATTTCCATCCGTCATAAGCTTAAACTCAGAAAATTCATAAGAATAGTTCAAAGATTTCAGATTGACCTCGTTAATTCTTAAATCATACTCTTGATAAGGATTTAAGCCATAAAATACTTTCGCACCATTATTCAAATTCGTCGAATAAGCGGCTGAATTGATTACATAATCTAATCCTTCGATGCTTGCTTCTCCTTTATCTCGTAGTCCATTTCCATTTTTATCTTCAAATCCTTCGATGTAAAGTGTTGATCTTCCAATTTGTGGTTCACTATAGAGATAAAAATTATTTATTTCAGGACTAAAACCAATCGAACCAGTCAACTGATGATTATATAAATCTCTTCCATTTGAATTTGACAAGTATTTGAATTGTGGTAATTCAAGGTAAAGGTTCATATTAATGTTTGATGTTCGAATTTGAACAATGTTTTCGTAATTAATCTGAAATCTTAAATTTCTGGTGATTGAAGTTGTGTAATAAATTGAGTAGCTGAAGATTTTATTTTTTATTAGATCAAAATTTGTCTTTGCACTTAGAAAACTTTTGTTTAATAAACTAACACTTGGGAAAATGTTATTGAAGTTTATAGTAGTTCCGAACATTAAATCTCTTCTTTTAAGTAAAATGCTTGTTCGGTTATTCTCGAAGTTTAAACCACCAGTCAAACTAAACCAATTATGCAATAAATAGTAATTCAAACTCCAGAAATCTCTTCTGAACATTTCTGCATCAAGTATTTCATAATTAAAATACAGACCAAGCTCAGTAATTCGAAACTTCAATGGATAATAAAAACTACTCTTAAGAGAATTTTTGAATTTCCCAGGATTGTAAAAATTATGTTGTTTATATTTTACAAACTCCAAATATGCTGAGGCATAATCTGGTCTGACATAACTGGCTGCAAGCTTTGTTTGAATCTTAGGTGAGAAAAACACATTCAAAAGTAAATTTGAAGCAATACGAAACGAGCTTTTACCAAAAAAATTCAGATATCGATGTGTGGAATCACTAATCCATTCTGAACCTGCATTGAGAGTTAGATAATTCTTAACGCCGTATTTTAGTTCTAAGTTAGCTAATTTATTCTCCGTAAATCTGAGTTTACCAAAGTTAAGTTGATAATTAAAAGTGCCTTCAGGTAACAAATCATACGGGATTTGATAAAGCTTTCGATATGATTTTGTCTCTCCTTTTAATGTGTGAACTCTAAATTCATAATTCGACATTCCATATCCAATTGGAAACTCAAATGTAAAGAATCCTCTTTCATCAGATTTTGTTATGTCGATAAGTTCGTTATTCAGATAAAGTTCAACATAACTATTGGGCTCAGTGATGTCTTTATATAAATATGTTCCAAGCCTTTTTCTCGGTTCAATTGGTTCATTCGTAACGCCAATTCCACGAAAGGTATAAGAATTTATTCCATCAATAAAATTATCACCGAGAGTAAGTTGAGTTAATAATTTGTTTGGATCGGGAGTAAACTTCCAGTTGTAATTTTCAATTATGCTTTTCGAAGTTGGTGTTTTGAAGAGCTGCCTTGAATAGTAAAAGTCACCGTAAAATATTTCTCCACCAATCGCAGTTGTCACACTATAATTTGATTTTTGATTTTTCATCAATGTTTGAGAAATATTGTAATCAAAAACAAATCCATTGAGAAAGCTTCTTTTTCTTTCGAATAAAAGAGGAAGTGATTTTTCGTGCTGGATTTGTTTAAGAGATGAAAGTCTTTGCTCAAGTAAATATTCATTATAAACTGGAAGAGATCTTTCACTTTTCACATAAAGCACAAGGCTCGCAAAATCAAATTCGAGATCGATGGATAAAAGTCTTTCAATAAAGTTTAATGAAAAATATTTCTGATTGTAGTAGTCAATAAAATCGTTTTGATTTAGTTCAAACTCACCAAACTTGTTTCGAGCTTTGTTTCTTATAAAATCAATTGCAAAATAATTTGAGATATCATCCGATTTGCTCTCGAACAATTTGTCATTTTTTACATAAGGTATTTGAATATTATCCAGTAATTCCTCAAGAGAAATAAAGATTTCATTTTTATAAGAAACTGCCTGAATAAAGGATTTAACGATACCAGCATACTCGAGATTTAATAAAATTTCCTCAATCTCTTCAGCTTCTGTCTTTTTAATTTCTATCTCCGATGGTTGAAATTTTGGTGTTTCCGATAAAATGACTTTGAAATACAATCTTCCAGAATAAATTGATCGTCCATCTTTCAAATTGACTTTTATATTCCAGCGATAGAAAGAATTGTTCTCAAGGACTCCATCAGGAAGAGTAAAGATTGTGTCTTTAAGCTCAATTAATCTCTCTGTATCATAGATTAACCTGTATTTCCCGTTCAGATCTTTCTTGCTGATTGCGAGTGCATAACTTTCTGCATCTGGAATTTTTTTCCAGACAAATGTCGGTGTGGCTGTGGCTACAATTTCTTTATTTTCAATTTTATAGCCCGGATAAATCGGTTGAGGTGAAACTAATTTTTTAGATAAAACAATTTTGAAATATCTAATTTCAGACAAGGGTGAGAATTTTGAAGGTAACTTAGATCTAACTTGCCAGCCATATTTCGTATCTGGTTTTAATAGATTTCCTTTCAAGACAAAGAAAGTATCTTTTATTAAGCCGAGATTTTCTTCTGAGAAAATTTTTCTTGTTTTCCCTTTTCCCGATTCTTCAAAAATTATCAGTTCATAACCAATTGAACCTTTATACCTTTCCCACTTGAAAACTGGATTTAAGGTTTTGACGATTTCAATTTCTGGGGAAAATTTTCCTGGTGAAACTGTAACTGGCTTTAACTCAAATGGCTTGAACTTTAAATTGACTTTGAAAAAGAATTCATCACCAAAATTTCCCCACATCTTTCCATTAAAAGAGCGAACATTCCAGCTATAAATTTTTCCGTCCTGAAGGACTAAATCCGGGACAACAAAAAATGTATCAGTAACTTCGAAAGTACGTATGATTGAAACCGATTTTTCATCAGGGAAGTTTTCATATTCTTTTATTCTCAATTGATACTTTGTTGCGCCTTTAATTTTATACCAGCTTAGTACAGGATTTAATGTATTAACAGTATCAATCTTTACTTTTTCAGGATTGAGTAAATAACTGAATAAATCAGAATTTATTCCTGATAATGAGCTAAAATTGATTTGTAAAAAGTTTGGTAGAACAAACAAAAGAAGGACAAGTATTATCATCAGAAATTTATTTTTTCGAAATCTCAAATGGAATTTTTTCATTCGGTACCTGGATTATCTTAAGATTACTCTCGGGAATATCTTCTTTCTCAGTGTTAACCGCTGTTATGTTCAGAAAATATTTCTTACCTTTTTCCAGGTCTGTAAGATCGATTTGAATTTTCTTCATCAAATTGAAATAAAGAGGAATGTATTCTTTTAATTCTTTAATGACATTTCCTTTCTCATCCTGAACTTTCAAAATTAAATTTCCGATGAATGGAGAATTTCCAATTCTTTCAAGATTAACCGTGAGGATTGTCATATTGCTGTCAGGAGTTAATTGGTAATCTAAAATCTTAACTCCACTCTCAGCATCACCCACTCGATAAAGACAGGTTGTGACCTGATTTAAAACGAATTTTATTCTTGCTGTAATTCCAGTGTGAGTTGTATCAACCTGTTCGGTGAATGGAACTGCAGAAGTAACAATTCTTGTCCAGTATGTTCCTGCTGATAAAGTATCAGGAGCTTTTACAGTCAGACGAATAACCTGCCTCTTCTTTGGTGATAAGATAAATTTCTTTGGAAAAGCTCGTATGTAATTATTTATCGAAGAAGTTTGAGATGAATCATTATCAAAATATTTCATAACAATCTGACCAGTTGAATCAGAGACTGGATAACCGAATGTAAATGAAACTGAGACTTCATAATTATCATTCGATTCGTTTTGAACTATAAAATTGTTGACTTTATTTTTCTCGTCAGTATAAACTATGTAGGGTGAAATTAAGATTTGTGAATAAAGATTAAAATAAAATAATAAAACGAAGAAAAAAGTATTCAATATTTTCATTTCAAAATACCTCGATTGTTATGATTATATTTCCAGTGTATAGTCCAGGTGTAATAGAACTTGAACTTGTAATTTGCCCACCGAGCCACATATAAATTTTTTGATTTGCTTTTATTTTTCTTATTTGCAAAGGAGAATAAGGATTAAAATATGTTCTACCAGTTATAGCGTCTACTTTTGACCAAGATGCATAACCACTAAAATTAATTGGAATATTATCAGTTCCATTTGTAAGATTAGTGGGCAGTATAAAAGTAATCAAAAAATTTTCTCTTGTAGGTGAGTTATGAAAGAAACTAATTTTTAATGCAGTTGGGTCAGTATCACGGACAATTGCACTATAACCGATAAAAACATCTCCAAAATCTAAATCTCTATACTTCTGAAAAAATATATTCTGCGAAAAGATTGTTTCAACTTTAATCAACAAAAGAATAAAAAAAATCGAACTTAATTTTTTCATAATTCTTCAATAAGCAATTGAAATTATCAGTGTGCCAGAATAATCACCCTGTGGATTAGATTGATCTATAATTAATGAACCACCTACCCAAACATTTAAAACACCTTCACCATTCTGATTTTGTGGTTGATAATAAGTCCCAGGTTGGATCTCCACAGGGTCAATGTAGTTTGAATTTGATCCTGTATGAACAAGCTTTGTAATAAACATAGGTCCATTTTGATTTCCATTGCTGCTCAGCTGGACAAAGCTGTAATCAATCAGAACAGGTTTTTCTGGATGAGAAATAATTTTAAATCTTAATCCTTCTGCAGGTGATTTGGTAACAGTTTGCTGGGAATTGGATAAAATTATCTCGCCAAAATCTAAAACTGTACTTTGACTTATTACACTGATTCCTCTTTTTAATGATGCTTGAACCTGAACATTAATTTGTTCGTTATTCTGACCAGACAGATTTAAGGTCAATACAAACAAAAAGAAAAATGAGAATAATGTTTTTGCTTTCATTTAGTAAGTCACCGTTATGTTGAATGTTCCTGTATAATCGCCAATTGGTTGATTTGCTTGAATGTTTATTGTTCCACCGACCCAGACATAAAGAATACCATTTTGATTGACATCCTGTAATTGGTAAGAACCTCCATTGGTGACAACCTGTGGTAAATCATAAACTGAGCTGGCACCAGTATGAACAACATAAGGAGTGTAATTCAAAGAACCAACAGTTCCACCATATTGAGAAACCCATTGAGCATTAGAAAGTGAAGTTGATGAAAAAGAAATTATCACATTTCTATTAGGATGACCTTCTATTCTAAACACAGCTCCCTGTGAGGGATGGAGATTATATACAAATGCTGATCCTGTTAAAAAAATCTCACCAAAATTAATAGAATTATTAATCGCTGTGATTGAAAGCGGTTTTATCATATTAACTCTTGCAGTTCCTGGTACACTTACCTGCTGCGCACTTAAAATTGAATGACAAATAATAATGAAAGTCAATAATTTTCCAAAGTGTTTCATAATCAAAGTTATGAAACTAAAAACTTAAAGTAAATTTCTTTATGAAAAATTCTCTTATAAATCCAAATGTTAAATGCAAGATAATTTCAAGTAATCACTCAGTTGCACTACCAAGAAATTTTTTTCCATCACTACTCAAGTTCATTATGTATTTCTCTGGATTTTTTACGAATTTATC
>Ga0123519_10008436_pt1 | contig 15717 bp, 13 predicted proteins | sample YelNatPaOPRAMG02_FD_87396 | JGI IMG/M metagenome (GOLD analysis project Ga0123519, IMG submission 87396) | Hot spring microbial communities from Yellowstone National Park - Yellowstone National Park OP-RAMG-02 (version 2) | ecosystem: Environmental > Aquatic > Thermal springs > Hot (42-90C) ...
CCTAAAAGGATCGTAATCAACAGGACCAATGTCAATATTATTCAAATTGGTACATGTTTGCTGAAACTTACAATTTTTTATTGTGGTATAATTCGCAGCTACTCTTATCGCACGGGGCGCGTATGCGATTCCACAAAATGAAATAGTATGCCCTGCACAATCAATAGTAGCACCATTTGCTGTTAAAAATAAGCTACTATTGTAACAGTATATGTCTTGAGTTAGATAGTAAGTTGTACTTTCATTTAATTGATCCATAGTACAGTTAGAAATAGTCTCTGCAGATAAATATGAAAAGAAGATCAAATTTAAAAAGAAAATCAAATAAATTGAATAAAAAATATTTTTATTCAAATGAATTCCAACCACTTCATCACTTCTTTATTAGTTATTATGACTATTATACTATAATTATTATACTTACAAAATTATTTAAGCATTACTGACTATTATTTATGGTGTTTTCCTAGTTGATATATTATTTATTTGAATTATTTCAGTAGCTGAACACTACCTTCTTCTCCAAAACATCCATGAACTTGCTTATTGGAGTGACTGCAATCTTTCCATTGTCCATCAGGAGCTTGAATATGACATTCGCCTTTCCTGGTGCATGAAGCCTTGAAAGGAATTCATTCATCACCATTTCGTTTTCAAATACAATTATACTCCTGCCTACTGATGCGGTTTGAATTGCCTTCTTTATCACTTCATCTGATTCATAGATATGGATGTATACTTTTTCTCCCCCATAGCTTATGACTGTATCTGCATCTCCTCTCTGGCCGAACTGCAGGAATGGAATACCTTCAGTCACGAATATGTCTCTCAATGCCCTGACCTGTGCGAGATAATAGATTGACTTTCTTGTCTCTTTTTCCCATCTCTTTGGTGCATAGTAATCCATTGACTGAACAATTAAACCTTCCTCCTTCATTTTCTCCAGCACCATCTCAAGATTATAATCGCCAACTATCAATGGCTTGCCCCTGAACATTATCTTCTTGAATCCGATCTTGAGGTCGCCGATTGTTAATGGGGTGTACTTCCATTTCAAATCTGCATTGATTGTATCAAACATCTCCAATATTTTTTCTCTCTTTATAGGGATTGCAATTGACTGGAGAGGAGGGAAGTCAGGAACGTCTATCCAATAGTATGTTTTCTCAGGTCTTGCAATTAAATAACCTATTATAAAGAGTGATGCAGCGATTACCATCATTGCGATGTTCTCTGGCTTTTCAAACATTGAAACTGGTCTTTCAAATGGTTTTATCACTGTCACATTGTCAGGACCAAGCTGGAAAACAAACACATGATTTCCTGGGACTGTAGTGGAAGAAGTATTTACGTAAATCTTTCCTGCCTTGAACGAGAAGCCTTTTGCTTCTTCTCCATCAAAATAAACCTTTAAATTCTTTATTTCATCTGTATACTGCTCTCCTGTTGAGAGATAAACATCAAAAACATGAATTCCATTGATAAAGTCGCTTGCGTATGGAACAAAACTAAATGAAAGCAGTGAAAGATAGGACTGCGCGAACACATTCTTATCCTGGTCTGTTATTCTCATTACATACTCTCCAGCACTAAGCCTGTTATCAAATCTATAGACCACGTTTGAAAGCTTCAATGAAACTGGACTCACAGTCAGCTGCTTAAACAAAACTTCTGAATTGTTACTGGAAAGAACAGAAAGGAAGAGCTGCTTAAGCTCATCGCTGTCCTCATTCAACGAGTATGTCATCTCGAGAGGTCTGTTGGTGACAACTGAATTCAAGGATACTGCATCATGGCTCAATACTCCTTTTGGCCTGGTCGGAAACTTGACAGGCATGGAAATGCCGATCTGCTTTGTAGAGTTGTCAACCTGGTTTATTCCTTGGACATAAAGAACTCCGTACGACCTTGATATTCTGTCTCCTGTCTTGAAGCTGAATGGAGAGGAGAATATTATAAACTGCTGCCTGAAAATTGAGCTGTTGGATTGATTCAGATCTATTGTCTTCTTGATTCTTGAGAGACCCGATCCCCATCTTGCATTCACTATCGCATCTGCCAGCTCCTTTGCAGAATTCTCTCCTGCATACTGCCACCAGAAGTCGATAGTAGTGGGTATGAAGTAAACGAATCCATCTCCGCTCCATTTGACTGAATAACCACCAGGTTCTCCGCTCACGCTAGGCCTCGATGATTCTGTACCAACCGCTGAAACAGTGTAAAGCGGATTCTTGAATGAGAAGAAAGAAGGCTGGTCTTTCGGCTGGCCGAATGAAAGCTGGAAGGATGAGAGATCTTCTGATTCAACAGCCTGTGGACCTGGAAGGTTTGAATACAGTATTCCATCACTTGGCTTATAACCAATATAAATTAATACATTTCCATTGTTCGCGAATTTCTTTAGATCGAAATTCTTGTCTTCTTTGCCTACAAACAAGGCAGGAAGATTGCCGGATGGAACTATGAGGATGATTTTTCTTGTAGACGGAAGAGAAATCAATTCTTCTGCTGTAAGTTCTGAGACGTGTATTCCTTTTTCTTTCAAGGAATTCTTCAGAACCTCATAAAACCTGTCATAGTTGGATGCGAACTGGTAATTAGGAAGCTTCAAGATGTACACATCCTGCGGTATCGGCTGCTGTTGAATTATAAGATCGATGTCTATCTTTGTTGCATTTACAGAGGAAAGATCAAGTAATGCATACCATACAGTATCCTTGCCGTTGTAATCAAGATAGCCTGTGTTTATTACGCTCGCTGATAAGATAGGAGTGACTGCTTCTTTAGTCGCTTCCTCCACTGGCGCAGACTGCTGCGAGAAATAAACGAAAAGAAAGTATCCTCCTATTAATAAGACTGCAATAACCAATATAATCAATGCATTTAGCAATGGAGAAGGAGCTGGGAGTTTTCCAGTAGGTCTGCGCATTGCGGTCGGTCCTGCTTGGGCTTGCGGCTGCTTTTGTTTAGGCTGAAAAACAGATAAAATTGCTTGCTTTATTGCCTCTGGAGTGAGTTCCATTGTCTTTTTTACGAATCTTTTAACAGGGATGTAGAGCCTTCTTATGTTAAATGAATAAATCGCACGACGAATCTTGATGTATTTCTTTGTACTGGAATCTGCATCTACCATAACATATCACTGAATATAATTCATCAAAGTATAACAAAGTATGATTCACTGCTTCAACAACATAAATATTTACAATATGAACACCAATATGAATTCCAGCTATCTACTTTATTCTGCAAGTTATAGACAGATTAGACAGGTTTGCTTTTCTCCTACTCTCTTTGCGCAAGGTATCCTTCCCTTACCATCCTGTTAAGGACTTCTTCCACTCTCTGCTCACTTACCTTATTTATCCTTGCAAACTCTGCGATGTTAATTTCATAATTGTGCTCATCTAACCATGTCTGGATCTTGGACATGAGAACATCGTCTGAAACCATTTCAAGCTCCTTTATTCTCAATAACAGTTTGTTCTGCTCCTCCTTTATCTCAAGGTTTGATTTTCTCAGGCTTTCATTCGCAGCTGTCAGTTCGATTAGTTGCTTTTTCAATCTTTCAGCTTCCTCTTTCAAAGAATCATACTTTGAAAACAGCTCCTCGTATGTTGATGAAGAATACTCAAGCATCCTTGAAAGGAAGTTATCTATGACCTGGAAAAGCTGTTTGTGGTTGATAAAATAAACATCCTCCAGCAGAGTTACCAAATTCAAGAAGTATCTTATCACTTCCAGCCTTCTTTTCTTAGGGCTTTCCTCCGGACTGTAGCTGTAGATTATCTCTATACTGTCAGGATTGAGATAGGTTATAGAAAACAAGTAGGGGTTCTTCTGTATGTCCCTCCTTTCCACATTGATGACTGCGATGTTGGATTTTGTATCCACAATCTCTAAAAATTGAAGAGAGGAAAGTACATCGATGACCTCTTGCTTTGTCTTGAGCATCTTTGCTTCTATCTTGAAACCTTCCACAAACGGCTCTGACAAAGAAGAGGCTCCAGTTGGATTTGCAGCGTTCAGTGATGTATTCTGTGATTTTTGATCAATCGTAGCCATATTCGCACCTTAACACAATGCATAACTTTTTTTCATTCCTTTCTTTACCTTTTATTTACTTCTGATATTTTGCTCTCTTTATTTATTTCTTTATTATTTTCTTATTTGTTTATTAATCCTTACCTTCTATTCTTTATTATTTTTTATTTTTCTGAACTGTCTCTGCATTTTCTACTTTCTTTCCTTTCTGCTCTTTCTCTTTCTTTTCCTTCAGTTCAAGTTCCTTCTTGACTTTCATTCCTAGTTTGCTTGATTCAAAATCAAGTGCAGGATAATACTTGAACAATGAAATTATCACAAGCAACAAACCAAGAAGAATTACCAACAACAAAGATGATATAACTGCACTGAAATTTCCATTTAAGATTGAGATTATAACTGCAATGACTGCCAAAACGCTTACCAACGCCACGACCTTGATTATAGAAGACTCGAACTCCTTCCTTTTCTTTGCCGCTTCTTCAACATGGTCTAGGCAAACCACTAGCTCGTTTCCTGCTGCGATTTTAAAAAACTCCTTTATCGACCTTATAGTATTTATGAATATATCTTCCTTTACTGGAATTGCATTCGCACCCTTTACCTGTTCTTTTCCAACAATACATACTTTTGCCATCATACCCCTCGTTATGAGCATTTACAACCTTTATAGAAAAGACACAGATCTTCACAAAAATTACTCCAATGTAACCTGAGTCAGCTCTCTATCAGATGCGCCTGACTTTTTCTGATCAACTCTTGTGAATATATTTATTATAGTGCTGTCGTCTATTCCGAGTTCTCTGAAGAACATTGTTATCACTTTTCTATTCACTCCTCCTCTCTCCAACTCGATTACGAAATCTATTGCATCTATATGCTTTGCCTTCTTCTCTATCAATGTTGATAACTCTTCCACTCTTTGGTCATTTAAACCCATCTCCCTTAACCTCTTCTTGAATGCTGTCCTTTCCATCGGAAAACTCTTAGGCATTGTCTCATCCCTTCTCTGTGCTTCTGTAAGCACTGAAATAATATCTATAAAGTAGTCTACAATTGGTTCTTCACCATCTATTCTCTTCAATATGAATGTTTCGCTGAAAGGAGTAGTTTGCTCGTAAGCTAAAGATATTGCAGCCTGACCCACTCCGAAGCCTAGTATCTGCTGGCGTATGTAGTTACTAAATCTGAGCGAATTCTGTAAATAATCCAAGTATTTCTCATACTTTAATCTTAGCATAATGACAGTTCCTACATTGCTAAATATAATCTCGCTGATATCTGTAGGTGTCTGTGATGCAACGATGAGCGCGAACTGATATTTACGTCCTTCTCTCACAATCATGACCGCATCGCTGTTTTCATCCTTTGATATCTTCCATGCCTCATCTAACACTACAAACAGCTTTATTCCCTTCTCAGGCTTCCAACCCTCCATTCTCATTTTCTCTTTTACAAACTGAAGAATAGTTAATGCAGCCAATGCCCTGAATGTCTCATCTGGCAAACCAGACAGATCAATGTCAACAAGTCCAGAACTAAGAAGTTTATCAAGATCTATAGTCGACTGCTCAGCGAAATAATCGTCACCCTCGAGAGTAAACTTCTTTATCTTGTAAATTGCATTCTGAAGTTCTGCGGGAAATTCATATGTTCCAGTTTCAAGAAGCTGCTCCAGGTTCTTTTGCACATCCTTGAGAGTTGGTGGGCGCAACGGATTGCCTAATGCGTCCTTCTGATCTTTTTCCGAAAGCTTGAATCCTGCGTTGAGATATGCCTTTTCAATCGCCTCTTCAATCAGTCTTCTCTGCTCTGGATATTGACCTATGTCTGTAAGTATCTCTAAAGATCTTATGACCTGCTTTGTCCTGTCCGAGGGCTTCATCCCACCAAGGTCAAGGAGATTGAGGTATGAGCCCCTTCCCAATGAAACAACCATACCATTTACTTGCTTTACCCATGGTTTGTATTCTCCTGCCCAATCGATAATTATTGCATTTGCATTCCATACAAGAGAAGCACGAAGAAGGAAAGTTTTGATTAAATAAGAATTGTGAACAAACAAACCGCCAAAACCTGCAAGAAATACCTCATTGTCAACACATAGATCATATACATATAGGTCACTGCTTTTCACTTTCTCTATTGAAACAATGGGATCCCAGAAAAGATCGGAGTCGGATAATAGTTTTAAAAATTCTATCTCATGTTCTGCACTTTTCATTTTTTGATACAACTCATTGTATTCAGCTATTAAGTATTGAGCAGCCTCAAACAAAGTTTGATATGCAATTGTAGAATGCCTTCCTGTACAGAAATCATATAAACTTTGATTATATCGCTGCATGCTTAAGTTCATTAAATCAAATAGTTTAATGAAAGACGATTTCAATTCATCCTCACTTAATATATTATTATAATCAGTATAATCAGCAAGTTCTACAATCTTTGTCATTGTTTTGTAGTTTGTTTTTACTAAATTATTCTTTGCCCTTCTCCAGGTTTCGCCAAATCTCTTATACATCGGGTTTTCTTTTCCTGTATTGATTACATAGGCGATTAAGGAATCTTTAGCTGGCAACTTTTTCAATGCTTCGATATCTTTCTTGCATCCTTCAATCTCATCTTTTCGTTCTTCTATGTCTTTAATAATTCTATTTAGAATTTCTCGCGAAGGCCTTCGAGTAGTTCGACTTATGGCATAGCTTGTCTGTGTTCTCCTAAATCTTAAAATCGAATAAATATGTTTGATAATGCTGCCTATTTCAGGAATTACATCAACATTAGTACTGGAACTATTTACTCTATTGATGAGAGCATGCAACTTATTTTGTTTTAATTCGGATACAAATCCAATCTGAATAAAGCGTTTTATTCCCTCTCCAGAAATGATTAGATTGTGATAGATACAAATTCGTTCTATATTCGTTCCATTTTGTTTTGCTTTTATTCTGACCGACTTAGCTTTAATTCTACCAATGATGCCAAAGCGGAGCAATAAATATGAGTGATCATTAATTAGTTGTTTAGACTTTGAAGAGCATGTAACTGCATTCTTTTCAACACAACCATCGCCTTCATAGTAAGCTCTAAGATATTCCGCAACAAACCAATCTGGAGAACTATATAAGAATTCAGGTACTTTCTTATTTTCTGAACCTGAACCCACAAGCGAATCGAAAAGCGAATATAACCAGAGCGAATAGATTCTAATCCCTATTGCTTTATTTCCTTTCTTAATTTCTTTGAATTTTATATTACCTAAGTTATTTAGAATTGAAGAGATATCATTCAAAATGGATTTGTCAGTATTTGATATTATCACCGACCCATTGTATAACATTCCTTCGGATACATAATATCCTAACAATCTTGCAAATTCTTTTGATAAGAATAATTTAGATGGCATCAATGATTTTCCTTTTCCATTTGATGAGCAGACTAAAATGTGACTTATTTTTTCAGAAAAAATTTGTGCTTGATTAATTTTTGATGCATTTGACATTAATAAAGAAACAAAAACGTTGAAAGGAATTAGTTTCTTATCTATTAATTTCTTATCTGCTTTATATATAATGCTCTTTTTATCTAGCCATCTGTATAATTGGTTAACTGGAACATAAAGCTTTTTGTTTTCCGCTAGAATTTCAAAAAGATCCAAGTGATCTATAGAAGAAATATTTTCATTCCTTATAATTCTTGGAATCGGAATATAATCATTTAATGAGACTTCACTTCCTTTTATGAAGCTTAACAATCCATTCTTTAAGACAACGATATTATGATCTCCTGTTGTCTCTATTTCTCGCCCACTTGCTGTTCTAAACTTATATGAATATTCTGGCGCCTCTTTTCTTCCAGCGAATAATACTTTACTCCATACTCCTTTTAGATTTGAATCGAAAGTATAAACCTCTAAATCTGGATTCTCTATTCCCTCACAATCGTCAATTTTTACGCCACCATATTTCATGATAAGATTATCTATAAATTCCCCGATTTTAACCTGCTTGATTTTTCCATTCTGTCTAATTAATACATTTGTAGAGTAGTGCACGCTTTTTCCAGATCCAGTGATACCTGTAATCGCAATGTGCGGATTGGTTAATTTCTTGAAGTTCCAATAAAACGGGACATTATAAACAGCGGTCCTTCCAATATAAATTGAGTCCTTTGGATCACTCATGAGATACTCTGCAGGCGGCTCTGGCGGACTGACGATTATAGCTCTTCTTCCGATGTCTGTATTCTGCACGTCAGATATCCCAAGTTGTCCCATATCAAAACCTCTAATTATGATCAAAATTATGATCAATTTTAATTATGACCATAATTTCAACAATATTTTATAATATCTAAAGATCACCAAGGACCATTTTTAAGATAATCATTCTTCTATGAAATCCTTGAGTGCCTTCACCGTCGGAGGCACCATGTGCTCTAGTTCATAGCACTTCTTCATGTCTTCTCCATATAAATATGAAACCTCTACATTAAGTGCATTTGCCAGTAAGGTTTTAATCTCTGCTGCCTGGTTCTTTGCAACCGCCACCGCTGCATCCTTTGTAACGCCCACTCCTGTTGTCATTGCATAAGAAATCAATCCCATCGGCCTCTCTCCTGACATTATCCTGTTTAGCTCTGCCTCATACATCGCGACCTCTTTCTCCAACCTGTCAAGTGCAAGAACGTCAGGTTCTGACTTCTCCCTTTCTCTCTGGAGTTTGAGCTGTGCAGTGTATTTCTTTGTCTCTATATCCTCCCTGTATTTCGCTATGTCCTTTGCGAAGACCAAGGTTGCAATTTTAACAGGAAACTTTATGTTCGCGATAGCCCTCTCAAATGAATCTATAAAAACCATGTTCTCTTCCTGGCTTCTCTCAGTGGTCGATTTGTACATCTTTATGTGCAGAAAGACTGATGCATAATATTCATCTCCGACCTTCTTTACAATCGCATCCTGGGCTGGGGTGGTCTCCCATGTTCCATCGTGCACCTCTATTATGTTAAGCCTCTGGGTGATGAATGGAACGAAGATGTATCCCCATTTCCAAAGAATGAAAGAAAGTACTGCTGCTCCCAAGGATAATCCAGCCATGATAAATTGAAGGGTGGAGCCACCTGGAAGTGTTGCCATCACAAGGAAAATAACAGCTGATAGCCCAATAGCCGCATATGCCATTTGACGAGTTGTAAATCCGAGTGCCATAATCTCTATTTCTTTTAAAGATTTTTAAATACTATGTTTCTATCAGTCGTCGGGAAATAAAGAGGAGGAGTAGACTTAGGAAATGAAGAATATAGAAGGAAAAGAAAAATAATAAAAGTAAATAAAAAAAGAAATAGATAAAAATAAAAATAGAAGGAAGGGTAACAAAAAATAGATTAGTAAGGAGAGTACCTGTCAGTGCAGAAGTCTGATGTTGCAATCTCTGGCACGAATACTGAAAGCAGAGGTCTTGCAAGCAGGAAGATTAATAATGAGATCACTGCTCCTACTACCATACCTGTCGCCCAGCCTGTAGCTTTGGCCTTCATCTCTGCTCCGAACACATGGCCGATACCATAAATAACTGCGGCAAGAACTACGAGAAGAATTGCAATAATAGGAAGAATCTGGGTAAGACTCACACAGATACCATTAAGAGCGTTGGTAAGACGTTTTGTAAACTCGCTTGTCTCTTCCTGTGCAAAAACAACAGAAAGCAGAACTAAAAATACAAAACCTGAAAAGATTAATGATTTGTTCATAAATTCACCTTGATTATTTATATATTTTACACATTATACGCGTGTTATTATATGCGTGCCGTATATCTTTATATGATATTGTAAAAAAAGATTTAAAATAGTATTTATATTGAATGAAAAATGAATTTAGGCTTTTTAGAAAGGCTTACTTTTTTATTTAATATTTGGACAGATGGTACTTAATTGTTGACCAGAAAGATTCGTAATGAGGACTGAAGCAACCTGCATTATCAGCAAACCAATCACTGCACCACTCACCATGGACATTGACCAAGATACTGCCTTGGCCCTGGTTTCTGCTCCAAAGAACTGACCACCAGCGTATGAAACACCAGCTAGAACAAAGAGCACGAAAGCCACTGTTGGAATGATAGAATGCAGGTCCTTGTAAAGATCACATAAAGTGGTTTTCAACTTAGAAGAAGCCTGGCCTGCTTGACCTCCAGCTTGGGCGAAAACCAAAGAAAAAACAGAAAGAAGTAGGACTAGAAAAACACGTCTGAAAACACGGCATGACATTGAATGCCTTGATTTCTTTGACTTTAAGCTCTGGCTAACTCTAGTCCTCATGCATCACACCTAAAATAAAAGGAAAAAAGAATGAATTATTAGGTGAAGTTGCAGCTGCCTGCACCTATTGAGTATGAACCGCCAGTAAATGCAGTTATTATCATTGGAGCTATTATCCACAATAAGAAGGCAATCACTGCACCTGATATCATAGTCATTGCCCACTTTGTACCTGTTGCTCTCATCTCAGCTCCAAAGAACTGTGAACCTGCATATACCACTCCTGCTAAAACAATGAGCACGAATGCAATTGGACCCAATAAACCAGCTGACAGATTACAAATTGCTTGCAACACAGTTTTTAAACTGGTGGCTGCCTGGGTTGCTCCAGCAGGTGAACCTTGCTGTGCAAAGACAAAGCCTGTCAAAGCAAAGATTGCTAACAAACCTAGGAATTTATTCATATTTTCTCACCTTTATTAAATTTTTAGCTAATTTATAGTTTATAGTTGCCTTATACACTAATTATGCAACAAAGCAACAGAATATATACACATGAAAAGATTATAAATATTTTCCTATAACCATTAAACATGGCAAAACAGGACTTGAGAAATGACAGAACAAAAACCACTAGCGGGCATTATGTCAAAAGAATCATCAGCATCCATGAAAAGGAAAAGAAATATCAGAAATACCTTCCGAGCATAATATTCGAAAGAAAAGCGAACATAAGCGGTGGATGTCTGCATCTCTATTCTGACAACGAGGCGTGGGAGGACCAATGGGATGAAAATTGGTTCTTTATTGATGAAAACTTAAGATCCCATGCGAAACTGTTCTCTGTGAAATCAGGTCCAGATGCAAAGGGAATACCAACTGTGTATTATGATCCATTATCAAGAACCGCATTCTTTGAAAATAACAACTACTATGGATGGCTTAAATCTGTTGCCTTAGCCTTGATGGGAGATGTGTTTGAAGACAACCATAGAATATTCTCAAGCCACAGCGCACTTCTAGAGGTAAATGGAAAGGGAACTATGATAATCGGACCATCCGGGACTGGAAAAACCACATTGAGCTATGGATTATTGAAAGAAAAAGGAAATAAAATAGTAGCTGATGACTGGTTTTATTTCAAGTTCTTGAATGGAAGTGTGATTGGATATAGAAGCGAGAAAAATACTTATATTCGTGCTGACCTTGGCCAGACTTGGAAGGAATACAAGGACATAATGAAGTACGCAAAGGTTGACAATAAAGGAAGGGCGATAGCCAATCTTTCAAAGGTGGTGGGAAAGGAGAAGCTGATTGAAAGCACTGAAATAGAAAGGGTTGTGTTGTTGAGAAGAGAAAAAGGAAAACCTGCAGCGGAGAGGATGAAGCCGAAGGAAGCATTGAACATTCTTGTTAAAAACGATTTCTTTAATCCGCACATACTTCAACATACAGAGTGGAAAACAAAAATAAGAAAGGAGGCTTTTGAAAAACTGCTCAAGAAAACAGAGATACTGCTTTTGAATACAATTGAAACACCGCAGGAGTCACTTAATCGAATTCTTGATTTTGCAGAAAAAGATTAACAGAATGAAAATAAGAAAAAAAGAAACAGAGATAAAACATAAAAACATGAAAAATAAAAAAAAACAAAAACATGCAAAAAATGAAAAAAAATAAGAAGAGAAAATCACTAGAAATTAGGTATAGGTAAGTATAAAAATATATTTGCATCTTAATATATTTGTTTTTAATATATTGTTTTTTGATATATACAATCTGATACACGCAATCAAAACAGTGTTTTATATACCGGAAACAGGATTGGTGGGAATATGGCAAAAGAAAAAACAGAATATGTAAGAGAACTTGAGGATTTACCTGGAATTGGGCCTGCAACTGCTGAGAAGCTAAAGGCTGAGGGTTATGATTGTATAGAGAAGATTGCGACTGCTTCTCCTCATGAATTGGCTGAAATCGCAGAGATAAGTGTAGACAATGCAAAAAAGGCAATAGAGGCTGCAAAAAAGGCAAGCGAAGTTGGTTTTGAAACTGGAGATCAGGTCTATGAAAGAAGAAAGACTATAGGCAAAATATCCACTGGATCTAAGGAACTTGATGAATTGCTTGGTGGTGGAGTAGAGACACAGGCAATAACCGAGTTCTTTGGTAGATTTGGTTCAGGAAAAACGCAAATCGGCTTCCAGCTTGCAGTAAATGTACAGAAGCCAAAGGATCAGGGGGGATTGGAGGGAAAAGTGTTATTCATCGATTCAGAAGGAACTTTCAGGCCTGAAAGAATAAGGCAAATAGCAGAGGCACAGGGAATGAATCCTGATGAGGTTCTAAAGAATATACATGTGGCTAAGGTACAGAATTCAGACCATCAGATATTGCTAGTAGAAAAAGCAGAGGAACTTGTCAAGAAAGAGAACATAAAACTTATAATAGTGGATTCATTGACTTCTCAATTTAGGTCTGATTATGTAGGAAGAGGAGCACTTGGTGAAAGACAGCAGAAACTTAACAAGCACATACACGCATTGCAAAGACTAGCAGACAACTACAATCTCGCAGTCTACATCACAAATCAGGTTATGGACAATCCTGCAATTCTATTCGGCGATCCAACCACTCCAATTGGAGGACATGTCCTTGCCCACCAAAGCACATACAGAGTTTATGTGAGGCGTGGAAAAGAAGAAAAGAGAATCGCAAGATTGATTGATTCACCGAACATGCCTGAAGGAGAATGCGTGTTCAAGGTCACTGCAGAAGGAATCAAGGATTAAGCAGATGCTAGAACAAAAGCCAAATACTAAAAAACTAAAAACAAAGTAAAAAGAAGAGACAAAATAAAGGGTTGAAATGAAAAGAACAATAAATGATAAGTCTAAGTGTTAATTGTTTATTGATTTTTCTCCTTATTTTTGTTTTCATTCTTTTTTATTTTATGAATTTCTTATTTTATTTATTGCTTCTTTTTCTTACGAATTTTTATTTTGTACTTCTTTTGCTCTCTACGGTTGGTTATATTACTCTTTTTTACGAATCATTGCGGTTCCGCATTTTGGACACTTGACTTCAGGACATGGAACTCCTCTCTCATGTGGCTGCTCATAACCACATTTTGGACAGATACACATTCCTTCTGGTCCAGCGCCATGCGCTTCTTCAACAACTTCTTTCATCCTGCCCTTTCTCTGCCATCCGAATCCTTTTTCAAATTCGAATGATGGCTTGAAATAATCATTCTCAACGTCATGGCTTTCAATTTGGATTGCGATGTAAACAATATTCTTTATTTCTTTCATCATTTTTTCTCTCAAATCCTCTGAAATCTTTGTTGCCTCATCAATTGTCAATTTGCTTGGAAGACTGATTTTAAGATTAGCGGTTATTGCAGATCCTTTTTTCAATGTCTTTAAATCAGAAATAGTTATGCTTTGTTTTTTAGCGATTTCCTTTATTTTTTCCTCTACTTCCTTGCCCGCGGAAACGTCAAGCAATGAATCGGTTGCCTCCTTGCCTAGAGAAACAGACTCCTTAATAATAAAAAGACCAATTAGCAATGCAGCTAAAGAATCGAAATAGACCCAATAGCTTGACAGGATTAAACCAATCATAACTGCTATTGATATATAAACATCCACTCTTGAATGCACTCCATCAGAAAGCAAACTTATTGAATTCTCTTTTTTTCCATAGTATATCTTTACTCTCGCCATTATTTCATTTGCCACTGCTGAAATTAGCATGATAGCGATGGCAAGATATTCTGCTTTTATCTGAGATGGATTGACAAATCCTAAATAAGCATCGTAGATAATTCCAATTCCCGTGATGAATAAAATGAATGTAATTAATAATCCAGACAAAACTTCAAATTTATAATGGCCATATGGATGCATTTCATCAATTGGTTTTTTGCTCGCTTTTATGCCTAATAAGCTTATAGCAGAAGACAAAACATCCATTCCGGAATGAATACCTTCAGCAACTACAGATGCAGATCCTGTCAAAACTCCTATTGCAAGCTTTCCTAAAGCTAAAAGAATGTTGACTAATACAGAAATCAATGCTATTCTTTCTTTCTCTTCCTTCATTTTAATCACTATTTATTCTGATTTTATACCTTTCTTACCATTGAAGTTCCGCATTTTGGACATTTAATCTCAAAACAGGAAACTCCTGGTTCATGAGGAACTTCATAACCACATTTAGGGCATATGCATGCTCCTCCTGGTCCCGCTGCATACGGTCCTCCTTTTCTCCCAGCTCCGCCAGCACCAGCTCTGCCACGGCCTGCATCTCTACCGAATCCACCACCAAATCCTTGACCAACTCCTTTTCCTCTCCCAGTACCTAAACCTCGACCTGCAACCATATAAACTCCTCCTTCTATCTTTATTGCCTTTCCATTGACAATCGCTTCTGCGATTTTCCTCCTTGCAGAGACCAGAAGCCTGTGAAGAGTCGGCTGTGAAACACCCATTTTCTTAGCCACTTCTTCCTGTTCTAATCCCTCTAGGTCCTTAAGCCTAACTGCCTCAAACTCATCTACTGTCAACAATGATTCTTCAAGATCTGTCAATTTGACTCCAGTCGGCTTGAAATAATTAAACCTTGGAACAGAAAAAACTTTCCTGCATCTTCTTGGTCTCACCATATTACCACTTATTTAATAAACACTTAAAATGACAATATCTAATCGAACTATAATGTAACAATATAATAAAAAGAAAAAAAATAAAAAACAAAACAGCTTAGAGCAGATGTTACTTTTGATTTTTATTCTTTACTTTAAATCCTTTAGTTTCTTTTCAATTGCAGCCTTTTCAGCTTCGAGCGCCTTAAAGTCTCCTTCGATTGATTTAAGATCTTCCTCAAGGATTTTTTTCTGCTGATCCTTGGTCAGATTCGCCGGATTTTCATAAAGCGGATTTTCGTATCCTGCTCCATATCCAAAGCCTCTGCCGTATCCGAAGCCTCTTCCATATCTGAAGCCTCTTCCATAACCTCGTCCGTACCTCATTCCTCTACCGCAGGGTCCAAGACCTCTTCCAGTAAGAGGACCGCGTCCTAATGGGCCTGTTCCATCTCCATATGGCATACAATTCACCTCTTATTTATACAATATATCGGTGCATCGCTCCGATCCAGTTATGAATTTTTATTCATAACATATAATGAATATATATTCATTAAGATATATAAAGTTTTCGGTAAACTGGCTTTGTAGAAAACCTCTAATAAGAAAAATACATTTTTATTCACTAATATCCATAGATTATAAACAAATGTCTTTAACATCATTTCATTTTTCTTTATATTTGTTAATCTGCTTCTTAAATCTCCGCTAAATCTTCTTTTTATTACAGAAAATACAGTTTCTGCAATATTTCTTTTTCC
>Ga0123519_10008438_pt1 | contig 15714 bp, 19 predicted proteins | sample YelNatPaOPRAMG02_FD_87396 | JGI IMG/M metagenome (GOLD analysis project Ga0123519, IMG submission 87396) | Hot spring microbial communities from Yellowstone National Park - Yellowstone National Park OP-RAMG-02 (version 2) | ecosystem: Environmental > Aquatic > Thermal springs > Hot (42-90C) ...
ACATGACCTCCTCCGTATTTAAATTCTCCTGGATAGACTTTATTTTCGGGATCGCCTTCTTTTAACTGAGATGCGCCTATAAAAAGATCCACTGCTGCAAGGCCTGCATATGCCTCAACGCCGTTTAACCACGCTTTACTTATTTTTATTCGTGGTTTTGTGTGACCAATATTAAAGAAAAGGCCAGATGAGCACATTGGTCCAAATGTTCCTGTTGTCACAACATCCACTTTTTTGGCCGTTTTATCAATGCCGTCTTTTTCAACGAGATCAATAAGTTCTTCTGCTGTTACCACAACAACTTTTCCGCTTTTTATCTTTTCGTTGATTTCATCAATAGTTCTTATTTGTTTCATTTTTGCTCCTAAAAAACAAAAAAACTCAGCGCTTTAAATATGCTCTGAGTTCAATGTTCAATTTTGACGGTTTAGCACATTTATTGAGCGCAGCAATCGTCTCCAAATCAGCGCAATATCATTATATCACATTAATTGAAATTTTTGAGAAAAAATAACGAAAAACTATTGAATAGTTTTTTCATGATGATGAATAGAATTCAGCGGACAAACCAAAGGATGTTTTATCCAAATTTGGTTAATAGAGCAACTTTTAGATTGAGAGAAAAAGTTGCCTCCAAACCATATTCTCAAATTTCGTTAGCAATTGGCGAAGATAATCTAGATTTATTGCTACAATACAAAGCTGTTGCAAAAGGGAGAGTTGATTTAAAAGCATTATGTGCCATTTCAACAAATCCATATTTTATTGATGGGCTTAAAGCAAATGGATTGATTTTGAGGAAAAACGAAACAGAACCATTGCAAATTTTTGAAGCAATTGCAGGAAGGTGTATGGAAAAGAATGGAAAAAATTTCAAGCTTTTACATGAATTTAGGCAGATTAGGCCAAAAGAAGTTGATGATGAGGTCAATGAATACATCAAAAAGTTTGATTTGGCAACAAAAGGCGAATTATCAAGAATAGACTATGACATAATTTTGGAGGTAGGTGCAGATTTGTTTAACAATTATTTTTGGAGTACGCCGATTGTGAAACTTGACAGTTCAAAATTACAACTCGCTATTATGGATAGTTTGTTTAAACGAATTGAAAGTGATTTGCATGTTAAGCCATGGATTAATATCTATAGGCACATTATTGATCTTTACACAAATTTGTTTCTTCTTTTCCCAAGATTTGAATTTACCGGTTGCCTGCCCGAGTCAGTAATTGACATAATTCTTGCAAGAATAGATGCTTTGGCGAAGAGGGGCGAATAAATGGTTAAACCAATTAATCTAAGAGCGCAACTTAATCCCCAAGGTTTTGTTTTAAGAATGCACAGACCTCTGCTCTCGAGAGAAAATCCAGTTGTTGCCTTGAAAAATGAGAGAACACTTATTCACGATTTAGGATTTCCCATTTTTAACGCGCTTACACAAAGGGACTTAATATTTAAGTCAGGCAATAATTTTTTGGCTGATATAACGCTTTTAAGAAATGGATTAGTAACGGACAGAAACTTAATGAAAATTATAAAATTGAGTGGTTTTAAAACAAGGGAAACAGAATATTTAAAAGACAAATCTATTGAAGATTATCCAATCGACGCTGCTAACGTTTTGCTTGGCAGAATGATGCGATGGACTGATGAGAATTTTATCCTCTTAAAACAATTCTGTCCTATTAAAAATCCAATTGTTGCAAAAAATGTTGACAAAACCTTATCTTCTTTCAAATTAGAGACAAAAAACCTTTTTGTTGAAAGTGATTATACTTTCATAGCCGGATTATTTTCATTAATTTACGCAAAATGTTCAACAAATTTTGCCCAAAAAGTTCTTCCTTTTTATATTGTAAAAATCTTAAAAGATTACTACGACCAACAGGCTTTTGAAAAATATTCAAAATACTCAGAGATGATCTCAAATCTATTCAATAGTTTATTTTTTGAAAATGTCGAGGGATTGAGCCGAAAAATTTTGGTTGACAGCGAGACTGCTTCTATCATTATGTCAAAAATATTTGATTTGAAGAACCTTTATTTTTAGCGCTTTGAATAAAGAATTTTCGTCAAAGTGCTATAATTTTTATAATGGATTATTCATTTCTTTCAAAGATCAGCTATGGTGTTTATATTGTTTCATCTTTTAACAAAGAAAAAAGGTTAAATGGTCAGATTTCAAATACTGTTTTTCAAGTAACAAGTGATCCGCCAAGGTTGTCAATCTGTATTAATAAGCAAAATCTTACACATCAATATTTGGAAGAGGTGGGACTTTTTTCCGTTTCTGTTTTATCTGTTGAAACTCCAATGACTTTTATTGGCAGATTTGGATTTAAAAGCGGAAGAGATATCAACAAATTCGATGGTGTTGATTTCTTTAATACGGATTTAAACCTTCCTGTTGTTAGAGAAAATTCGATTGCATGGATAGAAGCCAAAATTATTTCTAAATTGGATGTTGGAACACATACGCTTTTTGTTGGAGATGTGCTGAGTGGAGAAGTGCTTGGATCAGCAGAGCCAATGACATATGATTATTATCACAAAATAAAAGGCGGAAAATCTCCAAAAACCGCCCCAACATTTATTTTGTCGGACAAAAAGAAATGATTTTAGAAGTATTACTTAGATCACTTATTCCAATACTCTTATTGACATTAGTGGGATTTTTCACGAGGGCTATTAATATTTTTAGGCAAGGAGATGAGAGAGTTTTTGCCGCTTATGTCTTTTATTTGGCTTTGCCGGCTCTGTTTTTTGTAAATATGTCCGAATTGGTCATTCAACGCTCCACGGTTATTTATATGATTGCAACTGCTATGCCTCCCATAGTTTTGACAATTCTTTACTTTCTTATATGTTTAATTTTCAGGGTTAAAAAAGAACATTTCTATTTTTTGATTTTTTCCACAGTTTTTGGAAGCTATGCTTTTTTTGGAATCCCATTTATGCTCTTTGCTTTTCCCGGATTGAAACCGGAAGCATTATCTGTTTTATCATCAGCTTCTATATCCATAGTTGGAGTTTTTTTGACAATTTTTGTTCTTGAACTATACAGTATGAATAGTAAGTCATATATTGGAGCGATTTCCCTCTTGGCAAAAAAATTCTTAAAAAACCCTCTCATTTTGTCAATATTACTTGGCATTTTATGTTCTCTCAGCAACATAAGCATCCCTCAATTTTTATCTTCATCATTGCACATGCTTGGTTCTACTACTGCCACTGTTTCTCTTTTTATGCTTGGCCTGTTTTTATACGGCAGAAAATATGAAAGTTTTCCTTTAGCTTTTATTTTAACTTTTTTAAGGGCGTTTTTAATGCCGCTTGTTGCTGTTATCTCAATGAATATTTTTGGGATACAAGGTTTGCCAGCTACAATTTCAATTTTAATGGCAGCAATGCCGGTAGCGATTTCTATGATAGTTTTAAGCGAAAGATATGATTTCTTTAAAGAACAAACTGCCACTTTGACATTGGTTTCAACGCTATCTTCTGTGATATATCTGCCGCTTTGGATTATATTTTTAGGAACAAGGTAGAAAGGAGGGAAGTAGATCAAAATGTTGGAGAAAAAACTTTGTGAAGGAGTATATGCTGTTGGAGCAAATGATTTTAACAGAAAGTTATTTGATGAATTGATCCCGCTTCCTTATGGTACAAGCTACAACTCTTATGTTATAAAAGGGCAAGAAAAAACAGCAATTTTAGACGCTGTTGATCCCATGAAGAAAGATGTTTTAAGGGAAAATTTAAGAGACCTAAATATAAACTCAATAGATTTTATTATCTCTCATCATGCTGAACAAGATCATTCTGGAGCAATAGTTGATTTGTTAGATTGGTTTCCAAACGCAAAGGTTCTAACAAACGAAAAGTGCAAATCTTTTTTAATGGATTTGCTTTGTTTGCCAGAAGAAAAATTTATAACGATTTCTGACAGAGAAAAAATAAGCCTTGGGGGGAAAACTCTGGAGTTTATTTTTACCCCATGGGTTCATTGGCCTGAGACATTTGTTAGTTATCTTCATGAGGACAAAACGCTTTTTTCTTGCGACCTTTTTGGATCTCATCTTGCTTCAGAAAAACTTTTTGCTGATGAAAGCGAAAATCTCTATTCTTTGGCCAAAAGATATTACGCTGAGATAATGATGCCTTTTAGAACGGCGATAAAAGGACATTTAGAAAAATTATCAACTTATAAAATTGAAATGATTTGCCCCAGCCATGGACCTATCTACAAAAACCCCGCTTTTATTCTTGATGCTTACAAAGAATGGATCAGTGATGATGTAAAAAACTTGGTTGTTATTCCTTATGTTTCAATGCACGGAAGCGTTGAAAAAATGGTAGAGATTTTAAATACGAGATTAAACTCCCTAAAAATCGAAACAAAAATCTTCAATCTCTCAGAAACCGATATTGGCGAGTTGGCAATGGCGCTTGTAGATGCTTCAACTGTTGTTTTTGGCATACCGGCTGTACTTGCTCAAATACATCCTCTTGCATCCAACGCTCTTTATCTTGCGAATTTATTGAGACCAAAAACCAAGTATTTTTCTTATGTGTCATCTTATGGCTGGGGCGCTAAGTTAACAGAGACCATAGACTCACTTATTCCAAATTTTAAGGCAAAACTGTTAGAACCAGTAATTTGCAAAGGCTATCCAAAGACAGAAGACATAAAAAAATTGCAGCAATTAGCTGTCCTTATTAAAGAGAGCAATTCTTAGAGAAATTTGAAAAATGTTGGCTGTAAATAAAAATAAATTCCGCATAGTTCAAATCTCACCAGTTGAATATATTCATTCTCAGTGTTTTGACGAAGTTGTTCTGTTGTTGAAATACGCTTTTGAATCTTTGGGAATTGATTGTGATCTGTCAAAAAACATTTTCGATGAAAACAAGATAAATATCGTTGTTGGAAGCAATCTTTTAAAATACAGTGATAGCCTGAAAAATTTTATTTATATTCCATTTCAACTTGAGCAAATAAGCAAAAATTCACCTTGGTTTAATGAAAACTTTATCAAAATAATGCAAAATGCTTATGAAGTTTGGGATTATTCTATAGAAAATGTTAATACACTTCAAAAATTTTCGGTGAAGGCAAAATATCTGCCTTTGGGATATAACGAGCGGCTCGAAAGGATAAAACATTTGAAAATAAATGATAAAAATATAGATATTTTGTTTTATGGCTCGGTTAATGAAAGAAGAAAAAAAGTATTGGATGAACTAAATAATTTTAATGTGAAAATTTTGTTTGGCGTATATGGGGCAGAAAGAGATGCATATATTGCCAAGTCAAAAATACTGATAAACATTCATTATTATGAAACAAAAATCTTTGAGTCAGTCAGGATTTCATATTTGCTTAACAACAGATGTTTCATAATAAGCGAAGAATCTATTGAAAATCCCTACAAAGATATAGATTTGGTTGTAGCGCCTTATGAAAAAATTGTAGAATTCTGCAGATTTTATTTAAGCAGAGCTGATCTTATTGAGAAAAAACGAAATGAAAATTATGAGCAATTCAAAACCAAGTATTATATGAGCAATTTTCTAAACCAATTGTTGGCTGACATTAAAATCTGAGTAAAACAATCTCAGCTCTTTAAAAAAACATTGAAATTTCTAATAATCATTTTCTTGATGGCAAAAATATGCTTGACAAATTTTATCTATTTGTATAAAATACATAATTGAAATGATTACAAACAATGAAAACGCAAAAACGGTTCTGTTGAAATCTGGGATAAAACCCACCGCTCAAAGAATTTCAGTGCTTTCATTTTTGTTGTCAACAAAATCTCATCCAACAATTGACGAAATATTTTCTGCATTAAAAAAAGCTATACCTACTTTGTCAAAGACAACTTTGTATAACACATTAAAACTTTTTGAAGAAAAAGGTGTATCTCTTTCTTTAAATATTGATTATCATAAACGGAGGTATGATGGTTTTTCTAAGCCTCATTTTCATTTTCTTTGCAAAAAATGTGGGAGAGTTTTTGATATTTTATTAAAAGACATTTCCAAAATAATTAACAGCAGGCATGTTAATATTGCTTCTATAGAAACTTTTCACGGATATTTTTATGGAATTTGTAGAAACTGCAAAGAAGAAAGGAGAAACATATGAAATCTTATGAATGCACGGTTTGCGGCTATATTTATGTTCCTGCAAATGGGGACCCTGATGCTGGCATAGCGCCGGGCACTGCTTTTGAGGATATACCAGAAACTTGGGTTTGCCCGATCTGCGGTGCAAGCAAAGATCAATTCAAGGTGGTTGAATAATATGATTTCAAAAAGGTTGTCTGAAGCAATAAATTATCAGATAAATAGAGAGATATATTCTGCGTATTTATATCTTTCAATGGCTTCATATTTTGATTTTATTGGATTAAAAGGAGCCTCAAACTGGATGAAAGTCCAATATCAGGAAGAAATGATGCATGCAATGAAGATGTACGATTATCTTTATTTGAGAGGGCAAAGAGTAACTCTTTTGCCGATAGAATCACCGCCATCAACTTGGGAAAGCCCGTTGGAAGTTTTTAAGAATACATTATCTCATGAACAAAAAGTTTCAGAAATGATAAAAAATCTTTATCAGATTGCTTTGGAGGAAAAAGACAGCGATGCTGAACGATTTTTAGAGTGGTATGTCAAGGAACAAGTTGAAGAAGAAGAATCTGCGCTTGACAAAGTTAAAAAATTTACAGATGCTGGAGGTGATGAAAATAAGATAAAGCAGATTGATGATGAGATGGCAAAAAGAATTTTCCATTAGAAAATTGGTTAAAGAAAGGAGAAAAAAGATGGCAGTAAGCGAAAGGCTGGAAATATATAAATGTAGTGTTTGTGGCAACATTGTTGAAGTGTTGCATGTTGGAGGAGGGGAGCTTGTTTGCTGCAATAAGCCCATGATACTACAGAAAGAAAATACAAGCGATGGAGCGAAAGAAAAGCACGTACCTGTTGTTGAAAAAGTTTCAGATGGATACAAAGTAAAAGTGGGATCTGTTGCTCATCCTATGGAAGAAAAACACTATATCGAATGGGTGCAGGCAATTGCTGGCAATAAATCATTTAGGCAATTTTTAAATCCTGGTGAAGCTCCGGAAGCATTGTTCAATCTTTTGGATAATCAAATAACAGCGCGAGAATATTGCAATCTTCATGGATTGTGGAAATCTTAAAAAATCAGAAAGGAGAATTGTTATGGGGAAATCAATAAAAGGCACAAAAACAGAACAAAATCTTCTTGCCTCTTTTGCCGGGGAATCACAAGCGAGAAACAGATACACTTATTTTGCTTCTGTTGCAAAAAAGGAAGGATATGAACAGATCTCTGCTATATTTTTGGAAACAGCCGATAATGAAAAAGAACATGCAAAAAGATTTTTCAAATTGCTGGAAGGCGGTGAGGTAAAAATTGAGGCCTCATACCCAGCAGGTGTAATTGGTACAACTGCTCAAAATCTTGAAGCCGCTGCTGCTGGAGAAAATATGGAATGGAGCGTTTTATATAAAGAGGCAGCTGATGTTGCTGATCAAGAAGGATTTCCGGAAATAGCAAAACAGTTTAGAGAAATTGCGAAAGTTGAAGCTGAGCATGAAAAACGTTATAGAAAACTTTTGGCAAACGTGAAAGAGGGAAAAGTTTTCGAAAAACCTACAAAAGTAAAATGGCATTGCAGAAATTGTGGCTATGTTTATGAAGGGGAAGTTGCTCCTGACATCTGTCCGGCCTGCGCACATCCACAGGCATATTACGAAATTTTGTGCGAGAACTATTGATGAACATTTTTGGTTTTGAAAAGGCGGCATTAAAATTGTCGCCTTTTTTCTTTTTATGGAAATTGTTAAAGAAATAAATAAAGTAAAAAAAACCAACATTAAAGATTTGATAGATAACCGTGTTTTGTCATTTGAAAAACTTGGCAAAAGCGGCATAAAAAATATTTTTAGCGAACTATGCTTTTGCATAATGACAGCAAATTTTAACGCAGAAAGAAGCATTTTGATACAGAAAAAAATAGAACCATCAATCTTAAACTGTACATGCAATTTTTTGACAAAAAATTTAAAAATTTGCGGACATAGATTTCCAAACACTAGGGCAAAATACATTTATGAGGCTCGCGCAAAACTGCCACTTCTTTTGGAAAAATTAAAAATTATTAGAGATGATAAAGAAGCAAGAGAATGGATTGTAAAAAATGTCAAAGGACTTGGAATGAAAGAAGCAAGCCATTTTTTAAGGAATATAGGCAGAAAAAATTGCGCTATAATTGATTTCCACATTATTGATCTGCTGGTAAAAAATAAAATAATAAAAAGGCCAAAATCCATAACTAAGAAAATCTATTTAGAGATTGAAGAAATTTTATCCAGTTTGGCAAAAAAATTAAAAATGTCTCTTGCTGAACTGGATCTTTATCTATGGTATCTTGAAACCGGCAAAGTGTTAAAATAATAATTGATGGCAAAAATTTTATCATCCCCAGCAAAGATTGAAATTTGTTCTTCCCATTATGAAATGGGCGTGCTCGCAGCAGATAAAATCATTCATCTGATAAAAAATTATCCTGACGCTGTAATAGTTTTGCCAACTGGAGATACTCCAAAACCAATGTATAACGAGCTTGTAAAGAAGTTTGAGCAGGACAGGGGTATTGATTTTTCTAAGGTGAAATTTTTTAATTTGGACGAGTATATAGGTTTGCCAAAAAATCATCCATTGAGCTATTCATATTATATGGAAAAATTGTTTTATGAAAAACTTGATAAAATTGACTCTTCAAGAGCGCCAAAAAAAGAGAACAGAAATTTACCATTTGTATCTTATGGTGAGAAACCAAATATTGTTGCAAAAAAATATTCTTTAAGATTACAGCAAGCTATAAAAAACTCTGGAAGAGAAAAAATAGATCTTGTTGTAGTTGGAATTGGCGGTGCTTATCCCAAAGGGAATTCCTCTAAAGCTCTAAAAGGCGGACATATAGGCTTTAATGAACCGGGCACAAAATTGAAAGACAAAACAAGAGTTGTTTCACTCAGCAAAAAGACAATGCTTGATACTTCCTTTAGGTTTTTCAATTTGAGGTTTTGCAAACGCAGATATGATGGAGTTGAAAATTTTTCTGTTCCAAAAAAAGCAATAACAATAGGAGTTTCTGAGATATTAAACAGCAGAGAAATTTTGCTTCTTGCAAACGGTGAAGAGAAAATGCCGGTTATCAAAAATTTGTATGAGTCCAAGCCCACAAAAGATTTTCCAGCAACTTATTTAAAATATCACGAAAATGTTAAATGGATTTTGGATAGAGATGCTGCAAGCCAACTGCCACATGTAAAAACACCGTGGATATGCAGTGAGAAATTTCATTGGTCAAAAGAAATTATGCGTCACGCCGTTATTGAAGTTCTAAAAAAATACCACAAAATACCTCTTTCTAAAATAAAAGAATATATGATAGAGGATTTAAAAATCCCTTTTGAGCAGATAGAACGATTTGGAGGAATCAACCAAATTATAAAAGATCTTTCCAATTTTCTTAAATTTTCTATACACACAGAGAAAAACAGATTATTGCCAAAAAACGAAAGGATTTTGATCTTTTCACCACACCCGGATGATGATGTCATAACTATGGGAGCAACTATAAAAAAACTTTTAGAATTGGGGAATGATATTTGGATAGTTTATTTAGTAAATGGTGAAAATTCTGTTAGAGACGATTTTAAAAAAGTTAGGGAAAAGTATATACAACTTATTAAAGAATCAAAAGAAACAAAAATGCTTCAGCGAAGAAAATATGAATATCTTAGATTGGCAAAAATTAAAGTTCGACAAGAAGAAGCGCAAATAGCAACTTCAATATTGGGCATACAAAAAGAAAAACTCATTTTTTTGAATCTGCCTTATTATTACAATCGTGGATTTGTTGACATAAATCCTATAGATTATGAAAAAGATGTAAAGCCGCTAATGCAATTGATTTTGCAGATAAGGCCCAAGCACATCTTTTACAGTGCAGAGGCTGATCCTCATGGTGCTCATGGTTTGGGAGCAAAAATAATATCCATGGCTTTTGAAAAGCTATCTCAATTTTGGAATGAAACATTTTGGGGATATAGAGGGGCTTATGAGGAATGGACTATCAACAGACCTGAAGAAATAATAATTGTGCCTTTTGGAAAAAATGAAATGCAAACAAAAATTAAATGTATAAAAAGCCATGAATCCCAAATAAATCCAATTTTTCCAAGTTTTGATAATAGACAGTTTTGGGAAAGAGCCAGAGATAGAAACAGATTAACCGGCAGATTGCTTGAACAAATGGGGTATTTAAAAGGCAACAAAAACTTTGCTGAAGTTTTTCGGCCTCTGTCTTATGCAGATTTTATAAGAACAAATCGATAATCAGATTTAAGGCAATATCTCAAATATTCTAATTATTTTCTTCAAGTGGGGGATCAAGAGCCTCTAACTTCGGAGAATTGTTATCTTTTGGAAATTTGCTAGGTTCTTTGGTATCTGGTGTTAGTGATTTGTTTTCAACTAAACTTGGTTGAGTTTCTTCAAGTGGGGGATCAATTGGCACTAATTTCACATCATTTGTATCTTCCTGAGATTCACTATTTTCTTTGGTGTCTGGTTTTAGTGATCTGGTTTCGGCTGAACGTGTTTGAATTGAGCGCGAAACTTGCTTACTTATGTCTGTTTCATGTTGCTCTGTTATTTCATTTTTCCTATTGTTTTGGTTAGTTGTATCACTGCTTTTCCATTTCAAATTTTCAGACATTTTTTTTGCACCAAATAAACTAAGCAACCCTCTAACTGGCCAAGTAAAAGCATTAACTAACCCCCTGCCTGTTTTTTTAAAGAAGTTTTCTTTGTTTTCTGGAGAAGGTGGAGTTTCTGTTTGGTTTTCTTTCTCTATTTTTTTTCTTTCCTTTTCCTGTTTTATAAGGATTGCCCGCTCAGAAGCATCTAATCTTCCGGAAATACCAAGCAATTTTCTGCCTTCTATTGTTGTTGTTGTTGCCCAAATTCTTGCTTCGTCTTTTGTCAATTCTCCATTTTTTGCCTTCTCAAGAATATAGTCTGGAGTGTCTTTTCTAAAAACTTTTTCAGAAAAGGTTCGCGTTGTTTTTTTTTGTTCTACAACAGGAGGGGGGGCAACCTCAGCAACATTTTGCCGGATTGCTTGCTCGTAATCAAAATCGGCATTTTTCAATGTAGTCTTTATTTCATTTTGTTCTTCAACTGTAAGTTTGTGATCATCAGGATAATTCTTTTGCTTAATGCATTCATCAAAAGCGTCCATCACATCTTTTGCTGCGTTTTGTGCTTTTAATATTTCTCTTATTTGGCCAACCGTAGGAGCTTGTTGTGTTGATATTGCTTTTCTTGTTGGAGTTATTCCTTCACTCATTTTTTAATCCTCCTAATGTAATAGCCTTATATATATATCGGATCAGAGAAAAAAATCTTGCATTGAATTTGTAATACTGGTTAAAAAAAGTTATTCTGCTAAAACATAAGAAAATATCAATGGAGCAACTATAGAGGCGTCGCTTTCGATTACAAAGCTAGGGGTATCTTTTGAAAGTTTTCCCCAAGTAATTTTCTCATTTGGCACAGCACCGCTGTAGGATCCGTAAGAAGTTGTACTGTCAGATATCTGGCAGAAATAACCCCATTTTCTAACGCCTTCCTCTCGCAAATCCTGTTCTATCAATGGAACTACGCAAATTGGGAAATCTCCGGCAATCCCTCCACCGATTTGGAAAAATCCAATAGAATTGTCTTTTGAATTTTCTTTATACCAATCAATTAGAAAACTCATTGTTTCAAGCCCAGATTTTATTGTTGAGATATCAGATATATTGCCTCTTTTGTAGTCAGCCACAAAAACATTCCCTATCGTTGAATCTTCCCAACCGCCAACAAAAATAGGAATGTTTTTTTCACATGCAGCAACAACCCAAGAATCTTTTGGATCAATTTGATAGTATTGTTCAATATCCTTGTTGCGTATTATTTCGTACATCAGCTCATAAGGAAAATATCTTTTGCCTTCTTTACAAGCTTTTCTCCAGTATTTTTGAAGAATTCTCTCGATTCTTCTCATTGCTTCTTCTTCAGGTATACAGGTATCTGTCACTCTGTTCATATGTCTTAGCAATAATGCTTCTTCGTCATCTTTTGTCAGATATCTGTAATGTGGGACTCTCTCATAATAATCGTGTGCTACAAGATTGAAAATATCCTCCTCAAGATTTGCTCCTGTGGTTGAAATAGCGTTGATTTTTTCGTTCCTTATCATTTCAGCTAGAGTTAAACCGATTTCTCCGGTGCTCATTGCACCTGCCATAGCAAGGAACATTTTTCCGCCATTTTTTAGATGAGCCACATAGGCTTGAGCGGCATCTTTTACTACGGCTGCGTTAAAATGCCTAAAATTATGATCGATAAATTTTTTTATTGCTTTAAATTGTTCTTTGGTATTCATTTTTCACATCTTTATTGAAAATTATATTTCATGAGAAACTCAAAGTCAAGAAAAGTTTCTGGTTTTAATTAGAAATTTTGGAAAAAATAGGAGCAAGAAGCAAGAAAGCAAAGCTGTAATACTGCCAAAATAAAATGGGGAGCTTGGGCCATAAAAACTCCAAAGCAATCCTGCAATTATTGATGAGAAGAGAGTAAAAATACCAGTTGAAGTGTAAAAAATGCCAAGCCCTGTTCCGCTGTATTCGTTTTCTATAAGAGTGGAGATATAAGCTTTGCTTATGCCTTCATTGAGGGACATAAAAATCCCATAAAGAGGGAATAAAATCCAGACATAAAAAACTGAATTTGCAAATCCAAAAAAATAATAAATAAAGGAAAATAGGGCAAAACTTAATATGAGAGTATTTTTGTGACCGATTTTATCTGATAAAAAACCTATTGGAGTGGAAAATAAGGAATATGAAATATTAAAAATCATATATGCCAAAACAACCAATGAGGCTGAAAGGCCTAAATTTTGCGCACGCAAAATCAGAAATGCATCTGAACTGTTTCCTATTGAAAAAAGCAAACTTATAACTAAAAAGAAGTAGTATTCCATATTTAGTTTTGCATAATTTGCTTTGACACTGCAAAAACTTGGGACCGTCTTTTTCTTTTCTTCAACAAAAAAGATAAGTAAAAGTACTCCAATGACTGCTGGAATAAAAGAAAGTAAAAATGTTAATCTATATTTTCCGCTTAAAAGAGACATTGCAACAAAAGCAAATAATGGCCCTATGACAGCTCCAAGGCTGTCTAAAGCGCGATGAAAACCAAATGCTATTCCTCTGTCGGATTTGTCTGAACTCTCGCAGATCAGAGCGTCTCTTGCAGGGGTTCTGATCCCCTTTCCAAATCTGTCAAAAAATCGCGCGACTAAAACAAAAGGCCAAGAAAATGAAAGAGCAAGTAAAAGTTTTGATAGTGTTGATACAGAATAACCAATAACTGTAAATGGCTTTCTTCTGCCAAAAGCATCTGACAACCACCCAAAATAAGATTTTAATATGCTTGCTGTGGCTTCAGCTATACCTTCGATGATCCCGACTATTGAAACAGGAGCGCCTAAAACGTTTGTCAAAAATAAAGGAATTATTGGATAAGCCATTTCAGAAGCTATGTCATTAAAACAGCTGACTAAACCAAGCCAAAAAACATTTTTAGATACTTTTTTTTTCATTGTCCGAGTAAATATTATCACTTAAAAAAGCCATTATCAATGGACTTAACAAATTTGATTCTTGAAAAATCAAGCGAAATGTTTCATAATGCTGAATAGTTTACAAGAATTATAAAAAAAGGATGGTGCTTTCTTGGCAATACTTTATTGGTTCATAGTTATTTGTACAATTTTTGTTTTTGCTGTTATGCTTTGGCGTCTTTTCCAGATTTTTTTGTTGTTTTTTCATAAAAAAGATGCAATTCAAAAAGCCAATATTGTTTCTGATGATGAATTACTATCAGTTACAATTCTTGTTCCTGCTTATAACGAAGAAAAAGTAATAAGAAGAACTTTGGCAACATTAGAAGAAATTGAATATCCAAACCAAAAACTTGAGATAATAATCATCAATCCAAAATCAACTGATAGGACTTCTGAAATTGCAAAAGAGGTTGCAAGCAAGTCATCAAAAAACATCAAAGTTTTAGATGCAACAAATGGATTTGAAGTTCATGGCAAACCCCGAGCGCTTAATTTTGCGCTTAAAAAAGCCAGCAATGAAGTAATCATTATTTTTGATGCTGATAGCATAATTGATAAAAAGGCAGTTAAATATCTGGTATCAGCTATGGCAAAAAATCCTTCTCTTGCAATGACTTTCGGAGCAAGAAAAGTTTTAAATCCACATTGTTTTTTTGCTAGATTAGGTTATTTGGAATCTTTGACACAACAATTATTGACAGAAACGGCTCCTCCAAAAGGAGATAAAAATCTTTTGTTTTCTCCGGGCACTAATGTTGCGATAAAAAAAGATGTTCTTGAAAAACTTGGTGGATGGGATGACAACGCATTAACAGAAGATTTTGAGTTGTCCGTTAGGCTACACATTAACAAGTACAAGATTGAATATGTGCCAAGCGCTGTAACATATGAAGAAGTTCCAGAGAGAGTTAGTGTTTGGATCGCGCAAAGGACCCGATGGGCGAGGGGAGGATGGCAGGTTTTCTGGAAGATGGTAAAGAATATGGAGAAAAACCTCAAAAGCAGAAAAGTTAAATTTACAAACCTTATAGTTTTTTATAAACTGCTTGAATTCTACGCACCTTTATTTGGTCTTATCTTGGAAGATGTTCTTTTCTTTTTAGGTTTAGCCGAAATTTTATTTTTTGGTGGAATTGGAATAAGTTTTATTCTGTGGTTTGTTTTTTACTTGTCTTTGGTTTTTCAACTTTTGTTGTGTTTGCTTTATGTTAGAGAGCTGAATATTGAGAATGGTTTTGCTTCCTTTGTAATATATTTTTACTATCAACTTTGGATATTCATTGCGATGAGAGTTATTTGGCTTGAGCTTTCACGCTCAGAGAATAAATGGGAAAAAACAAAAAGATTTACGAGCGCTTAAAATATTCCAGAAATGGAGGATAAAAATGGCAAAATTCTTTTTTTTGATTCTTGTTTATGATGTAGTAATGGCGTTATCGCAAGTTTTTTTGAAGATGGGAGCCGATAAAATAACTTTTAGTGGATTTTCGGGATTTAAATCAACTCTTACTTTTATTTACCAGATATTGAGACAACCATATATTTTGCTGGGAATATTTTTTATGGTTTCTTCGTTTTTTCTTTGGATGTATGTTATATCCAAGATAAAACTTGGTATTGCATTTCCTCTTACAGCTTTTATTTATGTTCTTGTTGCGATTTTCTCATATTTCGTCCTTGCGGAAAAATTAGAGCTCATAAATTATTTTGGCATTCTTTCTATAATAATTGGAGTAGCTCTTCTTTTATACAAAGCTTAGCAAGAAAATTTTGTTAGTTTTTCTGCGAATTTTATGGAGTGTTATGGTGTGTGACGAACATATTATTCGTGGCTTTAATTTCTAAAGAAAAAATATTGCTATCAGTTTAGAAGTTTATATGTGCCACAAATTGGTTACCAGACATTTTAAATTAAGAGCAATA
>Ga0123519_10008440_pt1 | contig 15711 bp, 12 predicted proteins | sample YelNatPaOPRAMG02_FD_87396 | JGI IMG/M metagenome (GOLD analysis project Ga0123519, IMG submission 87396) | Hot spring microbial communities from Yellowstone National Park - Yellowstone National Park OP-RAMG-02 (version 2) | ecosystem: Environmental > Aquatic > Thermal springs > Hot (42-90C) ...
CCTGCCAAGTCGGGACAGCAGGCGTCCCACCTGCCAACACGCACAAGGGAAGCCTACACCTCAGGCATCTTCACACAGCTCGGCAACAACCGGAAACTTCTCGATGAGATCGGCCCCGTGGGGAGCCTGTTCCAGGCTGGCCGTCAGATCCATCCCGGCCTTGTGGACAACCTGATGACGGCCGTTGCGCCAGTGGTAGCTCGAGCTCACATCGTACACCTTGCCCCGGTAGGCAATATAGGCCGGTGACCCGTCTTTGCCGTTGAATCGGCTCAGTTCTTGGTGTGTTAGACGCTGCATCACGTTCTGCCTGGCGCGAGGCGGCCCGCCATGTGGCGGGCCGCCCAACGCGTCACCTGCTCCTATCTCAGGAATTTGCCAACCCAGGGTGACGTCTCACCACGACGCAGGAAGTGCCCCGACGGGCCTTCGCCCAGGAACTCGGAGAACCAGGATTCGTGCTCGACTTCCTCGTTGAGGATGGCCAGGGACAGGTCATAGGTGCGGTGATCCTTGCCGGCCGTCAGATTGCAGATGTGGGTGTATCCGCGTACGGCGCACCTTTCGGCCTCCACCAGGACTTTGAGCATGGCCTTGATGTCCGTTGGATCCTTGGGCAGGCTGGCCGGTGGGCATGCTGAGAGGTCATGGAAGACCTTCATGTCGTCGGGCAGCTTGCCGCCCAGCTCATAGATGCGGGGGACCAGGGCCTCGAAGTGATTGCGGTCTTCGATGCGGGCAGTTTCGGCAATCTCTTTGATGCCTTCACCTTCGAGCCCGATCAGGTTCACCCGCAGAATCGTGTAGTAGTAGAACGTTGTGAGTTCCGCCGCCGCGTTGCTGACCAGAAGCTCGATCAGTTCATCAACGTTGATCCCTGACTTCTCGACCATTTCGCGTGCTACTTTTGCCATCGTACCTTCCTCCTACGTCTGATATGTGTGTGGCCGGTCGCCACTGTGCATCCGCCCAGAACGGTGACATGGGCAGATGGTGATCATCCCTGTTCTAGCGCTGGCATTCGGGGCACAGCCCGGTTAGGAGAATATCTGCCTTCTCGATTCTGAAGTTGGTGTCGCGGGCAATGGCATCGAGCATGCCCGGCAGATCGGGGAAGGAATAGTCGAAGACCTTCCCACATTGGCGGCACACCAGGTGATCATGCGGGCGCGTGTTGCGGTCGTAGAGGGCAGGCCCGTTGCCCAGATTGACTACCTGAATCAAGCCGGCTTGCTGCAAATAGGCAAGGGCATTATAAACGGTAGCATAGGCGAGGCCCGGCAACTCCTGACGCACGCGATCATGGATCTCCTGCGCCGTGAGATGTTTGTCAGAATGTTGAATGACGGCGAGCACAGCTTCCCGCTGTCGTGTCAGACGTAGCCGAGTCGAGGCTTGGTCATCTCTTGACGTCATTGATTCTCCACTGCCTTGCAGTTATTTGGATTTGTTCTAAAACTAAGATCAGTATATCACAAAGATGACGGCTTGTCAAGGGTTTGGGGGCTGGTAACTGTTCACGGTTAGGGTAAGGGAAGTTGGAAAGCGGAGCGAGCTGACCACCGATGCAGGCGCGGATGGCACGGAACACGGATTGCCGGCGGCGTTCTCCATACCCTCCCGCAGGTTCGGCTAACCTGCGGGAGGGGCAAGTGGCAGGGCCGGGGTGGGGGGCATTCCAGCGAAAGTGCTGTTACCCTAACCGTGAACAGTTACCGGTCACAGTGCTATTGACAGAATAAGGCGCATCCCCTATACTATTAATGCGGGGGCCTGTAGCTCAATCGGGAGAGCGCGACATTCGCATTGTCGAGGTCAGGGGTTCGAATCCCCTCAGGTCCACCAGGTAGCTATTATGCAGCCCCCGGGCAGGTTGCCGGGGGTTGTTTTTGTCTGGCCCATCAAGCCAGTTGGAGCATTTCTTACTTACCCAGGAGCTCTATCCTATGATTACGCCAAACAAGCTAACCGAACGGGCCCAAGAGGCCTTTCAACTTGCATATGAAATACTGCAACGCATGAGTCACAGCCAGCTTGACGTGGAGCACCTGTTCCTGGCCTTGCTTGAACAACCGGACGGTACGGTCCCGGAGATTCTGCGCAAGCTTGGCGTTGACGTCAGAGTCGTCCGCCGCAAGGTGGAGGATGTGCTGGCCACATTCCCCAAGACGCAGTACGGCGGCCCTATGACCCAGGTCTATGCCACGCCGCGCCTGAACGCCCTCGGTATGGCCGCCGACGCCGAATCACAACGTATGGGCGATACGGTCATCGGCTGCGATCATCTGTTGCTGGCCATCGCCATGGAGCGCAACAGCCCCTCGGCGCGCATTCTGCGCGACCTGGGCGTTGACGATCAGAAGATCTTCCTGGCCATCCGCGAGATCCGTGGTGGGCAGAAGGCCACCGATCAGGGGGCCGAGTCCAAATATCGCGCCCTGGAGAAGTACAGCAAAGACCTGACAGCCATGGCCCGCGAGGGCCGACTCGATCCGGTGATCGGACGTGATGAAGTCATCCTGCGGGTGCTTCAGGTTCTCGGACGGCGCACCAAGAATAACCCGGTCTTGATCGGCGAAGCCGGTGTGGGCAAAACAGCCATTGTCGAAGGGCTGGCCCAGAAAATCGCTTCAGGCGATGTGCCGGAAACCTTGCGCGGCAAGCGCGTGCTGGCCCTCGACCTGCCGGGGATGGTCGCCGGGTCGAAGTTCCGCGGTGAGTTCGAAGAGCGCATGAAAGCCGCCATTGACGAGATCCGCCGCTCCCAGGGCGAGATCATTCTCTTCATTGACGAGCTACACACGGTGTTGGGTGCCGGCGCCGCCGAGGGCGCCATTGATGCCAGCAACATCCTCAAACCTGCCCTGGCCAAAGGCGAGCTGCAGACGGTAGGAGCGACGACGACCAACGAATATCGCATCATCGAAAAAAACGCCGCCCTGGAACGCCGCTTCCAGCCCATCATGGTTGACGAGCCGTCAGTCGAGGAGACGACCCAGATGCTGCGCGGCCTGCGCCCTCACTACGAGGCACATCATCGCGTCCACTACACCGACGAGGCTCTGGAAGCTGCCGCCCGACTCTCTGCTCGCTATATCACCGATCGCTTCCTGCCGGATAAGGCCATTGATCTGATTGATGAGGCCGGCTCCAAGCGACATCTCGAGCTGATGAGTCTGCCTCCAGAGCTGCGCGCCATGGAGAATCAACTCAAGCAGCTCATGGCCGAGGAGGAGAGAGCCGGCCTCACCCAGAATTACGAAAAGGCCGCCGAAACACGGGCGGCGCGCATCGCCCTGGAAGACAAGTTCAACGCAGCCAGGCTGCGCTGGCAGGAAGAGCGTAATCTCAACGATACCGTTGACGAAGAGCAGATTGCGGCCATCGTCGCCCGCTGGACGGGCATTCCGGTTACCCGAATGCAGGAACGCGAATCCGAGAAGCTCCTGCATATGGAAGAACGGCTGCATGAACGCGTCATCGGCCAGGATGAAGCCATCACTGCCATTTCCGATGCCATCCGCCGTAGCCGCTCGGGGTTGGGCGACCCGCGTCGGCCCATCGGCAGTTTCATCTTCCTGGGGCCCACCGGTGTGGGCAAAACCGAGCTGGCCAAGACGCTGGCCTGGTATCTGTTCGACGATGAAGACAACCTTGTGCGTATTGACATGAGCGAGTATGGCGAACGGCATACGGTTGCCCGCCTGGTTGGTGCACCCCCTGGCTACGTGGGCTATGACGAGGGCGGACAACTGACCGAGGCCGTGCGACGCCGCCCCTACTCTGTGGTGCTGTTCGACGAAATCGAAAAGGCCCATCCGGATGTGTGGAACACCCTGTTACAGATTCTGGACGAAGGGCGACTAACCGATGGCCACGGACGGACGGTTGATTTCCGCAACACTGTGATCATCATGACATCGAACCTGGGGACACAGTACCTGTCACAAGGTGGGGCGTTGGGCTTCCGCGTGGAGACCAGCACGAAGAGTCAGCGGGAGAAGACACGCAAGGATATCGAGAGTGAGCTACGCCGCACCTTCCGCCCGGAGTTTCTGAATCGTATTGACGACATCATCATCTTCCAGTCGTTGAGCCGTGAGGAGGTGCTGCAGATCGTTGACCTGGAAGTGCGAAAGGTTGCCCAGCGCATCAGCGAGAAGAATGTGGCCATTGAGCTTACCGATGCCGCTCGCGCCTGGCTGGCAGAGCAGGGCTATGATCCGCAGTTTGGCGCCCGGCCACTCAAGCGCGTGATCCAGCGCTCGCTAGAAAACCCGCTCTCCAAGCGCCTGATCAGCGGCGAGTTCAAGGAGGGTGACACTATCGTGGTTGACGTTGCCGACAATGAGCTGGTCTTCAGTGTCAAAGAGGCTCTGGTCGCAGCCGCTGTCGCCACGTCGCCATGATGCACAGCCCATGCCCAGGGTTGAAGACGACGTGCCCCCCAGCCGCCGTCGGGCGCAGTATCCCGGCGCAGTTAAAACTGCACCTGCAACCACGCCAGGTCGGCCTGCGCCGACCGGGGGCCGGATGCCTAGCCGCCGCCGGACGGCTTCGCGCCGTCGCAGGTGCGGTTTTAACCGCGCCCACAATCCGTGGTCAGTAACCTGCGGGAGGATCATTAACCTGCCGACGAAGGTCAGCATTGCTCCATTTGTAGCTGCGATTTTCGTCGCCATGCAGATGTGTTCGATCATATCAGCCATATCTTGACGCTTAGGGCATGCTATGCTATTCTCCGCTACTAGACACCGATCTGCAACATGATCCACAATAAGAGGAATTGTCATGCTCTACCGCACCCTGGGTCCCCGCTCCACGCTGCTGGCCCTCAACCACAGCACTTTCCGCTGGTGGCTTGTGGAGCGAACGGCGGCAGCCGCCACTTGGGCGATGAGAGGGGTGGCTCGGGGTTGGCTGGTCTATAGCCTGACCGGATCGGTTCTGGCTTTGGCCTGGGTCGAGGCCGTGCGCGCCGCTGTTGGTGTCATTGTATCTCCACTGGCAGGCGTTATCTCGGATCGCATCGAGAAGCGCCTGGTCATGTTCGGCTGCCGCATGGCCTTGGTCCTCACCAACCTGCTGCTTGCCCTGATGATCTTCCTCGGTGTACTCCAAGTGTGGCACATCATCGCCGTGACCGTGCTGGAAGCAGTCGTCTACTCGGTGATGGAGCCGGCGCTGCAGACTATTGTCCCTGAACTGGTGGACCGCGAGGTATTATTGAGTGCCACTTCAACGACCTTCGTCGTCGAGGGAGTGTTCAACATCATTGGGGCCGCTGCCGGCGGACTTATCATTGAGGCCGCCGGCGCCGGCTGGGTATTCTTGATCAACGTTCCGCTCTTTGGCCTGGCCGCCTATGCCTTGTGGCACATGCCCAAGAGAATAGTAACCGGCAACAGCAATAACTCGCTCCGTTCTGACCTTGCGGCCGGCATCCGTTACCTGCGGGCCAGGACAGTGCTGCTCGTGCTGGTGGCTCTTGCCTTCGCCAGGCTGCTCTTTATCCAGCCCTACGCGTCCTTTTTGCCGGCGTTCTCGCGCAGCCTGGGATTCGACGCGGCAGGGCTTGGCCTGTTGACCTCGGCCGCCGGCACCGGCGCCCTGCTGAGTTCGATCCTTATTGCCGCCCTGGGCGACCCACCATACAAGGGCAGGCTGCTGCTTGCCTCAGGCGCAGCAGCGGCAGCCTCGGTGACGCTATTGATGATGACGGGATCACTGGCCCCGTTCATTCTGGTCGTTCTGGCGGGGATCTTTGCCAATGCAGCCGATGTCTTCACGCGTACGCTGATGCAGTTGACCTGTGAGGCCAGCTATCGGGGCCGCGTCTCCGGCGTGGCAATGGTGCTGGGAAATATGGTCATGCTATCGGTTATCCCAGCGGGTGTGCTGGCCGATGTATACGGTGTTCCTCTCATCGTAGGCGGCCTGGCAACGCTCGTGTTTCTGGCCTATATCATTGCAGCCGCACTGCTGCCGGACATTCGCAACCTGAAGTGACGGCCACGGACTCAATCCACCTGCTGCCTGCTGCATCAAGGCTCGGATGCGGCGCTGTTTTCCCCTGCCCTTTCACCCATAGGCACGACACCGCTAACGGCGTGGCGTCTCTCCTTGCCGCGTCTCGGCAGGATGAAGTCTATACTACGAATGACCTGCTCTCCGCCAGACGACAATATGAGCAGAGCAGCATCCTTGCGTACGATTTCGTTGACTGTTGTGTTATACTTAATGATACGAACCACTTTGACACAACAATGCGTAATATGAGATAGAGAGACATGTTTACACCGGCGCATGCTGCCCGGTGAGATGGAACTTTGGAGAATCACTGTATGCCCGGTGTGGTGGACGAGATCAAGGAACGCGTCAGCATTGTTGACGTTGTCGGCCAGCGGGTGCAACTGAAGAAATCAGGACGCAGCTTGAAGGCTCTTTGCCCATTCCATAGCGAGAAGACGCCATCTTTCTATGTCTTTCCCGAGAGTGGAACCTTCAAATGCTTTGGCTGTGGCGCCGGTGGCGACATCTTTACGTTCCTGATGAAGGCCGACAACATAGAGTTCGGCGAGGCACTGCGCGTCCTGGCCGAGCGCGCCGGTGTCGGTCTGCGCCCTGTTGCCGAGGTGACAGCCGAGGATCAAGAGCGCGACCATCTGCGCCAGGTCCTCGATGCTGCCGCCGCTTACTTTCATAATCTCCTGCTACGCTCGAACCAGGCGCAGGCAGCACGAGCCTATCTGCAAAAGCGTGGCGTCAACCAGGCAACCATAGAGGGCTGGCAGCTTGGCTATGCCCCGGAGAGCTGGGATGCTTTGCAGACGTATATGCTCAACCGTGGCTTTCACGTGGATGATTTGCTAGCTGCCGGGCTTGTCATTGAGCGCGACGGGGGCGGCTACTATGACCGTTTCCGCAACCGCATCATTTTCCCCATCCACGATGGACGCGGCAACATCACCGGATTTGGGGCACGCGCCCTGGGAGATGACAAGCCAAAGTACCTGAACTCGCCGCAGAGCATTCTCTTTGACAAGAGCGCGACATTGTACGGTATCGAGCATGCCAGAGACAGCATTCGTCAGAGCGGGCAAGCTGTTATCGTCGAAGGGTACATGGATGTTTTGATTCCGCACCAAATGGGTATAACAAATGTGGTGGCATCGTTGGGCACCGCGCTGACACCCCGACAGATGGAGCAGTTGAAACGACTCTGCAAGAGTCTGGTGCTGGCGCTGGACGCCGATGCCGCGGGCGATGATGCCACCCTGCGTGGCCTTGAAGTGGCGCGTGATGTGCTCGACCGTGAGGCGGTGCCGGTTCCGACCTGGCGTGGATTGATCCGCTTCGAGCACATCTTGGAAACGGATATACGTGTCTTGGCCTTGCCGCGTGGCAAAGACCCGGACGAGGTTGTACTGGAGAATCCGGACGAGTGGAAGCGTTTGGTCGGCGAGGCCCTGCCGGTGGTGGACTTCTACTTCAATGCCGTCACGGCACGCCTCGACCTGCACAACCCGCGCGACAAGGCCGCAGCCGTTGACCGCCTATTGCCGATTGTCGGCGAGATCGTCAACGACGTCGTGCGCAGCCATTACCTGCAGCGATTGGCTACCCTTGTCCAGGTGGACGAGCGGACGCTGGCCAATCGTTTGCGCTCGCTCAGGCAGCCGGCGTCGCGCCGGGCCGCGCAGCCGCCGGTCGCGGCGCGACGACAGGTTGCCCGGGTTGACCTGGACGATCACTGCCTGGCCATTCTGCTCTATGAACCGACACTGTACTGGAAAGTCCTTGATCTGGCCCTCAGCCCGGATGATTTCGTGCACACCGAGAATCGTCAGATCTTTATCACTTTCCGATCATTCATAGAGGAGAACAGCGAATTCGATGTGGCCGTCTTTCGCCAGACTGTTGATCCAATGTTGCTGCCACATCTTGATGACCTGATACGTTTGGGAACACAACGGCCACAAGTTAGCGGTGAGATACTGGAGAAGGAGCTGACGGCAACCGTTCTACGGGCGCGCAAACAGCGTCTGACCGATGAGATCAACCAGTTGAAGTTCTTACAGGCACAAGCCAAACAAGAGAGCGACACCACCGAGGTTACCAGTCTCGCCCAACGCGTGAATGCATTGACGGAAGAGCTGGCCATCCTCAACCGGCGGCTCGATGAACTGACCGTTCTATGGAAGATAAGTGGTCGGAGATAATGTCTTGATTGTTACCCGGGTAAGACGCCCGGCGCATGCGACATTTGATTTAAGGAACAGATTGTATATGAACGAGGGGTGATTGGCAGATGGATAAGACGAAGGATAGGAAGATCAAGCAGAAAGCAACAGCACAAACGGCAGCATCCGCTGTGGAACAGACCGGACCACAGGCCGACACGAACGTCGGCAGCACGGTTGATAATGCCATGAAAGATGAGACGCCGCAGCGCGCCCAGGAGCGTGGCGCCGCCGGCGCACAAGATATATTGGCCGAGCGTGCCAGCGGGACGTTCATCAATCCAATGGTAGAACGACTGCTGGCCCGCGGCAAGGAGCAGGGCTTCGTCACCGAGCAAGATATTCTGGCTGCTGTACCAGAGCCTGAGGATCACATCGAAGAAGTGGATGATGTGTTCAGCGCATTGTACGGAATGGGGATCAAGATCCTTCCATCCGAAGAGGAAGCGGTCGAAGAAGAGGAAGGAGAAAAGCCTGTTGGCGTCGGCGAAGAAGATCTGCTCGCCGTGGCCGAGCCGTCGCTGGCCCTGGCCGAACCCGACGAGGGTGCCCTTGCCGAAATCGAAGAGGAAGCAGTTGAGGTAACGCCAGAAATTGACGAGAACGAGATCGTTGACGACTCCGTACGCATGTATTTGCGCGAGATCGGGCGCGTTCCTCTCTTGACCTGGCAGGGAGAAAAAGAGCTCGCCATCCAGATGGAAGACGGCAAGCTGCTCGAAGAAATCGGCAATTACCTCGAACGGCGACTTGGCCGTGAAGCCACACCCATTGAGAAGGTCGTCGAAATCTATCGCCGACTGGACAAGGAGTGGGCACTGATTGACCGGCTTTGCCGCCATCTACGTCTCGATACCAATACGCCGGCGCAGATGATCCGCGCTATGCGCACCCATTTCGAAGTGGAGACCGAGATCATTCGCCAGGTTGCCGTCGAAATGGACCCACAGCACGGTGAACCAAAAGAGAAAGAGATCAAGGATCTCGAAGTCAAGCAGATCAAGATCTCCGTTGCTGCCCGCCTGATCCCGGATCAGGCTCTGACGGCCATTGACACCTTCTACCAGAGCAATGGTCGGCGCCCAACGCCCGATGAACTGAAAGAGCTCATCGCCGGCCTGAGTGAAGAGCTTGGCCGCCGCCTGGAACGCTTTGCCGAGGAATCAGAGAACGCGCGACGCCACCTGACCGAGGCAAACCTGCGTCTGGTGGTCAGTGTAGCCAAGAAATACATCGGCCGCGGTATGTCGCTGCTCGACTTGATTCAGGAAGGCAACATCGGCCTCATCCGCGCCGTAGAGAAGTTTGAATACCGCAAGGGCTTCAAATTCTCGACCTATGCTACCTGGTGGATTCGCCAGGCGATTACCCGCGCCATCGCCGACCAGGCGCGCACGATCCGCATTCCGGTGCATATGGTCGAGACGATCAACCGGTTGATCCGCGTGTCGCGGCGACTGCTTCAGGAATTGGGGCGTGAGCCGACAGCCGACGAGATTGCAATGGAAATGGAGGGCATGCTTCCGCCGGCCGTATTGGAGAAGATTCGCACTACACCTGAGAGTCTGGACGCCTCATCTCCGCAGTATGACCCCGACGTTCGCCTTGAGCTCGACCGCGCCGCAGCTAAGGTGCGTGAAATCATCAAGGTTTCCCAGGAGCCCGTTTCCCTGGAAACGCCGATCGGCGAGGAGGAAGATAGTCATCTCGGTGACTTCATCGAGGATCAAGGCTCGCTGGCGCCGGCAGAAGCCGCCTCTCACCAACTGCTAAAAGAGCAGGTGGAAGACGTACTGGCCAGTCTGACCAGTCGCGAACGCAAGGTCTTGATCCTACGCTTTGGGCTGGATGATGGCCGGGCGCGCACGCTTGAGGAAGTGGGGCGCGAGTTTGGCGTAACCCGTGAACGTATCCGCCAAATCGAAGCCAAAGCCTTGCGCAAGCTGCGCCACCCCAGCCGCTCGAAGAAGCTGAAGGACTACCTGGAGTAAACAAACAAGGAGATACCTTGCATACCGTAGACATGCTTTTGGTAAACGCCATTGTCGTCACCATGAACGCCAATGGCGACATTTTTAGCCCCGGCGCGCTGGCCATATCCGGCGACCATATCGCAGCAGCAGGCGCACAGCACGCCATCCTGACGGAATATCAGGCCGCGCAGGTTATAGACTGCCATGACCGCACCATCATTCCAGGGCTCATCAACGCCCACACGCATGTGCCTATGACCTTGCTGCGTGCCCTGGCCGACGACCTGCGCCTGGACGTGTGGCTGATGGGCTATATGATGCCGGTGGAACGAGAGTTTGTATCACCCGACTTTTGCCGATTGGGGGCCCTCGTGGCCTGCGCTGAGATGATCCGCTCCGGCGTTACCTGCTTTGCCGATATGTACTACTTCGAGGAGCATGTGGCCAGAGCCACTGCTGAAGCCGGCCTGCGCGCCGTGTGTTCGCAAACGGTGCTCAAGTTCCCCTCGCCCGACGCCAACAGCTATGAGGACAGCCTGGCCGCGGCGCAGGAGTTCATCACCCGCTGGAAAGGCCACCCGCTCATCGTTCCGTCCGTTGCGCCCCATGCCCCCTACACCTGCACGCCGGAGATTCTCAAAGCCTGCGCCGCTCTGGCAACCGAAACCGATACGCCGCTCCACATTCACCTTTCGGAAACAATGGCCGAAGTAGAGGATAGTCGCAATGAGCACGACATGCCTGTCATTCCCTGGGTGAAGAAGCAAGGCCTGTTCGAGGCCAAAGTGCTGGCTGCCCACTGCGTCCATGTGGATGACGGCGAAATTCACACCTTACAGCATTACAATGCCGGTGTTGCTCATTGCCCAACCAGTAACCTCAAGCTGGCGTCGGGCGTCGCACCGGTAGTGCAGATGCTCGATACCGGCTTGAACGTGGGCATTGGCACCGATGGCCCGGCATCGAACAACGACCTCGACATGTTCGAGGAGACGCGCCTGGCAGCCCTTCTGGCCAAAGGCATCTCGGGCGACCCGACGGTGCTGCCCGCCAGACGGGCCATGCAGATGGCAACCATCCTGGGAGCGCGGGCATTGCACATCGGTGACATGACCGGTAGCCTGGAAGCAGGCAAGCGAGCCGATTTGGCCATTGTTGACCTGGCAACATTACACAATTCTCCGGCCTTTGCCCGCGACCCCAACGCCGTCTACTCACAGCTCGTCTACGCGGCCAAGTCGGCCGATGTGACCGACGTGATGGCCAACGGGCGCTGGCTCATGCGCGAGCGAAGCCTGACGACGCTGGACGCCGATGAGCTGACACTGGCGACCCGTGACTACGCCCGACGCATTGACGCCTTCTTGATCGAGCGCGAAAAGAGCGTCCTCAGCAAACTGGTTGCCATTGGCGGGCTGGAACAAGAGGAGTCGTTCGAGGTGCAGGTAAAAACGGCGATTACTGATCCTGAGCAGATCATCCGACTCATTGATCGGCCCCCGCTCTCCGTTATCCGGTCGAGCCACTACCATCAATATGATACATACTTCCTGTTCAGCGATGACCCGGAACGCCTGCGCTATCGCGAGGACGAGTTCATTGATGCCAAAGGCGACCCGTTCAACGTTCGCTACCGACTAACGCTGACAGGACCATCGAAGGAACGAGATTTCGGGCACTCGGTCCTGCTATCGCGCTCACGCTTCATTGCCCCGGCGCGCCACAGCCTGCGCTTCTACCGCGAATACTTCAAGCCTGCCGGTGAGCGCACTGTCGAGAAAGACCGTCTACGTTGGCACGTCATGTACAAGGGAACAGAGTTTGCCATCAACATTGACCGGTTGATCCAGCCATATCGCCCCGGCTATTTCCTGGAGATCAAGGCGCGTACATGGTCGAAGAAAGATGCAGAGGTCAAGGCGGAGCTTATCGGCGAACTGCTGGATCTTTTCGGCATCCCGCATGCGGCCGTCATCGGACGGGAGTATGTTGACCTGGCCGAGGGCTAACAGTGTGTGGCGGTGGCACTTATGTGTCGCCGGCAGATGCTCGCCGGCCGGCCATAGCGACTATGAGCAATTCAGCCAACGAGGAGGTGTGGGGTGTTGTGGTTGATTTGCGGTATCATTATCGGCTTTACCTGGCATTGGCTCTTGACATGGTCGCGGGCAAAGGGAATACGTATTAGTTGGCTGGTGTGGTTTCTTCTCATCTTTACCTGCGTTGCCGGCTTGAGTGGCATACAGAACTTCTTCGCCCTGATGGAGGAGTATGAGGAGCGCGCAGCCTGGATGGTTATACCGGTGTACAGCATCCAGGTGCTGATACCGGCTGCCCTTGCTGGGCTACTCCTGTGGAGGAGCGCTCGCAGGGCGCGTGGGTGAGAAAGGAACCTGTTTAGCTTCGTCCTGGAGGCGACGGTGGCTTGTGTAGCATGCTCTGTGTTTCTGGGGCAACAAGGCGGTGGGCGGCTCGTCCCGGCCCTTCCCCGCACACGAGAGTCTCCCTCTCCTGCTTGCGGGGAGGGCCGGCTGAACGCTAGCAGATGCGCGGCAATTGTTCACCACTCAACATGTCAACCACCCGTAAGCCGCCAATACGGCTGCGCATCACCACCTTGCCGGGATGATCATCCACCACCTCGCCGATGATCGCCGCCTGCCGGCCGAGCGGATGACTGCGCATGGCTGCCAGTACAGCGTCGGCCTGGTCGCGTGCCACGATCACCAGGCATTTTCCCTCATTCGCAACATAGAGTGGATCAAGCCCCAAGATCTCACATGCCCCACGCACGGCATCGCCAATGGGAATCGCCGCTTCATCGAGCCGGATACCAACCTGCGCCTGACCGGCAAGCTCGTTCAGTGCACTGGAGACACCGCCACGTGTTGGATCGCGCAACACGTGCACCCTATCACCTGCGACGGCCAGAATGGACGCCACCAGATCATGAAGCGGTGCCGAATCACTCTCCAGCGTCGTCTCGAACTCCAATCCTTCGCGCACCGACATGACAGCGATGCCATGCACGGCAATCTCGCCGCTGATCAGAACAACATCGCCCGGCCGTGCTCGCCTGGGCGAAACATCAATGCCCTCGGCGATGACGCCAATCCCCGCCGTGTTGATGAACACACTATCAGCCTTGCCGCGGTCCACCACCTTTGTATCGCCGGTGACGATCGGCACGCCGACCCGCTGCGCCGCCCGTTGCATTGACTGCACGATACGCCACAAATCCTGCATGGGCAATCCTTCTTCCAGGATCAAGCCGCTGGAGAGGGCAAGCGGCTGCGCCCCACACATAGCCAGGTCGTTCACCGTGCCGTGCACGGCCAGCGAGCCGATGTCGCCGCCGGGGAAAAAGAGCGGGCTGACCACAAACGAATCGGTAGAAAAGGCCAGCCGCCCGCCGCCAACCTGCAGAATTGCTCCATCATGCAGCATGTCAAGCGTGGGATTGGCGAAGGCGGGGACAAACATGCGCTCGATCAGCATCTGCGTCAGCCGCCCACCGCCGCCGTGGGCCAGCGTCACCGTCGGATAGTCACTTAGGGGAATGGGACATTGCAGGCCGGCCAACAACGATGCACCTACATCGGCCATTTCAGCATCTCCCCGGCCGCCAGACATCGGTACTCCCGCGTTGTTCGTGCCCATCATGCCCTCCCGTACTGGTAGTAGGCTGCACAGGCACCTTCGGACGAAACCATAGGCGCTCCCAGGGGATGCTCAGGTGTGCAAAGTTTGCCGAACGCAGAGCACTGGTTTGGCTTCTTCATTCCTTGCAGAATTTGCCCGGCGATGCACAGGGGCGACTCTTGCGCAGTCACACCCTCGACGGCGAAGCGGCGCTCGGCGTCGAAAGCGGCAAACTCAGGGCGCAGACGGTAGCCGCTGCGAGGAATCATGCCTATGCCACGCCACTGGCGGTCGCACACCTCGAACACCTGCTGCATGAGCTTCTGCGCCGCAGTGTTACCCTCTCGTGTCACGGAGCGCGCGTATTCGTTTTCGACGCCCACGCGCCCCTCTTCCAGCGCCTTGAGTGTCATATGCAGGCCCTGTAGCAGATCGAGCGGCTCGAAGCCCGTGACGACGATCGGCACACGGTATCTGGCTGCAATCGGCTCGTATTCCCAGTAACCCATCACCGTGCAGACGTGGCCCGCCGCCAGAAAGCCTTGCACGATGTTGTTCGGCGAGCTCAGTATGGCCTCAATGGCCGGCGGCACCAGAACATGTGAGCACAGGATCGAATAGTTCTTTAGTCCCAAACGCTTCGCTTGCCACACCGACATGGCGTTGCCCGGCGCCGTGGTCTCAAAGCCGACGGCAAAGAAGACCACCTCTCGGTCGGGGTTTCTCTCCGCCAGCTTGACCGCATCCAGCGGCGAGTAGACCATACGCACGTCACCCCCTTGAGCCTTAACGGCGAGCAAGTCGGCTTCTGAGCCGGGGACGCGCAGCATGTCGCCAAAGGAGGTGAAGATGACCTCTGGTCGGCGGGCGATGGCAACGGCCTTGTCTATCAGCTCAATCGGTGTCACACAGACCGGGCAACCGGGGCCATGAATCAGCGTCACACGGGCCGGCAGCATTTGGTCAATGCCGAACTTGATTAGCGTGTGTGTCTGGCCACCGCAGATCTCCATGATTGTCCAGGGCCGCGTCACCAGCCGATTGATGGCCTGCACCAGGCGTTGTGCATCCGCTTCATTACGATACTCGTCCACAAAACGCATGCGTCAATCCTTCCCTATTACACTCTGCTGGCCCATCACATCTGATTCTCCTGAGGCGTTTGTGGCTCTTCCATGTCTTCCATCTGCCTGAAGAGATCGAGAACCTCGTTCGCCTCGTCTTCGTTCAACTGGCTAATGGCAAAGCCGGCATGGACGATCACATAGTCGCCCACTTTCACCTCAGGAACATAGGCCAGGCAGACTTCTTTGGTAATGCCGCCAAAGCTCACCCTGGCCATCGGCAGACCCTGCTGGTCATCGCGTATTGACATCACCTTACCCGGTACAGCAAGACACATGATCGGTCCTCCATTCATCGCAGTGCAGCACAGGCATGTGCACCTCTGACGTCGCTAGCCTCGCAGCCTGGCTGCGGCCACTGCCACCTGCCCCAGGGCAATGCAGCCGTCATTGGGCGGTACCTGGCGGTGCAGCAACACCTTGAATCCCACCTGCCCGAGCCGCTGCGTTGCTCGCTCGGTCAGCAGCCGGTTCTGGAAGCAGCCACCGGACAGGGCAACCTGCTCAACGCCCGCCAGACAAGCAACCTCAACGATTGCGTTGACCAGGGCATTGTGAAACCTGGCGGCAATGACGGATTTTGCCATGCCGCGCTCCATATCGTCCAACACCGCCTCGATGAGCGGTTGCCAGTCGAGAATACATCGCGGCCGCGCTGCCTCTGTTGTGGCGCTCGACACCTGCGACACAACAGGCAAGGGATAGGCATCTGTGACCGAGGTGTCGGCG
>Ga0123519_10008442_pt1 | contig 15705 bp, 10 predicted proteins | sample YelNatPaOPRAMG02_FD_87396 | JGI IMG/M metagenome (GOLD analysis project Ga0123519, IMG submission 87396) | Hot spring microbial communities from Yellowstone National Park - Yellowstone National Park OP-RAMG-02 (version 2) | ecosystem: Environmental > Aquatic > Thermal springs > Hot (42-90C) ...
AGCAGGTCGCGGATGGTCGCCAGGCGCTCTGCGAAGGGCACTCCGAGGGCTTGCGGGCGGGCGAGCAGGAGCACGTCCCAGGGCTCCCGGCAGCCGCGCAGCAGGGCGCTTGCGGCGGCCCGCACAATCCGCTTGGCGCGGTTGCGCGCGACGGCCGAAGGGAAGCGGCGCGCGAGGATGACGCCGAGGCGGGCCCCCTCGGCAGGTCGGTCCCCCGGCTGGCGTCGAAGCGCGTACAGGGTCACCCAGGAGGCGTAGGCGCGTCGCCCCGTGCGCAGGGCTCGCAGGATGTCATTTTTGCGGCGCAGACGATGCACCCCCGTGCGGCCTATCTGGACGGCCCCACCGTCAGCCGCACGCGGCCCTTCGCCCGCCGCCGCGACAGCAAGCGACGGCCTGTGGTGGCGCGCATGCGCGCGCGGAAGCCGTGCGTTCGGGCGCGCTTGCGCCGCTTTGGCTGATAGGTTCGCTTCACTGAACCCTCCCGGGAGTCGTGTCCAAGTGAATCAAGCCCGGCCCCAGGAGGCCGGGTCTGACGCTACGACGGCGGCATTATACCACAGCGTAGGCAGTGCAGGCAAGGGGCAGGGCGGGGCGCGGGGCGGCGAGACTGCTTGCTATACTAGCTAGCCCTTGATAACAGGGGGCAAAAAGCCTCTTGTCAAAGAGGGGGGCCTGTGCTATACTCCGCCCCGTCGGAATCCAGGTGCGATGATGGGGGAACCCGCAAGGGTCGGCAGAACCTTCGGTTATCCACAGCTGTTGATTACGCTGTGGACTGGCCCAGTGGCGTGAAGCCTGACTTTTCGGGGTCCTGTCTGTTCGGTGATGGGTGATACGAGGCGAGGGCCCAGACGCTGACGCGGGAAAAAGCCAGCAATCATCGGATTCTTCTTCATCGAGCGCAGCAGCCAACATTGCTAATCCACATCCCTACGCCAGCGGCGGGGATATCCTCCTCACGCCCGGTCCGCACGGGCCGGGCCCCTTGAGTCCGACGGCGGCCGGGCCATGGCCGGCGGCGGCGCCGGCGCCACTGCCGCCAGCGACTAACGCATTGTGTCAAGGGGAAGCGCATGGGAGGACCGCGGCCGTCCGCGCAGGAGGTCTGGCAAGAGGCGCTCAAGGCGCTCGGCAAGAAGGCGACCAGGCCTTCCTTCCAAAGCTCACTCAAGCAGGTCGAACCCAAGTCGATCGATGGCGACGTGTTCGAGGTGGTGGCGAGGACCGAGTTCGCCCGCGATTGGCTGCAGAAGAGAGGCATCAAGGCCATCGAGGCGGCGCTCGAGCAGGTCGTCGGGCACCCCCTGACTCTGAAGTTCGGGCTGGCTCAGATGGACCTCGACCTGGGCGACCGGGCCGCCCCGCCCCGCCCACAGCCCAGGGTCCAACGCCGACCTCGCGAGTCGGAGGGCCTGTCGAGCACGCCCCTCAACCCGAAGTACACGTTCGAGAACTTCGTTGTGGGAAAGAGCAACCAGTTCGCCCAGGCCGCCGCGCTTGCCATCGCCCGGAATCCCGCGAAGTCCTACAATCCCCTGTTCATCTATGGCGGCGTCGGCCTGGGGAAAACCCACCTCATGCAGGCGATCGGGCACCAGGTGTTGCTCTCCCACCCCGACCTGCGGGTCGAGTACGTCTCCGGCGACACCTTCACGTTCCACGTCGTCTCCTCCATACGGGACGACCGCTTCGGGGCCTTCCGCCGCAAGTACAGCAACGTTGACGTGTGGCTCGTCGACGACATCCAGTTCATCGCCGCCAAGGAGCGCACCGAGTCCGAGTTCTTCCAGGTCTTCAACACACTGTATGAGACCGGCCGGCAGGTGGTCATCACGAGCGACCGCCCGCCCAAGGAGCTCCAGGTAATGGATGACCGGCTCCGCTCGCGCTTCGAGTGGGGCCTGATAGCAGACATCAAGCCGCCCGACCTGGAGACGCGCATTGCCATCCTTGCCCGAAAGGCCCGGGCCGAGGGGGTGGCCGTCCCGGAGGAGGTGCTGCACTACATCGCGCGCATGGTGAAGTCGAACATCCGGGTCCTCGAGGGCGCGCTTGTCACCGTGCTGGCGGCCGCCTCGCTCACGAAGCAGGAGATCACCCTCTCCCTGACGGCGGAGCATCTCCGCGATCACTCCCTCGACGGGGAACAGCCTCCTCTGAGCATCTCCCGCATCCAATCCGTCGTCGCGGAGCACTTCGGCCTCACGGTGCCTGAGCTGACCGCGCGCAAACGCACCCGGGAGCTCGTCCACGCCCGCCAGGTCGCTATGTACCTGTGCCGGGAGCTGCTCAACGCATCGTATCCGAGCATCGCTCGCGCCTTTGGTGGTAAGGACCACACAACGGTGATCCACGCATGCACGAAGATCCGCGAGCAGATGCAAGAGGCGAGCACCCGCGCGCTGGTGAACGAGTTGGGCACGCGCCTGCGCACGGAGGAGTAGAGGGACCTGTGGAAAGCGTGTTGGCTGCTTCCCTCCGCCTGCGGAACCTCCCACCCCCGAGGAAGCGCATGCTTGATTCCACAGGTTCCCCCAGACTTGGCACCCTGCGCCGTGGATAGCAGGCGCCCTCACCTCCGTACCGAACGGCCTCTTTCCCCAGTTCCACAGCGCTTATTACCATCGTCAGAGGCCTTTATATATCTATCCTCCGGGCTCCCTGGCCCAGCGTTCTCCCCACCGTGGTCCAGGGATGGCTGTCCGCTGTCGCCCTGCTCGCCGAGCTCGGCAGAGAGGGATCGCAGGGGGAAAAGAGAACTGGTATGCCGGTCGTGTGCCAGGGCTGGGCGAGGACCGAGACAGCAACGATAGGGGGAATGGCCAGTGAAGGTGACGTGTAACCGCCGGGTGCTTCACGAAGCGCTCCAACACGTTGGCCGGGTCGTGGCCGGGCGGACGACGCTGCCGATACTGAGCAACGTCCTCCTGGAGGCAAAGCAGGCGGCGCTGCGCCTGGTGGCCTACGACATGGAGATCGGGGCTGAGAGCACGATTGCCGCGGAGGTTGATGACGAGGGCGCTCTGACGGTGCCGGCGCGGGTGCTGACCGATGTGGTGGCCAGCCTGCCGGACGCAACCGTGCAGATCTCGCGTCGGGATCAGACGCTGCTGGGGCTGGTCTGCGGCCGCTCGGAGTACACGATCAACGGTCTGCCGGCCGAGGAGTACCCGAAGCTGCCCGAGGTGGGCGGCGAGATCGCCTTCCAGATGCCCCAGTCCGAGATGAGGGACATGATTCGGACGACGGTCTTCGCGGCTTCGACGGACGAGACCCGGGCGATCTTGACCGGCATTCTTCTGCGCCGGGACGGCGACACGCTGAAGATGGTGGCCACGGACAGCTACCGGCTGGCCGTGAGGACGGCCTCGCACGAGCGTGTGGAGCTTCCGGGCGAGCAGGAGTCCTGGCAGGCCATCATCCCGGCGAGGGCGCTGCAGGAGCTGAGCCGAATGCTCGATCCGGCGGATACGGAGACCCCGGTCAAGGTCCGCGCGGGCGAGCAGCAAATATCGTTTCAGGTGGGGCCGTACACCCTGGTGTCACGCCTTATCGAAGGCCAGTTTCCGAACTACGAACGGGTCATACCGGCCGAGACCGAGCGGCGGATCGTAGTGAACCGCACTGACCTTCAGGGAGCCATCCGGCGGGCGGCCATCGTTGCGCGGGCGGAGGCCAGCAAGGTGGTGTTCCGCACGCAGGACGGGACGTTGACGATCAGCGCGGAGAGTGGGGATGTAGGACGAGCCCACGAGGAGCTGGCGGCAACCGTCGAAGGCGACGAGGTGGAGATTGCCTTCAACGCCGACTACCTGACGGATGTGCTCTCTGTCATCGAGTCTGACACGGTGGTATGGGAGCTGACCGGGGCCCTGAGCCAGACGGTGCTGAAGGGATCGGACGAACCGGATTACATCTACGTTGTGATGCCGATGCAACTCTGACTGGCGGTCCGCGGCCGCCAGTCTAGGGCGGACAGAGACGGGGCGAGTCCGTTCGAACGGGGCTGCGCCCCTTCTTGCTTTGGCAGACGAGCGGCGAACCCACGGCATGCGGGTACGACGAGTCCGGCTGAGGGACTTCCGCAACTATGTGCGGCTCGACCTGGATCTCGAGCCGGGCATCGTGGTCTTCCACGGCCCGAACGGAGCGGGGAAGACGAACCTGCTGGAGGCCGTCTGTCTGGCCGCGCAGGGAGACTCGCCTCGCGCCCGGACGACGGGGGAGATGGTGCGGCTGGGGGCTGGAGTGGGGTTCGTGGGGCTGGAGTTCGCGGGGCGGGAGGGGGCAGTTCGCGTGGAGATCGGCCTGTCCGACTCCGGCGAGCGGCGCGTGAGGATCAACGGGGCTAACAAGAGGCGGGCCGATCTGATCGGGCTGGCGCCTGTTGAGCAGTTCTCGACCCGGGATATCGAGGTCATCAGGGGGGAGCCGGGCGCGCGACGGCGCCTGCTGGACGAAGAGATCTGCGCGGTCAGCCGGTCGTACTACTTCTCGCTGGGGCGCTACCGGCGGGCCATCGACCAGCGGAACCGCCTGCTGAAGGACCTGCGCAACGGGCAGGCCCGCGCGGACGGACTGGCCCCATGGGATCGGGCGGCGGCCCGATACGGGGCCCGGGTGATGCTGGCCCGGCGGCGGTTCATCTGCGCCCTAGGGCCAGAGGCTGGCCGCGCTCTCGAGAGGCTGTCGGGGGGAGAAGGGGACTTCGTGATCCATTATCTGCCTTCCATTGCGCTTCCGATGGGACAAAGGGGGTGTGGTTTCGAAGAGGACGAGCCAGAAGTGGTCGAAGAAGTGACCAAAGCCATCGAGGACTTGTTGCGGGAGCGCCGCGCTGAGGACGTCGCGTCCGGGATGAGCTTGCACGGGCCGCACCGGGACGATGTGGAGCTGATGCTGGATGGCCGGGCGGTTCGGACATACGGCTCGCAAGGTCAGCAGCGGAGCTGCGCGCTCGCCGTCCGACTTGGGCTGTCGGCGGTGGCGCAGGCGATGACCGGGAAGGTCCCCGTGCTCTTGTTGGACGACGTCCTCTCGGAGCTGGATGCGCGGCGCCGGCAGGGGGTGTTCGATGCTTGTGAGGGGGCAGAGCAAGTGCTGATTAGCTGCTGTGACCCCGAGGACATCCCGGCCGAGGTACGGCGGGAGAGCCAGGTGCTGGAGGTTCGCGATGGGAAGGTGTGCTAGCCGAGGGAACAGGCATGCCGGCCTGCGGTGAGGGATGGCGCGGAGGGCGGGGGCGGGCCTCGCTGCAAGCGCTGCTGGAGGGGGTGCTGGCGAATCTGGACTTGCGCTCGCGCTTCCGGGAGCACCTGGCGGTGGCCGGATGGCCGGAGCTGGTCGGGCCTGTGATTGCTGCTCACTCCCGGGCTGAGGCCGTGCGGGATGGGGTGCTGATCGTGGCGGCCGACACGCCGACCTGGGCCCAGGAGTTGCAGATGCGCACGCGAGAGCTCCTGGAGCGGCTGGCGCGGCAGTTTGGCGAAGGGCTCATCAGGGATATTCACTTCCGGTCGGGCACGCGGCCGGCCCGCGGGAGGCGCCGGGGCGTCGTGGCGCTGCGGCCCAAGGACCTTCCCCTTTCGAGCGGGCAGGCGCAGGAGATCCGGGCCGCCGCGGCGCGAATCGAGGATCCGCAACTGCGGGCTCGGGCGGAGCGGGCGTTCGCGGCTCTGGCGCGGATGGCGGAATGGCGCCGGCGGGGCGGTTGGCAGCGCTGCGCCCGCTGTGGACAATGGCAGCGGGTGGGCCGGAGGTGGTGCGCCTCCTGTGCTCATCGCAGCATCCGAACGAAGCGCAGGCTGACGTCGTGAGGCGCCGGGCGAGGGCAAGGCACAGCGGAGGTTGAGGGGTACGAGATGGGAGTGCCACGGGGCGAGCCGAGGCGGGTGCTGATGCTATCATGGGAGTTTCCACCGCGGCTCGTCGGCGGCATTGCCCGGCACGTGGACGAACTGTCCCGCGCGCTGGCCCGCCAGGGGGTGGAGGTGGACGTGGTGACCGCTCACCACCCGGGCGCGCCAGACCGTGAGGTAGTGGCCGAGTTCCCCGGGGAGGCGGGCTGGGGGGGCGGACGGGTTCGCGTGCTCCGCGCGGGGCCGGCGCCGGTCAACCCGTTGGACTTCATCGTCGAGATCGACCACCTCAACTTCGGCCTTCTCGAGAAGCTGCTGGAGGAGGGCAGCTTCGGCTATGATGTGATCCACGCGCACGAGTGGCTGGTGGCACTCGCCGGCCGCACGCTGAAGCACGGGCTGGGGCTGCCTCTGGTGGGAACTATCCACGGAACGGAGTGGGGTCGGAACGGCGGCATTCACAACGCGCTGCAGCATTACATTCACTCGGTGGAGTGGCTCCTCACGTACGAGGCGGCGCGGGTTATCTGCTGCTCGCGGTTCATGGAGAACGAGGTTATCGAGGCGCTGAAGGTGCCAAGGGACAAGCTCCACGTGGTGCCCAACGGCGTCGATCCCGAGCGCGTGCGCTGCCGGGCCACCCCGGCGGAGCTTGCCGGCTTCCGCTCCCGCTGGGCGCTGCCGGGGGAGCGGATCGTGTTCTTCGTGGGCAGGCTGGTGCGAGAGAAGGGGCTAGAAGTGCTTATAGATGCGATTCCCCACGTGCTTGCGGCCCACCCGGACGCGAAGTTTGTGATCGCCGGCGGGGGCTGGCACGGCCACCTCTGGGAGCGAGCGGCGGCGCTGGGGGTGGGGGAGAAGGTGGTCTTCACTGGCTTCGTCGCCGAGGCCGACCTGCCGCGGTTGTACGCGCTCGCCGAGGTGGCGGTGTTCCCAAGCCTCTATGAGCCCTTCGGCATCGTGGCGCTGGAGGCAATGGCGGCGGGCGTGCCGGTGGTGACGTCAGACATCGGGGGATTCCGCGAGGTGGTACGGCATGGCGAGACCGGAATTCACACCTGGGCCAACAACCCGGAGTCGCTGGCGTGGGGGATCAACCTGGTGTTGTCAGACGGGGCCCTGGCCCGGCGGCTCAGGGAGGCGGGGAAACGGGAGGTGGAGGCTCGCTACCGGTGGGGGGCGATTGCGGAGCAGACCTTGCAGATATACCGGGAGGCGATGAGTGGCGCGGTTGCCCAGGGGCCAGCCGCGCCGGCGCCGGCCGTGTGGGAGCCGAGCGCGGCGACGGGGCCCGGCGTGCGACCGCGATATCTGGCTGCGGAGACCGGACAGAGGAGTTGAGGAGGACGAGGGATGATCCAGGCGGTGATCATGGCGGGAGGTGAGGGGGCACGGCTGCGACCACTGACGTGCGATCTCCCCAAGCCCATGGCGCCGGTGGCGAATCGGCCCATCATGGAGCACATCGTGGCTCTGCTTGTGCGGCTGGGGGTCGAGGAGGCCTTCGCCACCCTGCACTACCTGGCAGACGAGGTCGAGAGCTACTTCGGCGACGGCGGCGAGTTCGGCCTGTCGCTTCAGTATTCCGTGGAGGACGTGCCCCTGGGGACGGCCGGGAGCGTGCGCCGGCTGACGCAGGCGGGAGGCCCGCTGCGCGCCGGCAAGCTCAACGGGACGTTCTTGGTCATCAGCGGCGACGCCCTGACCGATTTCGATCTCAGGCCGGCCGTGGAGTTCCACCGGGCCCGGGGGGCGATGGCGACGTTGGTGTTGACGCGGGTGCCCAACCCGCTGGAGTACGGAGTTGTCATCGTCGACGAAGACGGCACGGTGCGCCACTTCCTGGAGAAGCCCAGCGCGGGCGAGGTGTTTTCGGACACGGTGAACACCGGCATCTACGTTCTCGAGCCGGAGGTGCTGGAGACCGTTCCGTCGGATCGTCCGTTCGACTTCAGCCGGGACCTGTTCCCGTCGCTGCTGGCGGAGGGGAAGCTGCTGTGCGGCTATGTGGCGCAGGGGTACTGGACGGACATCGGAAGCCTGGAGCAGTACCGGAGCGCGAACTACGACTGCCTGAAGGGGGAGGTCGCCGTCGAGATGGGGGGGGAGCGGTTCGGCGAGCGCCTGTGGATTGGCGAAGACACCCGCGTTCACCCGACGGCACAGCTGCGGGAGCCGCTGCTGATCGGGCATGGCTGCACGATCGGAGAAGGGGCAACGGTAGGGCCGATGTCGATCATCGGGGACAACTGTGTGGTTGAGGCGGGCGCTGTGGTCGAGCACTCGGTTGTCTGGAGCGGGACGTACCTGGGGCACGGGAGCCGGGTGCAGGCGGCCACGGTGTGCCGGAATGTGGTGGCAAAGCGGCACGTGACGATCAACGAGGGGGCCGTCGTCGGGGATCGGTGCCTGCTGGAGGAGGGGACGACGGTGATGCCGCACATCCTGATCTACCCCAACAAGGTCACCGAGCGCGGCTCGAAGGTGACGATGAGCCTGATCTGGGGAACCAAGTGGCCGGGGACGCTGTTTGGGGCCAGCGGCGTCTCGGGACTTGCGAACATTGAGATCACGCCGGAGTTCGCGGCACGGCTGGGGGCGGCGTTCGGGGCCTACCTGGAGGCCGGGGCGCAGGTGATCACCAGCCGCGACTCGCACCACACTTCCCGGATGACGAAGCGGGCGCTGATCGCGGGGCTGATGTCGGTGGGAGCGAACGTGCTGGACCTGCGCATCATGCCGGGCGCGGTGGCCCGCCACATGGCTCACATCTCGGGGGCAGCGGGCGGGGTGCACGTGGCGGTGTCTCCCACGGACGCGACGCAGACCCTGATCGAGTTTTTCGACGGAACCGGCAGGAACCTCGACCGGACCGCGGAGAGGAAGATCGAGAGCATCTTCTTCCGGCAGGATTACCGGCGGGCGCCGCGGGATGCGGTGGGCAGCCTCGAGTTCCTCGGGCGCACGATGGAGTACTACACCGAGGACTTTCTCAACTTCGTGGACGCGGGCGCGATCCGGCAGTGGGCCCCCAAGTTGGTCATCGACTATGCCTACGGCCCCCTGTGTCTGCTGCTGCCGCCAGTGCTGGGCCGCCTGGGATGCGACTCGACCGCGCTCAACGCGTTCATCGATCCCACGCGGTCCCAGGAAGAGTGGGCGACCAAGCAGCAGAGCGTGCGAGACCTGGGCGACGTCGTGCTGGCGCTGCACGCCGACCTGGGGCTGCTCATGGGCAGCCACGGGGAGCGCTTCGCCGCCATCGACGAGGAGGGGGAGCCGCTGATCGGCGACGACCTGCTGCTGGTCTTCCTCGACCTGGTGCTGCAGGAACGCGGGGAGGGCGTGCGCATTGCGGTGCCCTTCAGTGCCACCTCCGGCGTGGAGGAGGTGTGCGAGCGCTACGGGGCCATTGCGATCCGCAAGAAGGCCGACGCGCGGTCGATCATGGAGGCCGCCGGCACCGACCCCGAGCTGGCGTTCGCGGGCGACACGGAGGGTGGGTTCATCTTTCCAAAGTTCCTGCCGGCCTTCGACGCGATGCTCGCCCTGGGGAAGCTCCTCGAGCTGCTGGCTCTGCGGCGGGTCAAGCTGAGCGAGGTGCGCCGGCGCGTGCCGCGATACCATCGGGTCGACCTCACCGCGCACTGCCCATGGGAACGCAAGGGCATGGTCATGCGCCACCTGCACGAGGACACGCGGGGGCTGGTGGCGGAGCAGCTCGATGGCATCAAGATCCACTCGGATGGGGGGTGGGTGCTCGTGTTGCCCGACGTCTCCGCGCCGCTGTTCCATGTGCGAGCCGAGAGCGCCGATCCCGCGGAGGCCAGGGCGCTCGCGGACAAGTATCGCGCCCGCATCGAGGAGCTGCAGAACGCGCTATAGAGTCTCCGGGGAGAGGGTACCGCCCCCGGCGGGCGGGCGTGGCCTGCGGCATTGCGGGGGCGCTGGTTCAGCGCGATTCCGGGAAGCGCTGACGCGGGCCTTGTGCCCATCGGCCCACCCCCGCCCTTGCGTCCGACCCCGTCTTCGCCGTAGTATCTGACCGCGGCAGGCGCGTGTTGGCGCCGGGCCTGCGCGTCAGAGGGGGGGTGCGGTAAGGAGGTGAGAGCGTTGACAGAGGGATGGTCCGGGCAGATCGAGAGGGTAGATGACTATCGCTGGCGCATCCCGCGGAGCTACAAGGCCCAGATGCGCACGGACGGGATTATCTATGCCTCGGATGAGCTGATGCGCGCGGCGCGCGAGGACAACTCCCTCGAGCAGGTCGCGAACGTGGCCTGCCTGCCAGGGATCGTGGGGCATTCGCTGGCGATGCCGGATATCCATTACGGGTATGGGTTCCCCATCGGGGGCGTGGCGGCGACGGACGCGGCCGAGGGAGTGGTGTCGCCCGGCGGGGTGGGCTACGACATCAACTGCGGGGTGCGCTTGCTGCGCACGAACCTGACGCTGAACGACGTGAAGCCCCGGGTGAAGGACATCGTGAACCAGATCTTCGTGGACGTGCCCTCGGGCGTAGGCAGCAAGGGGAAGGTGCGGGTAGGGGCAGCAGAGCTGCGGCGCGTTTTGACACAAGGGTCGGAATGGGCGGTCAGCGAGGGCATGGGATGGCCAGAAGATCCGGAGCACATCGAAGACCGGGGCCGGATTCCGGGGGCGGACCCTGACGCGCTGACTGAACGCGCCGTGGAGCGCGGGCTTCCGCAGCTCGGGACGCTAGGGGCGGGCAACCATTTCCTGGAAGTGCAGGCCGTGGACCGGATTTACGACGAGGCGACCGCGCGGGAACTGGGCATCGAGGGCCAGGGCCAGATCATGGTCATGATCCACACCGGCTCGCGCGGCCTCGGCTACCAGGTGTGCGACGACGCGCTCAAGATCATGCAGCGCGCGGTGCAGAAATACGGGATCGAGCTGCCGGACCGGCAGCTTGCGTGTGCGCCGCTGGACTCCCCCGAGGCCCGGGAGTACCTGGCGGGGATGGCGGCCGCGGCCAATTACGCGTGGGCCAACCGGCAGTGCATCACGCACTGGACCCGGGAGGCCTTTGAGCACGTGTTCCAGACGAGCGCGCGGGCGCTGGGCATGAGCATCATCTACGATGTCGCACACAACGTGGCCAAGATGGAGGACCACGTGGTGAATGGCCGGACGATGCGCCTGTGTGTGCACCGCAAGGGCGCGACCCGGGCTTTCGGACCGGGGCACCCGGCGCTCATCTCGCTGCATCAGCGAACGGGCCAGCCAGTGATCGTCCCCGGCGACATGGGGACGGCGTCCTACCTTATGGTCGGCACAGCGCGCGCGATGAAGGAGACGTGGGGTTCGACCTGCCACGGCGCGGGGCGGATGCTCAGCCGCCATGCCGCGATCCGCAAGGCGAGGGGGCGCAACATCGCCACGGAGCTTGCGGAGAAAGGCGTGTACGTGCGGGCCGCCAGCCGGGAGGGGCTCGCTGAGGAAATGCCGGAGGCGTACAAGGACGTCGACGAAGTGGTGCGCGTCTGCGACGGCGCAGGTATCTCGAAGCTGGTGGCGAGGATGACGCCGGTGGGGGTGATGAAGGGGTAGCTTGATCCGGGGTCAGCGGATTCTGGCGGCCCCGCCTTCCCGGCCCTGGGTGAGCGCCGGGGCAGGGTCGCCGTCCTCGGCCTCCCGGGCCGGGCTGGCCTCGGGAGCCGTCGTCTCGTTGGAGGGAGCCGCGTCGTCCCCGGGTGGGGTTCCGGCCTCGTCGGCCGGGCCGCTGGGGCCGGCGGCATCCCTGGCGGGGGCGGTTGGGCTGCCGGCCGGGCGCTGGGGGGGCGCGAGGCGACTCAAGAGGCCGCCCTCGAGAACGTAACGTTTGATTCCATTCACGATCCCCTGGGCCGCGCGATCCCGAAAGCTTGAGGTGAGGAGTTCGGCCTCGTCGGCCGGGTGGCTGAGGTAGCCGACTTCGACGAGCACCGCGGGCATGTTCGTCTGGTAGAGGACGACGATGGACTTGGGGTGGTAGTGCACGCCGCCGTCCGGCAGTCCGGTGGCCCGCACAACTTCCTCCTGCATGACCTGGGCGAAGCGCGCGCTATCGGGTTTGCGGTAGTACGTCTCCGTGCCGCGGTAGGCGATGGGGTTCTGCTGTCTCGCGTTGGCATGGACTGACACGAACAGATGCGCGTCTGCGTCGTTGGCGATCGCGCATCGGGCCAGCAGTTCCTGGCGCTGCTGAGTGCGATTTCCCCGCGCCCAGGGGCGGACGGGATTGGCGTCGCGGCGCGTCAGCACGGCGTTGACACCCAGTGCGAGCAGGAGGCGGTAGGCGCGGAGCGCGATGTCCAGGTTGAGGTCCTTCTCCCGCAGCCCCGAGCGGCCGATCGCGCCGGTGTCGTGCCCGCCGTGCCCGGCGTCGATGACGACGCGCAACTCGGCCAGCTCGAACCGGCCCAGGAGGACGCGCAGCTCGTGTCCCTCGGTCACGACCGCGTGCTGAGCCGGTTCCTTCAGGGAGATGGCGATGCGAAGCGCGCCGGGCTTGCCGGGGGCGGGCGCGACGGACGCGCCCGCTACCAGTGCGTCGTCCACGCGCAGGCGGCGCACGGGAAGGCGGTCCTCGGCGTTCGCGACGTCCACCCAGACCACGGCGGGATCGCCCGAGTCGGTGGAGGTGCAGAAAGGCGTGCCGAACACGGGGATGACGACCGCGGCCAGCCGGGCAGACAGGCGGCGGAACTCAAGGCCGGCCAGCACCACAGGCGGGACATCGGGCGGAAGCTCCTCGGCGCCGGGCAGGGGGAACTCGATCTCCAGGCGGCGGCGGTCGTCGCTCTCTCGAATGCGATAGGGCTTCCACTCCGACAGCTCGACGACGAGGCGCACCACGTCGCCCTCCGGCTGTGGCGCAAGGCTGTTCTGACGGATCGCGACCCGCCTCAGGTAGCTCTCCCCCAGCTCGGGCTCGGCTGGGAGCTGCGCCAGATCGACGTTGTTGAGGTCGAGGAGGAGCCGCGGCGGGTTCTCCAACTGCGTGCTGTCGTACGCGATGGGTCCCTCGGCCGCGACGGTAATTCGGTACCTGTCGGGGAGCGCCTGGAAGGAGAAGCGGCGGATCCAGGGGTGAAGGTAGAGGATGCGCGACTGGGCATCCCAGCGAACTGCGCACCCCAGCAGGGAGCCAACGGCCCGCGCGGGCAGAAGGATCTGCCCGCCCATCGTGCGCGGGGCGCCCGGGAGGTCGCGCAGGACGCCGTCCCGGGTGGCTTCTGGCCGCCTGCGCGAGATCACGACCGAATGGCCGCCGCCGGTCGTGATCGTGATCGCGTCACTGTCCACCCGGTATGCGGCATCGACGTACTTGATTCCGGCGAGCAGCGGGGCGTATATGTCTTCGCCGTCGACGGGGAAGCGCACACGGGAGTCGACGCGGCGGCCCGCGATCACCATCGTATCGGCAAAGAGGGCACTGGCAGACAGGGCCGCGAGGAGCAGGAGGGCGGGGGCAGTGGCCGCGATACGGGGCTTCATTTCGATCCTTCGGCGGCTGCGTGGGGTAGCGCTGGATGCTCCCGAGTATAGCACGGCAACGAGGGGCGGGCAACGCGTCGCGCCGCAGGGGGCCTATCGGGTCGGGGCGCCGCCCATCGACCATCCTGTGGGCCGCGACCGGTGCCCCGGCGGCCGCGGTTGGGCGCGCCTTGGCTGCTGTTGCCGCGTTGCGGGTTGACACGGTCTCTGGCCGCCTGCTACCATACCGGCCTACCGAACCGACGGCGAGGATGCCATGGCTCTGATTCGAGGGACGCCCGCGCGGCCGGGCTATACGCATGTGGTCGGGCCGAAGGATTCCGACCTGGAGTACATCGACTTCGGGCTGCTATTGCTGGCAGGCGGCGAGACATGGGGGCACACGTTCGAGGGGACTGAGGCCCTGCTAGTGGTACTGGGCGGGAAGTGCGATGTGAAGGCGGACGGCGAGAAGTGGGAGAACATCGGCGAGCGCGCCGACGTCTTCGGGGGGAAGCCGACCTCTGTCTATGTGCCGCCGGGGACGTCGGTGACGGTGGCCGGGCGCGGTCAGGTGGAGATTGCCGTGTGCGCGGCCACGGCCGACAAGGGGCCCAGGCCGACGCTGATCCCGCCGGAGCAGGTGGGCGTGCGGACGGTCGGCCGGGGCGCGTTCCAGCGGGAGATTTACGACATTCTGGTGGCCGGCGGGATCCCGGCGCAGCGCCTGCTGGTGGGCGAGACGTACAACGGCCCCGGCTTGTGGTCGAGCTACCCGCCCCACAAGCACGATGTTCACCGGCCGCCGGAGGAGACGAAGCTGGAGGAAGTCTACCATTTCCGCGTCAACCCGCCGCAGGGTTTCGGTTTTCAGCGCATCTACGGGCAGGGCTTCGATGAGAGCTACGCGGTGCTGGACCGGGACACGGTGACCATCACCCGGGGATTCCATCCCGTCGCCGCCGCGCCCGGATACGCGCTCTATTACCTCTGGATTCTCGCCGGCGCGGAGCGCGTGATGCACCCGCGGGACGACGAGGCTCACGCGTGGGTCCTTCGGGAGGCGTGACGGGCGCGGCGAGGCTGGTCGGGAAGCAGACAACAGTGGGCAAAGGAAGCCGCCGATGCAGGAGCCGATAGAGGCGTATTGTCACGTCGGGATTGTGCACCCCATGGCCTTTCCGGAGGTCGCCGGGGGAGAGGGGCCGATCCTGGAGACGCTTCGGACGGTCGCAGAGGACCCGTTTTTCTCCGCGGTAGAGGTGACGTGGATGAAGGACGCGGCGACGCGCGCGGAGGCCGCGAGGATGATGAGCACCGCGGGGCTGGACGTCGTGTTTCTGGCGCAGACTCCGCTGCTGCAGCAGAAGCTCAGCCTGTGCGACCTGGACGAGGCGGCACGGAGGAAGGCGGTCGATTTCTGCAAGGGCCTGATCGACCAGGCATACGAGCTTGGCGCCAGCATCCTGGGCGTCTCCAGCGGGCCGGACCCGGGGGAGGCAAAGCGCGAGGCGGCGATGGAGGCGCTCGTCGATTCGCTGAAGCAGCTTTGCGATGATGCGCAACAGAAGACCCAGGAGCGCATGCTTTCGATTGCGCTGGAGAGCTTCGACCGCGATGTGGACAAGCGCGCGCTGATTGGACCGACAAGCGCGGCGGTCGAGGTCGCAGCCGCGGTGTACGCGCAGTACAGCAACTTCGGGCTGACGATCGACCTGAGCCACCAGCCGCTGCTCCACGAGAGCATGCACGACATGGTCCTCACGGCGGTGGATCACCTGATCCACGTCCACATCGGCAACTGCGTGATTGGCGACACCGGAAGCGAGGCCTACGGAGACCGCCATCCGCGCTTCGGCTACCCGGGCAGCGCGATGGGCGTGGAGGAGCTGAAGCGCTTCCTCGAGGCCCTCGTGTACGCGGGCTACTTCAAGCGCAGTGCCCCGACGACGATGCCGGTGGTCAGCTTCGAGGTTCGGCCGATGTCGGGCGAGGACAGCGGCTTGGTGATCGCGAACGCCAAGCGCACGTTGCGCCAGGCCTGGGCGCGACTCTAGACCCCCGGGGCTTGAAGCAGGCCGGCGCGCAGCTCGCGCGGCCTGCTGGTGAGGCGTGGGCGAGGGGGAGGACGTGGGGCGGACGAAGCCCGGCCCGGGCGGACAGGGATTCGGGGGCGCGCTGCCGAAGCTGACGGGCGGACGTCTCGGGCGTTGGGGGGGGGTCCGCCGAGACTTCTGCCGTCGTTCGCGGCCGGCTGGCCTTCCCGGGGTCTCAGTGCGGCGGTTGTGCTTGGCCCAGGCGAGCCGCAGGAGGCGGCGATGCGGCCGCGCCGGCGGACGGCGCCGTGACGGCCATGGTGGAG